>CZCB01003267.1_pt1 | contig 13479 bp, 7 predicted proteins | sample 591991 | NCBI WGS metagenome assembly CZCB01 (sample SAMEA3556809, study PRJEB10932) | anaerobic digester metagenome | reverse complement strand
CCCCAAGCGTAATTAGCGATTGTTTTAACCCTTGCGGCGCGTAACCGAGCAAAAGCATAATCGGGAAACCAAAAGCGATGGCATAAAAAGTCTGATATATCAAGTTGTCCGCAGCCGGCGTCTCAAAGTTTTTATCGACTTCGCGCAGCAATATCATGCCGGTGCTGGCCGTTCCCGTGAGCATCCCGAAGAGGGAAAGAAAAGCTTCTTCCGAGTAGTCGGGGAATAAATATCGCGTCGTTTTTAACACGTAAAAATAAGTTACTATCGACCCGATAACGCAAATCAACACAAGCGGCGCGATCAATGATTTTAAAACGCCGATTTCAATTGCGGCTATGCCCGAGATAATCATAAAGTCAAACAAGGAACCGCTAATCCTATTAAGCAAATAATTGTTCGGGTAATCATGAGTCATAACGTTGATTTTCTTAAAAAACTTAAATAATTGTTTTATCAGGATAGCAAATATCGTTCCAAGAATAAAATTAAAACCCCAAATCAAGTCGGTGACGATGTTCGCGCCCGTCAAACGGAAAAGCCCGTCCATAAACAGAAAAGTAATAAAATAAACGAGCAAAATCAAGACGATTTGAATCGAAAATTTATCGACCGATTCCGTGAGCGGAATCTCGTTCGGGGAGCTGATTTGCTCGTGATAGACAAAACCCGGACTTTCTTTTTTGATTATTATTTTCCCGCGGCGTTTCATAATGTTGATATGCAGGACGCCGACTAGACAGGCGACAATAAAACCGATAGCTGCGATCGAGAGCCCGAAATGAGCGCCGCCCGCGAAACCATAATTATTCTCAAACATTGTGCCGAAATTAAGCGCCTGGCCGGTTCCCTGACCAAACCCCATCGGCAAGAGCAGTCCGGACGCGGGCAATAGTTCTTTCATAAACAAAACGGAAAAAGCAATCGTTAAGGCAATCCCGACCAACCCTTGAATGAGATACATATTGACCGTCACCAAACCGGCATCCATAATTTCCCGTTGGCGGTGTTTGCTTTTTTGCTTTTCCATCGTTTTCAAGGCGATCGCGATAAAGCCGAGGGCAAGCGTGTGATATGTTATCGCCTCCAAAAAATGATTATTATCCGCGTCGTTGAGGATTCCGTCGAAAACGGGCAAGATTTTTAAAACAAGCATAAGAATACCGCCGATTACCGCCGTTGGCAAAAGCGAATTCCTGATAAAGCCGACCTTCCTGCGGATGACGTTAGCCAAAAGAAAAACGACGATCAGGATTCCAAGCAACATAAAACTCTCGTAAAAACTAATTTCAAATTCCCAAAAAGTCATCTTCTACTCCTTGTCTTTGCATTCTTGCGACATGATAATAATATATGTATTTTAGCGCGTTAAAAGCATGATCTCCTCTTAATTGATATATATCATCCCCATGGTAAAAGTTAATTTTATTTTGCCCCAAAAGCGCGACTGATACTATTTTTTCTAGCGCAAACACTATTTTTTTCATGTCGCTTTCAATCGTAAGGCTCGTCTCGTCGATAGATAATCGTCCTTCCAAGCAATGCTCTTTAAACTTATTTAAAATAATCTTTCTCAATTCGACGGGAGAATCGGAAAACGAGGCCGGTTTGTTTTTCAAAAAGAACTCTCTTTGAAAAATGTCCCATTCGCGCACGGTGTTAAAGTGAAAGTCGGGATGGGAAGACCTCAATGTCACTTCTTCCGTGTATTCCACCGCCAAGCCGCATTCCCGGCAATAACAATGATGTTTTTCCGAATAAAGCGTTGACACGCCATGACAAACCGGGCACACGAAAAGCGCGCTTTCCAGTTTTTCGGCCCGTTTTTTGCTTTTGTATTTCCGTCCGGAACCGAACTCGTCGACAGTGAGGTTTTCAACCACGATTCGGTACAATTCTTCGTCGGAAAGGGGCAGATATTCCTCCGGCGTCATGACCGTTCTTACCTTTCCCGTGATTCGACCCTTGCGCAGATGCGGCGAAAACCGCGGGTGAACGCCGTAACCGCCCGTAATATTATAAAATACCAATGGTATTTTCAGTAGCCTGATCATTTTTACGACCGCCGGGTTAATATGGCATAGGGCGCCGTTATAAGTGCGGTTACCCTCCGGTGAAAGACCGATCCGCCCGCCTTCTTTAACGATCCGCATGCAGTTTCGAATCGTCTGGATGTCAATGACAGCTTTGCTTTTTGAGATTGGCGCCACTAAATAACGGATAACGGGCGACCAAAAGCGAATGGAAAAGATGTCGTCGGTCGCGATAAAATAAATCGGACCGGGAATTGAAAGGCAAGTCATGATGGGATCCATGTTCGTCGGATGGTTAAACAAAATAAGCGCCGGGCCTTTCGGCAAGCGATATTTTTGATAACGAAATCCATACTTAAGGCGCATATAAAACCAAAAAAAGGGGCGAAAAACGGCAAATACAAACCTGTGGCGGAATCTGGTCCACTTTTTTCTTCTCTTTTTTTTCATGTTCTTATTATAAAGAAATATCCCGTCGATGTCAACGAAGAAGCAATATTGACAAAAAAAAGCCTTTTTCATGACGAAAAAGGCTTTATTAATCTATTTAGTCGTTTTGCTCAGGGCTGGATGATCTATTAAGATCTTCGTGAGTGATTTGGAATTATCAAAGAAGATCTGCGCCGCGTCTTCCTGCAAAGCGATAATAATGCCGGGACCGAATACTTTGTGAAATACTTTGTCGCCGACGCGGTAATCGGGCGTCGCTTTTTTCGGGATATCATCTTTATCCTCCCCGTTAAAAGCGAACATATTTAGATTATTGTTTTGATACTCTTCATAATCTATTCCTTGAAATTCAAGCATAAACCGCGACGGCTTGTTGGTGTATCGCTGACCATAAAGGAGACGGTTTTGCGCGTTGATTAAATACAGGCCTCTTTTCGCTCTAGTAAAGGCAACGTAAGCGGTCCGCCTTTCCTCCTCCATTTCCTCGTCGCCTGATAATCGGTAGGTAAGCGGAAAGACATTTTCCTCCAAGCCGATGACGAACACATATTTAAATTCCAAACCCTTAGCGGAATGAATTGTCGACAAAACCGCGTAGTCGCCTTCCGACGCTTTGAATGAATTATCCTCCGAAAGGAAAGCCTCGTCAAACGCCAGCTCAAGTTTTTCGCGCTGCGTCAAATGCGGGTAATCCTCTTCGAATTGATAAAGGACGCTCTTAAATTCCTCGACGTTTTCAACCCTCTCCTCTTCCCCGACTTCCTCCTCGAGGTAACGCCGGTATCCGGTTTTTTCAAGCAACGTTTCAAAAAGTTCAACCAAGTTAACCGTCTCGATCATTTCCGAGAGCTCCGTGATAATGCTTTTGAATTCAAGCAGCCGGCGATAACGGGACATGGGGATTATGTCTGCGCAACGGTCGATGGCGGCCAGTAAATCAACGTTGAATTTTTCTTTTGCCGCAATTATCTTATTTACGGTAACGTCGCCGAGCGAACGTCCCGGGGTGTTAACGACGCGGCGGAAACTATATACGTCATTATAATCAAGCGCAAATTTAAAATACGCGATAATATCTTTGATTTCTTTTCTCCGAAAATAAGATATCCCCCCGTACATACGGTAAGGAATTCCGGCGTGACGCATATGATGCTCGATGTTGCGCAAAAGACTGCTGTTGCGCGCCAGGACGGCAAAAGAAGAATAAGGTTCTCCTTTCAACCTTTTGGAAAATATCTGGTCGACGATATAAGACGCTTCCATCTTCTCGCTGTATGTCGGAAAGATCACGACATCGTCATCATTCCCGGGCGTTTCGGAGAACAGGCTTTTCTTTTCCCGGTCCTTGTTGTTGGCAATCAGGCGGTTACATCCGTCCAGGATCGCCTGGGTGGAGCGATAATTTTGCGTTAGGTAAAATATCCTGTGCTCGGGGAAATCCTGTTTGAAGATTTTAATGTTTCGGTAATTGGCGCCGCGGAAACTGTATATCGATTGATCGTCGTCGCCGACGACGAAATAATTCCGGCTTTCGGCCGTTAATCTCTTCATAATCCGGTACTGAACGATATTCGTGTCTTGAAACTCGTCAACCAAGACATACCGGTATATCCGGGCGTATTTTTCCAAAACTTCCGGGTGAAGATCAAACAGCATATCCACCTTCAACAACAAATCCTCGAAATCAAGCAAATTATATTTGCGATTATGCTCCTCGTATAACTCCAGCAATTTATCGATCACGGAATCGTCCGGCGTTTGATCGAAACATTTGCAATAATTGATGATCTTTTGAACTTTTTTCCCGGGATACTCGGATTTGTCAAGTTTTTGTTCTTTTACAAGCGCGTTGATGATTTTCAACTGTTCTTCCTCGTCAATAATCGAGAAATGCCGGGAATAGCCCAACGCGGGAATCTCCCGGCGCAAAATTCGCGCGCAAAAAGAATGAAACGTCGTAATCGTGACGGCGAAATAATTCATCCCGATCAGCCGCTCCAGACGCGATTTCATTTCGTTCGTCGCTTTATTGGTATAAGTGATCGCCAATATATTCTCCGGCCTGATGCCGGCAACGTCAACCATGTAAGCAACCCGATAAGTGAGAGTCCTGGTTTTCCCGGTACCGGCGCCGGCAAAAACCATTACCGGCCCCTCGGTAGCCATAACCGCCGCTTTTTGTTGTTCGTTCAAGTTGCTTAACATACTAAACTCCGTTCTACTTGTATTTTGACTTTAGCGGTACGATTTGATTAAAAACCAACGCCCCGGGCTTTGATTCCTTGTCGACGACATAATAACCGTCGCGAATAAACTGGAACCTTTCCGCTACATTAAAATCAATTCCCGAGTTTTCCACAAAACCTTCCGTCACGATCCATGAATCGGGGTTGATTCTTTCCAATAAATCGCGTTTGTCATCGGGATTGTCAATTACCAACGGCTCGAACAAATTAAACTTCGCCGGCAACGCCGTCGTCGCCTCGACAAAATGAATAATCCCGTTGACTTTCCTTCCGGCCTGCGCGCTTCCGCTTTTTGTTTCCGGATCGTAAGCGCAATGTACCTCGACAATGTTCCCATCCTCGTCAAGAATCGCCTTCTCCGCCTTAATAATATAAGCGTGGAAAAGCCGGACTTCCAGGCCGATGGCCAGGCGCTTATAATGCTTGTTGGGCTTTGTCAGACAGAAATCGTCGCGATTAATATAAAGGCGCTTGGAAAAGGGCACTTCGCGAGCGCCCAATTCTTCCGTCTCGACATTATTCGGCACAGTTAAATACTCGGTTTTCCCCTCGGGATAATTGGTAATCACGACCTTCAAAGGGTTTTGGACGGCCATTATTCTTTTCGTTTTCAGTTTCAAATCCTCGCGCAGGAAATGTTCGAGCATCTCGATGGAGACGGTCGAATTTATGCGCGATAGACCGGTTGCCAGGATAAATTTCTTTATCGCCTCGGGCGTGTAACCGCGTCGTTTCATCGCCACCAAAGTCGGGAGGCGCGGATCGTCATAACCGACGACGACGCCGGCCTCAACGAGGCGCTTCAAATATCTTTTGCTCATCAACGACGACATGTTGGTAATGTTGAGCCGCCCGAATTCGATTTGCTGGGGTTTATGCTCGGTTTCGCAGTTTTCGACGACCCAATCGTATAAAATTCGGTGATTTTCAAACTCGATGCTACACAAGGAATGGGTTATGCCCTCAATCGCGTCCTGGAGCGGGTGGGCAAAATCATACATCGGATAAATGACCCATTTGGTTCCCTGGCGATGGTGCGGCGCTTTGATAATTCGGTACAGGACAGGGTCGCGCATATTCATATTGGGGTGGCTCATATCGATCTTCGCCCGCAAGACCTTTTCTCCCTCTTCGTATTTCCCTTGGCGCATTTCCTCGAAAAGCCTTAAATTTTCCTCGACGCCGCGGTCTCGATAAGGCGAGGGTCGGCCCGGCTGGCCAAGCGTCCCCCGGTATTCGCTGATTTCCTCCGCGCTTAAATCATCAACATAAGCCAGCCCCTTTTTGATAAGCAGGAGAGCGTATTGGTAAGATTTTTCAAAATAATCGGAACCGAAATAAATTCCGTCCGGCTCATAGCCGAGCCATTTAATATCCTCGATAATCGCCTCGACAAACTCGCTTTCTTCCGTGGTCGGGTTGGTATCGTCAAACCGCAGGTTGGTTTTCCCGCCGAAAAGCCGCGCCAATTCAAAATTGGTAACGATCGCCCGGGCATGTCCGAGATGAAGATACGCGCTTGGCTCGGGAGGAAACCGGGTCTTGATGGCGTCCACTTTTCCCGACTTCAAGTCGTTTTCCATTATCGTTTTAATAAAATTCGAGATTTCGTTCATTCGACATCAATCCTTATAATTTTTCAACTTTAATATCGGTAATATTTTGCGCATACCCGTATTTTTCAAACAGGGATATAGCAAAAGATTTATGTTTCTCAATAAATGAGGAAGAAAAACAAATGATAAACAGTAATATTCTTTTCGTCTCTTCCGTGATCATTGTCCGGTGAGTGTCGGAAGTCGTCGACCCGAACGGCCCGACCTCGTCGACATAAACCGGGATATTGCTCACGTTAAGCGGGCCGCGGCCGATGCCGACAAATTCGTCTTCCTCCGTACCCAAACGAATCAAAACGTCGCCGACGATTTTATCATAGTCGAGAACGGCGACCGATCTTTTCGCCTCGATTGAGAGGATATTGCCGGCGTCCACGACATTATTGATTAAATAAAGCCCTCTTCCTTTCACGAGTCTTCTCAACAGCGATTCGCAGGCCAAACGATACCGGCTCGGATCTTTTCCCAGCTTTTTATATCCGTCGCGCCCCTCTTTAATAAGAGGAATATTCAAGATGTCACTCAATGAATATTCCTCCCTGATTTGTTTTTCATATTGCGCGACTAAATCCTTTATCACCGAACTATCGGCCAATTTTATATCCATCGTCATGGCGATGACGGTGAAATCGGGCAAAACCCGAGAAATCGAAGGATCAATAAGAACTTTCATAACGACTAAGTTTTTCTTTCAGTTGCTCGAGACGCTGGGATTTTTGTTGAATCGATTGCTTTGCCTCTTCCGCCTTTTCCCGGATTTCCTTGCTGGCGTCGCGGATTTGGTTTATTTGATTAACCAATTTCATATAGGTGTCGATTATCGGCTTGCCTTCCAACTCGCCAATGGCTTTGTTGTAATAATCGATTTTCACCTCGGTATCGCTTTTATGGACTTCCAAATCGCTGATTTCGGCTTTTTGGCGAAGATACTCGGTTCTAAGCAACGGGTCTTCGCTAAGCCGCTTCAAATTGCTCTTCTTTTCGTCCAATTGATCGATAATCGTCTGCAGTTGCTTCTGACACTCATATAAAGATAGCTTGTGCGAATAGAAATTCGCCACGTCTTCTTCTTTACTGCGCAATTGCTTCTCGTATTCGACTCGCTTTTCCAATTCGATTCGTAAATCGGTCATTTTTTGATGATACTGGTTGTAAGTCAGCGTTTCGGAACGAATCTCTTCTTCCAATTTATCGATATGCTGGATTATTTGATCTTTCCTCTCCGCTTTTAACTCGCTACCGATCGCGTCATCGTCAAAGTCATCCGGCTGGGAGTATTCTTCCCCCGTGGTCGGGTTGGCTTTGAGTTCTTCCAATTGCAATTTGAGATCCTCGCGTTCCTGCAAGGCCTCGCGTAAAGAACGGAATCCCTCGCTTTCGGAGATTTCCTTACGCAGTCGGTTAAGATAATACTCCACGATTTCCGCTTCCTTAACTTTAATCTTGTTAAGCTCGCTTTTTTTCGCTTCGATAAAATCTTCGAATTTCTTTTCGGCGCGCTTATAATCATCTTCCAAATCGCTTAGACTTTCGCGCTGCAATTGAAATTCGATCAAACTCTTGCCTTTCTGCCGTTCGTATTGATCGCGAGCCATGGAAGACTTATCGGAACCGCTTTGATAATTACGATCCAGACGCTCGAGGTTGGCGCGGATGTCGTCAATTATTTTTTTCTTTTCCGCTATTCTTTGGCCAAGATCGTCAAGATTCTTTTGATATAAGTTTTCTTCTTCCGAAAGGCGGTTTAATATGTCTTTTTCCATTTCGCGGACGACGCGGATTTTACGTTTGAATTCGGGGTCGATAATATCGTCCTCGCTCAGTTTATTCAAGCGTTCCCGCATTTCGTTAATCGTTTTCTCGCGCTCGGTAATTTCTTTTTCCAAGTATTCGATTTTCCGCAGATGCTTTTCTTTATCCGAAATCAGGACCGCTTTTTCCTTTTCGTTTTCTTCCAACTTTTCCTTATAATATTCGATATCCCGCTCTTTTTGTTCGGTAAGAGTTTTTTGTTCTTCGCGGGTCCGGCTCAGTTCGTTCTGCACTTCTTTCATAATGGCGATGGAATCCTCGTGACTTTGCTTTTGTTGTTCCTTCAACGCCGCTATTTCTTCTTTAAGTTTATTGATCTCGTCGATCAATTCCTCCGCCGTCCTGTCGTCTTTGTTTGCGGCGGGTTCGTTACCGACCGGGTTTGCGGGCGCGGCATGCTGAGGCGACGCGTAATACGGGCAGTATTGCGATTGTCCTTGTCCCATTCTTTTTTCAAGTTCCAACCGCAAACTCTCGATTTCGCGCTCCTTGTCCTTAAAACCGCCATAACGCTGACCGTATTCCATGGAGGTGGCCAGGCGGTTAATTTCTCTTTGCAAGCCGTCAAGCTCGCGATAGATCGATACTATTTCGGAAGAACGATATCCCGCGGAATAATCGCGTGGCGCGATTGGCGCGTCCGCATAACCGAAAGCGGGCCGTCTGCCGACGACGTTATCAATTTGCTCGGATAGTTCGGCGAGCCGGCGCGCCTGCAGCTGGTGAGTTTCCTGCAACCGCAGGAAAGCTTGTTCCGCTTCGTCAATCTGACGGGCGTTATCGGAAACTATTTTCTCTAAATCCGTGATCTTTTTTTCCATAATCTCAAGTTGCTGCTTCCGCTTTTCGTAATTTTCTACAAACAATGACGACAGCCGGCAATCCTCGGCATCGTCCACCAGATTCATCCCGTCTAACTGCAATCTGAACAGCTTATCAAGTTTATCATGAAGATTATTTATTTTATCCTGTAATTCCGTCTTTTCCGCCTTCAGGCCCTCAATGACTTTTCTTTGTTCTTCAAATTCGTCGACGGAAATGAACTGTTCTCCTTCTTCCGCAGTAAGCATCCCCAAACTGGCAATTCTTTCGCTGATAGTTTTATCCTGTTCTTGCGCTTTTTTCGCTTCTTTTTCCATTAACTCTTTTTCTAGTAATTTCTGCGCCATGATTTGCTCTTTAAGCTTTTGCAAATTGCTTATCGGGGTTTCGTCGGGTTCGGGTTTCGCGACCGGCTTATCCTCTTTCGCGGCAACGATTTCTTTGTCTTCCGCCTTGGCGACAACCTTTACTTTTTCCTCGGCAGCGGGCTCATCTTTAGCAACTATGACGGGTTCTTTAACTTCGACTACCTCGACCGGCTCTTGCGCTTTGACATCCTTGGCCGGTTCTTTCGGTTTGTCAGTCTTGACCTTTCTTGTTTTCTTCGGTTTCGCTTCCGCTTCCTTCTTTTCTTCGGCGGGCGCCGCGGCGACTTCCTTGGCTTTTTTCGTCGCCTTCGGTTTGGTTACGGGTTTTACTTCCGTAACGGGAACATCCGCGATAGATTCCTCTTCGAACGCCGAACGGGACAACTGCAATTGCGCCTCCAACTGTCGTATCTCGGCGCGCAATTCCCTTTCCAACCGTTCGCGTTCTTTTTCGATTGCTAATCTGGTTTTTTCCCGCTCCCTTTCCTTCAAGGCCTCAAGCTTGGCCTGTTCGGTCGCCCTAATCTGTTCAATCTTTTCTTGGGTTGTCAAAGCGGCGGCTGAACGGCTCCGAGTGGGAGCCGCCGGCTTTTTTGCTTGCGCTTTCCCGGCTGCCGCCTTGTCGTCTTCCTCGTTTCCGCTAGCGTTTTCCGCTTCTACGGGATTGCTTTTTTCGGCAACCTCAGCGGGTTCCGCGGGTTTTGCGTTTTCGACGGCCTCTTCCGGTTCAACGAGTTTTGCATTTTCGACGGCCTTTTCCGGTTCTGCGGGCTGTGTATTTTCAGTGATATTTTCGCCGGTATTTAATTTTGCATTTTCCATTTTGTCCTCTTTCCCAGGCGCGAGAACGCCCGTAGTACAAATTTCTGAATTGGCAACTTCTATAGCGCTGCAATAATCACGTAAACGATACTATAGCCGTAAACAACAACCAGACCGACAATGCTTAAAATCAATAATATTGATTTAATAACTTTTAAAGCCGGTTCCGCTTTCATCAAACGATAAGATCTGTTTACCGTCGCTTTGCTTACAATATCAAACACCTCAATATTGACCTCGCCCTCCTGAATCTCGTTAATGTCCAGAGGGGGATAATAAGGCGTGCTTTTCTTCTTAAGGTAGCGCATGTAATATTTGTACGCTTTTTTTCTTTTCTTTTTATACTCGCGATTAATTTGCGTCTCGCTTCTGGTTAAATAGTCATTCGCTTCGCGATAATACTTGCGATAATCTTTGATGATGATTCGGAAAAACAACGAATGTATAATCAAAACAATGAGCAGATAAATAGAGATGTTGGCGACGATTCCCAACCACGGCGCCGACGCGTACATGGCGTCAAGGGCCTCCCGCAGGAACATGCCGAACCGGCCGCGGGCAATTTTTTGCCATAATGGGGAATCAATCCCGGCGATAAAAATCATCGCCGCGAACATCGCCCAAATCGCGAGTTCGATGTAAAACGGGAGCTTAATATTTCCAATACTTTTAACGACCTCGACGGTGCGGAAATTTTCCCGAAAAACTTGCTTTTTCTTTTTAACATAATCCCTGCGCCATGATCTAAAAGTTTTCTTGAATACTTTCTTCCTGACCCTAAGGGGAAACCGGTCATTCCTGATAATGTCGCCCAACAGATATTCCCTTTTTTTATATGTGACAAGAAAATCTTCAATGCTGTAAACTTCCGTCCCCGACCTTTCCGCGTTATACAAAAACGGATTTCCGCGCAAGGCCCGGGCTTTTTCCTCGGGAAGTTCGGTAGCGACGACGGCGGAGTCCTGAAAAGCGATAACCGGATCATTCTCCCGGCTTTTCACGTACCTGCCCGAAGAATCAAGTTCGTAAACGGAAATATCCAATTTCTCCGGTTTTGCCAAGAGAACTCCCCCTTTAGCGTCTATTGCTGCAAATATTGTTTTATTTCGGGACTAATTAATTTGTGATCGCTGGCAAGTAAATCTTCATAGAAGTCCTCAGATAATCGGTTTTCCACGGCCCCGTCCCGTAACGCGCTCCTCGCGTCGGCTAGCAGATGTTTAAGATAATCCGTCGCCTGTTTCTCGGATAAAAGGCCTTTCAAAACCAGTGTGTCCAACCCGCCCAACAAAGCGTTAGCGGTAATGGTTTTATCTAAATCAAAATAACGGTGAAAAATATAGCGGTGATAAAGCGCGTATCCCGACGAATCCGGGTTTGTAATCGCATCGATTATATAAGAGCGGAAAATATTATCCTTTTCCCACCGGTTCTTTAAATACCATTTCCCGTCGTCGGAGGCGAACACGATATTCACGTCCGCCGGCACATCGGGATATGCTTTTGCTTTTTCCCGGCATAATAGCAACCGTTTAAAGGCCGTTTTTATATCTTCGATTATCGGGTCGCCGTTGCCGGAAAACGCGGTCAAAAACCTCTCCCCGTACGCGCATAATGCGTCATAATCGGAATATAACGCCGAAAAACTTTCCCTATATTCGCCGAAGTCATTCGGCTCATCATCAAGCAATTGTCGGTATGCTTGATAATTCTCAAGAAAATGGCGAAAATTCGCGGCTTGTTTCCGAAACGCGGTTTTTTCCTTGAGATGACGGAAATCGCGGCTTAAGCGGTCCCCGTTAGCCGCAAGCGAAGATGTCACAGCCAAAAAATCGTCAAAGTCAATGTTTTCGCCGCGAAGAAAACAATAGAGTCGCCAATACCCGATGCTTTTATCCGCCCGGTCGCGGAAATCTTGTAATTGCGGCAGGATGGCGGTTGAGGCGTGAAAGATAATAACTCGATCCAAAATCTCCTTTTCTTCGACGGTCGTTAACAAAGCCGATATGAAATCGCCGTTTTCCAAATGACTATCGATTAAGGCCTGGGCGTCAGCGTTAAGTTCGGGGTAAAGGACGGCGGCGAAAAATTGATTTTCCGCCTCGACCTCATCAAGCCGCCGGTTGATTGCCGATAAATCGGCAGCGGCCTGCTCGCCGCTTAAATGCCGAAAAGCTTCCCGGTAGACGGCGTATTCTCTTTCCTTTGCTTTAATTTCATTCAAAAACGAAACCGCGAATACGGGGTGGCTCGTTTTCGCGACCATCGCCGTGACCGGCCTCTCGTAGTCAATCTCGACCACCGGGCTAAGGACGAACATCAACAGGACGATCGCCGCGTACCCGTTTATCAAGCCCATGATGACATTTATAATTTTCAGATGGATTTTATCTTTGTTCGTGATTTGTTTTTCCACGGGTTCGCGAAACAATAGCGTAATCAAGCGGATAATGATCACGAACAAAAAATATGTTAAAACAGCAATCGCGATCGCCGTCGGGTACTTTTTTTCGGCCGAAAAAGGCAGAACCTTGGCGATAAAATTCCCGAATCCGGTCTTTTCGGCGATTCCGGCGATAAAATCATATGAAAAATATATCAATAAAAAAGGCAGTAGGAAAGAAAGCGTTAGAGAGAGTTGTCTTTTAAAGCGGAAATACAGGGCAAACGCTACAAATCCGGCTATGACAATGGCGATAACAATGTCAAAATTGAATTTTTCGAAGATTGCCAAAACCGACCTCCAACCGCTTTTTTCCTATATTATATAATAATTATAACATTTTTAATCTCTTTTGACAATTATATTTAAAAATTATTATGTAAAAAGGAAAAGCGCGATTATCGCGGAAAAGGATATCTGTTAAAAAAATAATGCTCGATTGCTAATTTTCGTTGGGATTAAATATAGAAAAAAGGCATAGCCGGTTTTCGCGACTACGCCAAATTGTAAAACTTCAGTTATCTTATTGCTTTATCTTACTCCATCGGATAAATATTGTTCTTCATATCGCTCCAAAAATGCAAATAAGCTTCATAGTTTTGCGCCGGAACGTATATCTTCACGTCGCTTCGCAATTTCAAGCTTCCCTTAAATTCAACGCTATGAGGATTGATAACGTTCATGTATATTTCTTTAAGACCATTCAAGCGATCAAGAGCGTTTTCCATAAACACCAATCTGGGCGTGACGTCCCGAACCAAGAAACTGACGGTACCATAAATATTCGAGTTTCTCGTGCTCCTGGCGGTTATAGTAACCGCGAAGTCGCTTTTATCGAGAACGAGAACTTTCCCGTCATATTGATGA
>CZCB01002689.1_pt1 | contig 13489 bp, 18 predicted proteins | sample 591991 | NCBI WGS metagenome assembly CZCB01 (sample SAMEA3556809, study PRJEB10932) | anaerobic digester metagenome | reverse complement strand
GCTTCCGTTAATTTTTCACCCTGTTGGTAAAACTCTGTACAAGCTTCCGTTGTAACGGTGAAACCTTGAGGTACAGGCATTCCAATTTTAGTCATTTCAGCTAAATTGGCACCTTTTCCTCCTAACAGGTCTTTCTGGGAAGCACTTCCTTCCTTAAATAAATAAACCCATTTCTTACTCATAACAGTCCTCCATTTTCATTGACTAATATTATAATTCCAAAACAAGTGAATTATAATATACTATTAAGAATTAATTATTTATTAGAGATTAATTAGCGTATTGATAATAATAATATAACAAATTTAATTAAATGTACAGCCTAAATTTATAAAAATTTTATATTATATGTCCTATTTAATAATTTAGGCTAAGTTATAGATGACATAGAAAAAGGCTTGAGTTTCCTCAAACCCCTTATGCTAAGTTAGCCAATGATAAATTCTTGTAAGTATTAAATGTAAACTTCAGCCCTTCATGTTCATGAACTTCTGATGCATAGGTCAAAAGCCAATCCTTGTCTTCATCAAAATTATGTAAATATGTATCTGCTTCTAATATGGCATCAAACTTGGTAATATAGGCCTCACTGCAATAAGGATATAAATCATTATATAGCTTTCCGCCACCTATTAAAAACACATCTTCTTCCTTGTATTTTTTAATTTCTTCAAATAATTCTTCTTTGGAATGGACTATAATACATCCCTCCCGCTGAAAATTCCTATCTCTGGTTAAAACAATATTAGTTCTGTTTTTCAGCGGCCTTCCTCCTGGAAGAGATTCTAATGTTTTTCTGCCCATTACCACTACCTTATTCAATGTAGTATCCCTAAAAAACTCCATATCCAAGGGGACTCTAAACAGCAGATCTCCCTTATATCCTATACCCCAGTCTCTTGCTACTGCTACTATTAACTTCATAATTTCTCCTTTATACCGCTATAGGTACCTTTACTTTAATAGGATTATATTTATAATTGATTAATTTAAAGCTGTCCACGGTAAAATCATAGAAATCATTAATACTTGCATCAATTTCCAAGGTGGGAGCTTCGTGCTCTTCCAATTTGATAATCTCTTCGATTATGGGGATATGTCTGTCATATATATGGGCATCTGCAATAACATGTACCAGTTCCCCTGCTTTAAGTCCGCTTACTCTTGCCATCATATGCACCAATACAGCATATTGAACAACATTCCAATTATTTGCAGCTAAGAAGTCCTGGGAACGTTGGTTTAAAATTGCATTTAAAGTATCTCCCGAAACATTAAAGGTCATACTGTAGGCACAAGGATAAAGATGCATTTCATGAAGGTCCTGGAAATTATAAATATTAGTCATGATTCTACGACTATTGGGATTATTTTTTAAATCATAAATAACTCTGTCAACCTGGTCGAATTCACCTTCTGGGTACTTATGCTTTAGCCCCAGCTGGTAACCATAGGCCTTTCCAATAGAACCCGTTTCATCAGCCCAAGGATCCCAAATTTTACTGTTTAAATCATTTACATTATTTGATTTTTTCTGCCATATCCAAAGTAATTCATCAACAGCAGCCTTAAAATTTATTTTTCTCAATGTTAATATAGGGAATTCTTCCTGCAAGTTGTATCTATTTATTATGCCAAACTTCTTAATGGTGTAGGCAGGTGTTCCATCTTCCCATTTGGGCCTTACATTGTATCCCTTGTCCCAAACACCATTTTGCAGTATATCTTTACAATTTTCTATAAAAATTCTATCTGCCTTACTCACTAAAACACCTCCTGTTATTTACCATCTATTATATAATAGGCGATGGTTCATTACAAGGAATTAATTTTAGTGATTATTTCATGCTGCTTTGATTAATAAAGTTTTTAATTTGCATTTTTTCTTCGAAGCTTCTCACTCTTATTGCCTGAGATTCTTCGTTGTCAAAATTTTTAAAATATATACACATATCACCATCACTTGTATCATCATACCTTATACATCTAAATCCATTATCATACATTTTTCTTACTTTTTCTAAATCACTCATAAAATCACCCCTGTATTACATACTATTACATATTATTCCCATTTTACCTTGTATTATTACGCCAGTAAGAAATATATCTTGGTTATTCCATAATAAGTATAATATATCAATAAATGTAAATAATATTGTATTATATGAAAGGATGTGATAGATTGAGACTTCCAAATCACATAGGTATTATACCTGATGGCAACCGACGCTGGGCTGAAAGTAACGGTTTTCAAAAACAAGAAGGTTATAAATACGGACTTGCTCCGGGACTTGAGCTATTAAAATTAGCCCAAGAATACGGAATTAATGAAATTACATATTACGGTTTCACCACGGATAACGTAAAAAGACCAAAAATTCAAATAGAATCCTTTGTAAAAGCATGTGTTGAAGCCGTAAATATTATTGCAAAAGAAAATGTATCCTTGTTGGTAATAGGTAATACCCAATCAAAAATTTTTCCAAAAGAATTACTTAAATATACAAAAAGGACTAAGATAGGAGAAGGGGGAACAAAGGTTAACTTTTTGGTAAATTACGGTTGGGACTGGGATATATCCAATTTAAAAAATAATACCTCAAATAGAAAAAACATAATTCAAGGACTTCATTCTAAGGATATTTCCCGAATAGATTTAATTATAAGATGGGGTGGCAGAAAAAGACTTTCTGGTTTCCTCCCCCTTCAATCGGTATATTCTGATATTTACACCATAGACAGTATGTGGCCAGATTTTAAACCGGAACAATTTCACGATGCCTTGAAATGGTATCAAACTCAGGATGTTACCTTAGGAGGATAAAAGCCACTTAAGGGTTTCTATCTACAGAAACTCCCAAGTGGCTTTTTTACTTAGGTAAATCAATTAATTTTTCTTTAGATTCTCTGTATAAAACAATTTTGTTACCAATACTTTGTACATACTCGGCACCTAGTTGCTCAGCAATTTCATTAGCCGTTTCTTTAACATCTAACATTGAATTGTTTAACAGATTTATTTTTATAAGCTCTCTTGCTGTTAATAAATCATCTATTTGCTTTAAAACTGTTTCCGTAATACCGTTTTTGCCAATTTGCATAACCGGTTCAAGTGAATGAGCTAAAGATTTCAAATAGCTTCTTTGTTTTCCTCTAAGCATTTTTTCTCCCTATGTTATTCAATAAAATCAAATTCTACACCGCAGACGCTGACCAAGTCTCCCTCTTTTGCGCCTAATTCTCTTAACCTGTCTATAACACCCTTGTCGATAAGAACTTTCTGAAAGTTTGAAATTGATTCATAGTCATTAAAATTAGTTGAATCCACTAGCCTTTCCAAGAATTCTCCTTCGGCCAAGAAATAGCCATCTTCCTTAGTAACAACTATGGTATCTCTTTCCTTTTTATCTATTAATCTTGCAACTGCTTCTTCATCTACAAATTCTACTTCATCTTCAATTTGAATTAATCTTTCATAGGCTCTTTTCTTAAGTTCATCCAAGCCTTGACCTGTAGCTGCAGAAACCTGGATTATTTCATATTTATCGGATAGTTCTTTTTTTATTTTTTCGACATTTTCTAAAGCATCTGGTAAATCTAATTTGTTTAAAACTATTATCTGTTCTTTTTCCCACAGTTTTTCACTGTACTGTTTAAGTTCATCGTTAATTTTATAAAAATCTTCAACTGGATCTCGTCCTTCCTGGCCTGAGGCATCAATAACATGCAGCAATAATTTAGTTCTCTCCACATGTCTTAAAAACTCTAAACCTAAGCCTGCACCTTCTGAAGCACCTTCTATAAGACCGGGAATGTCAGCTATGACATAGCTGTGGCCTTCCCCTATTCTCACTACTCCTAAATTCGGTTTCAATGTAGTAAAGTGATAATTAGCAATCTTAGGTTTGGCGCTGGTTACAGATGCTAATATTGTAGACTTGCCTACGTTTGGGAAACCTACTAGTCCAACATCTGCAAGGAGCTTCAGCTCAAGGATGATTTTTCTTTCTTCACCCTTAGTTCCTGGCTGGGCAAATTTAGGTGAACGCCTTATAGAACTTTTAAACTTAACATTTCCTTTTCCACCTCTGCCCCCTTTAGCCACCACGAATTCCTCTCCATGTTCCCTTAAATCATACAACACAATGCCTGTTTCTTCGTCTTTCACCAATGTACCAACAGGTACCTTCAAGTAAAGGTCCTTGCCCTTAGCACCATATTGTTTTTTTCCTCTTCCGTCCTCACCATTTTCAGCACTGTAATGTCTCTTATACTTAAAGTCCATGAGGGTTCTCAAACCTTCATCTGCAACTAAAATAACGCTTCCTCCGTCCCCACCATCTCCTCCTGCAGGGCCTCCCATGGGTACGTATTTTTCCCGTCTAAAAGCAATGCTGCCATTACCGCCTTTTCCGCCTTTTACGCTGATTTTCGCTATATCTACGAACATTCTCTCACCTTCTTTTTGGGGACCTTAGTCCCCTTTCCTACAACAGAAAACCTACCGTAAGGTAGGTCTTTTTCGTTATTATGCTTCTAATACAACAGGATATACACTAACCTGTTTTCTTTTTTTGTCTTTTCTTTCAAACTTTACTTTTCCATCTACCATCGCAAACAATGTATCGTCTTTTCCGATACCTACGTTCAAACCGGGATGGATTTTAGTTCCTCTCTGTCTAACAAGGATGTTTCCTGCCAATACAAACTGACCGTCAGTTCTCTTAACTCCTAATCTCTTTGCATTGCTGTCTCTACCGTTCTTGGAGCTACCAACACCTTTTTTATGAGCAAATAACTGTAAGTTTAATTTTAATAACATCTTTACACCTCCTCAGACCTAAGTGTAATATAATCGCCGTAATCTTCCAACAATAAATCTATTCCAATCATGAAACTTCTGTAAATTACATCCGTTTTATCATTGTTTTCCGAAGTCTTAACCCTCATTAAACCTAATTCATCAACACTGTAATCAATATTATCAGGAGCAATTCCCGCAACTAAGTTTAAAGAGTTTAATGCTGTATAGGATAGTATGGATACTGCAGAACATACAATATCATATCCTTCTTCAGCATAACCGGAATGTCCTTCTACCATAAAACCAGTAATTTCATCCTTGGTTTTATATATTGTAACCCTAATCATATTATACAACTATCTTTTCAATTTTAATTTGTGTATAAGGCTGACGATGGCCTTGTTTCTTTCTGAAGTCTTTTTTAGGCTTATATTTGAAAACTATTATTTTCTTAGCTTTTCCATGGCCTTCAACTACAGCTTCAACAACTGCTCCGTCAACATATGGTTTACCAACATTTAGATTTCCTTCATTGGATACAAGTAAAACTTTATCGAATTTTACTGTTTCTCCTTCAGCAACTTCAAGTTTTTCAACTCTTAAAACGTCGCCTTCCTGAACTCTATATTGTTTTCCACCTGTTTCAATAATTGCGTACATATCTTACCTCCTCTACCCAGTCTCGCCATTGCAGGCACCTACGTTTAATACCTGATCCGAGCGGCTTCTAACAGATATAAATTGTATCAAACCACCTATCGTTTGTCAACTTATTTTTTATACTTATAATCCTTAATCTTACCTACCTATAAAATATAGTTATTGAATAAAATTCAATACTTGTTAAAGAATAATTATATAATATTTAAGAGGTGTCTAAATGAATGAAGGTTTAGTAGTATTAGTAAGATCGATAATTAGTTTTTTTACACTCCTAATATTTGCAAAATTATTAGGTAAACAACAAATAAGTCAATTAACATTTTTTGATTATGTACTAGGTATTACAATCGGTTCTATAGCAGCAGAACTTACTGCAGACTTATCCAGCAGAGCATGGCCTCATTGGGTAGGTTTACTAAGCTGGGCAACTTTAGGTTATTTAATGGAACTTATAACTATGAAATGGAGGTATGCTGCAAAATACATAGAGGGTGAAACGACCATAGTTATTATGAACGGAAAGATTATGGAAAATGCACTGAGAAAAATGAAATACAGAGTATCTGATATAATGGCACTTTTAAGAAATAAGGATGTTTTTGATTTAAATGAGGTTGATTTTGCTATTATTGAGCCTAATGGACAGCTTTCAGTACTAAAAAAAGCCGAATATGCACCTTTAACCCCGAAGGATATGAATATAACCAAAAAGTCATCAGGAATAAGCACTGAACTTATATATGATGGAATACTAATTGAAGAAAATTTAAAACAGCTTAATAAAGATAAAAAATGGCTCATGAATCAACTTAAGGCACAAGGAATTAAAGATGTTTCAGAGGTTTTCTTAGCAACTTTAAACCCTTCAGGTTCTTTTTATGTTGACAAATACAAAGATAAAATTAAAAAAATTACTGATATAGGAGACTATAAAGGTCCTTATTAAGGAGGAACTATGCGTAAATTTTTTGTAATAACAATTCCGATTTTAACTATAGCATTATTTATACTTACTATGTTAAGCGATAAAGTTCTAAAAAATTCCCTTAGTTATGACGATAATATTCCTCTTTCTATAGAAGCCATCATAATTGAAATTGAAAATGATAACTGGGCAGAAGCAAGGGATAAAACAGATTTATTATCAAAGGCTTGGGACAAAGTTGTAAAAAGGGTACAATTTAGCGCGGAAAAAGATGAAATAAATGAGTTTTATAAAAATATAGCAAGGCTTCGAGGTGCTATATTAGCAAAGGACAAATCTAATGCACTTATTGAGCTTAATGAAGCATATGAACACTGGGAAAACTTGGGGAAGTGACAACACTTCCCCACTATAACAAAGGCTTCATCTCTTCATCTAAGGCATCTATTTTCGTTATACTATAATAATCAAAAGCAAACCCTTTATCTTCAATTAATTTAAGCAACTCATCAACTCTCATGCTTCCTGTCTCTTCAGTTATGAACAAGGCTTCAATTCGAATATTATTTTCCTTCGTTTTTTCCGCATTTAAATACTTCAGCATTTCTTTTGTATTAATTTCCTTTGAAATTACCTTGTTTTTTTTCTTTCTCTGCCTAAAATATACAACTCCTACATCCAGCATTTCTTTGAAGTAGTTATTTAGTTCATCCACATCTGCATCGGTTTCAATATTGATTAAATACTGAGCGTATCGACATCTTTTCATAATTGAGTCAGGATTATCCGATATACTTGCCTTTAAAATCTGCATTTCTTTCGGCATAACAGAGTTCATTTTTTTTATGAACAATTCCGGTTCAATAGGTTCATTAAGCTCTACTTCAAAATATTCCCCTATACTCTCAGTTCCTAAGGACAGAGGAAAACCAAAGGATGTCTTCATTTGAGGATTGAAACCCTCCGAATACTTGGCATTAATTCCAGCCCTCTTTATAGACCTTTGAATAAACCTCAATACATCTAAGTGGGAAATATATTTTAAATAACCGGTCTTACTGTACTTACTAATTATTTTGCACATGGGGACAGGCACCTCCTAACAATTTATAGTTAATACCGCAGTTGGTGCACTGAAGTCTGCAATCGTCGGTAGTAGTTAAACTAAGTGCTTTTTCATATTCTTTTAATAAGTATTCCTTGGTAACTCCTATATTAATAAAGTCCCATGGAAGAACTTCTGTTAATTCTCTTTCTCTTAATGCAAAGAAATCAGGGTCAACTCCCGTTTCTTCGAAAGCTTCCATCCATTTATCAAAATCAAACATATCCTGCCAGCCGTCGAAACGACATCCTTTTTCCCAGGCTTTAATCAGTGCCTTGGACAATCTTCTGTCTCCCCTTGCAAAGACTGCCTCCAAGTAGCTAAGCTTAGGCTCATGGTAACTGAATGATATTTTTTTGTCCTTAATTTCACTTCGGAGAGTTCTTGCCTTTTCATAGAATTCATCCATATTGTCTTGAGCCACCCACTGAAATGGTGTAAAAGGCTTTGGAACAAAACAGGAAGCACTTACATTTATTTTTAAATTACCCTTTATTTTTTCCTTCGGTCTTTGGAAGAATTTATCCTTAATTTTATAAGCTAATTCCTTGATACCTAGTACATCTTCCATAGTCTCCCCTGGAAGTCCTATCATAAAGTACAACTTAACTGTTGACCACCCTAAATTAAAGGCCGTTTCAACAGGTCCTAGTATCTGTTCCTCCGTAAGGTTTTTATTTATAACATCCCTCATTCGCTGAGTTCCTGCTTCTGGTGCAAATGTAAGACCAGATTTTCTTACTTCCTGCAATTTTTCTATTATATCAAAAGTCATGGAATCCAATCGAAGGGATGGTAAAGAAATATTCACATTTTTGCTTTCATACTTCTCCAAAAGTTTCAATGTTAAGTCGGGAAGACATGAATAATCACCCGAACTAAGAGAAGTCAAGGATATTTCATTGTGTCCAGTAGATTCTAAAAGACTTTCTGCCTGTTCAAGCAAGGTACTATATTCCCTTTCCCTAACAGGTCTATAAACCATTCCTGCTTGGCAAAAACGACATCCTCTGGTACAACCTCTGAACAGTTCCAATACAACCCTGTCATGGACTACGTCTATATAGGGCAGGATGCTCTTTTCAGGATAATAGCTTTTATTTAAATCCCTTATAATTCTTTTGGTAATTATTTCTTTTGCATTATTATTTAAAACTTTTCTTTCTTTAATTGTGCCATCGACCTTATATACTTCTTCATAGAATTGAGGAACATAAACCCCCTCTAATTGGGCAGCTTTTTCAAGGAACCTTAATTTATTATAGCCCTTTTTCTTTTCTTCATTATATAAATTCAACAGCTCTGGCAATAGTTCCTCTGTCTCACCTATGGTAAATAAATCTATTACTTCATAAAGAGGCTCTGGATTATAAGCACAAGGCCCTCCTGCAATAACTAAGGGCATATTGTCTCCCCTGTCCTTGGATTTAATGGGAATACCGCCTAACTCCAACATATTTAGAACATTAGTATAGCTCATTTCATACTGAAGAGTAAATCCAATAAAATCAAATGCCGAAAGCTCATCCTTACTTTCCAGTCCATACAAGGGAATGTTATTCTTACGCATTATTTCTTCCATATCTGTCCAGGGTGCAAATACTCTTTCGCACCATACATTTTCCATACTGTTCATTAAATGATACAGAATATGCATTCCCGTATGAGACATTCCCACCTCATAAATATCTGGAAATGCAAAGGCAAACCGTATATCTATATCTTTATCTTTTACAACAGAATTAAGCTCACTACCTACGTACCTGGCAGGCTTTTCAACTTTCAAAAGCTCTCTGTCAAGTTTTTTTACATCTATCATATTATTCTTTTCCCTTCAATTCCTAAAATTCTATGACATTCTAACATAATAAATATTAATTTACAACTTTTAATTTGTGTTCCAGTGTCAAGTAATTGTTGAGTTAGAAATTCTCAGAAGAAATAAAAGCAACGCCAATATCCATCTTATATATTATTGACATATTTTGTAAATAATATATACTAAAATTAGTAAACGTTTTCAACATTATCGGAGATTGGTATGTTTAATAAGAAAAATGTTAAGGTAATGCTGCTGATTATCCTTTGTTTATTTATATTTCTTGCCAACCAGTATACTACCACCCTTTATGATCTATCAATATTGGAGTATTTTAAATATTCAGCAGATTTTACTGTAGAAGAAAGAGAATATTTGAATTCTAAAAATATTATTTACCATGCTTCTGATGAAAATGCTCCGCCCTTTACATTCTTGGACAAAAAGAATGGACAATACAAAGGTTTGGTTATAGATTATCTTTCGGCTTTGTCTATTGAACTTGAAGTTGATATGGAGTTTGTGCCTAAGGTTTGGCAAGAGGCTCTTAATAGTGTAATTAGCGGTGAATACGACATGACTGAACTTATTCCTAGTCAGGAACGATCTAAATACTTTGATTTTTCTAAGCGAATCTATACTTTCAGAGCTATAATAATGAAAATGAAAGATCAGGTTGATATTGTAAATGACAAAACTCTTAAAGGACATAAAGTTGCTGTTCAGTCAGGAGACTTGCTGCCGGCCTTGCACATGAAATTAGGAATCCATTAGGGTTAATAAGAAATTACTGCTATGTGCTTAAAGGAAAGCTTAACCAACATGACCCTATAATTGATAAATCAATAAATATCATCGAATCTTCCGTCTTGAGAGCAGGTAAGATGGTAGAGAATCTCCTTGATTTCTCAAGAAAAAAGGATCAAGAATTTAAGGAAATTAATCTATACGAAACGCTTAATGAAATAATTTCTTTTGAATCCAAGAAAATATCTGAAAAGAATATAAAAGTAACGATTAATTGTAATAATATATTTTTTTATATAGATCTTGAAATATTTACACTTGTTATTCTTAACTTGCTCTCTAATGCTATTGATGTAGTTTCAGAAGGAGGAGAAATAAATATAAACTGCTACTTGGATGATAGCTATCTTTATATTGATTTTGCTGATACAGGGAAAGGAATTGAACCTGAACATATTGAGCAAATATTTAATCCTTTCTTCACAACAAAAGCTACCGGAAAAGGTACTGGATTAGGCCTTTACATAGTCTATAATCAATTACAGAAGATAAATGGCGAAATATCTGTTGATAGCCGTGTTGATGAAGGTACTGTATTTAAATTAAAGTTCTCAAAGGGTGGTAATTATGGATTTTAAAATACTAGTAGTTGATGACGAAAAAGAATTTACGGAAGTTTATAAAATTATTTTTGAAGAAAAGGGTTATGAAACTCAATCTGCATCCTCTGGTGAAGAATGTCTTGAATTATTAAAGGAAGAAGAATTTGACCTTGTGCTGACAGACTTAAAAATGGGAGGTATGAGCGGTTTAGAGCTCTTAAAAGCTATAAGAGAACAAGAATACAGCTGTGAGGTAATGCTTGTTACTGGTTATGGTACAATTGAAAGTGCTGTGAATGCTATGAAATTAGGAGCTTTTGGTTATTTTATAAAAGGAAATGACCCGGAAATTTTATTAAAAGAGGTAAGCAAACTTGTAAAAATAAAAACCCTAGAAAAAGGAAATTTAGCAATAAGAAACAAGTTAAATAATTTTAATTATCTTTTGGACAGCAATAACCCAAAATTTAAGAATATGCTAAAAGTTTGTGAAAAGGCTGCATTAAGCAATTCAAATATATAAATACTTGGAGAATCTGGAACCGGGAAAGAGAGAAAAGGAAGCAAGAAAACCATATTTATGGGAAGCATTGTTGTCATTTGGCTTTTTGATATTTGTAATGGCAATAGGTATTGCCAAGTATGGAGCGGATCCTCATATTCCAATGCTTATAGGTACACTATTTGCAGTATTGATAGCTTTTAAAATAGGTTATAAATGGGCTGTTATCGAAAAATCTATGTTTGACGGTATATATCAGGCTCTGCAGGCTGTAATTATATTGGCAATAATTGGTGTGTTAATTGGTGTTTGGTTAATTTCTGGTGTTGTTCCAACCATGATATACTACGGATTGGCAATTTTAAAACCAAGTGTTTTCCTTGCAGCAACACTGCTGATTTGTTCCATAACATCCTTAGCGACAGGAACCAGCTGGGGAACTGCAGGAACAATGGGTATAGCTCTTATGGGTATTTCTAAAGGATTAGGAGTACCGGCACCCTTAGCTGCAGGAGCAATTATTTCAGGAGCATATTTCGGTGATAAAATGTCCCCTTTGTCTGACACTACAAACCTTGCACCTGCTGTTTCAGGAACTGATGTTTTTACACATATTAAGGCCATGGTGCCGACCACTGTTGTTGCATATGTTATTTCCTTGGTATTCTATTTGTTTTTGGGATTCCAATATGCTAACACAGGTTCAGACATAAGCGGAATTGTTACTATTAGAGAAGGCTTGGCTGCATCTTTTAATATATCACCACTACTACTTCTTCCTCCCTTAGCTGTAATTTTATCAATGGCTTTTAAAATGCCGGCTATACCTGGCATAACAATAGGAATAATTATAGGCGCTATAGAGGGAATACTATTCCAAGGAATAAGTTTTGGTGAAATCCTTTCAGCATCTTATGATGGATTTGTATCTGAAACAGGAATTGCATTAATTGATGACCTTCTTACAGCAGGTGGGTTAAACGGTATGATGTATTCAATTTCTCTTACTATTATCGCCATGATGTTTGGCGGTGTAATGGAAAAAACATAACAGTTGGAAGTAATAGTAGATAGAATTTTAAGAAGGGCTAAATCTAATGGTGGACTTATAACCACAACTGTTTTAACATGTATTGCAAGTAATGCTACCATGCCTGAACAATACATATCAGTAGTACTGCCAGGCAGAATGTATCATAGTGCCTACAAAAATAGAGGGTTGCATCCAAAACAACTTTCAAGTACATTGGAAGCTGCAGGTACTGTAACTTCGCCCCTTATACCATGGAATACCTGCGGAGCATTCTTATATGGGGTTTTAGGAGTAACAGCATGGGAGTATGGTAGATATGCTGTTTTTAACTACATGATGCCTTTAATTACAGTTGTATTTGCTTTCCTTGGATTATTCATATATAAGCTTGAAGATGCCCCAGACACAGTAGTAGGAAGCGAACATGTGGAAGCGTAATAATGCTTAACCCTTATATAATAAAATAAGTAATAAAAAAGACTCCTTGTCAATTGTTGAGATGAGAAAATCTTAACATTGAATAAAGGAGTTTTTTTAGTTTTTTTGTATAAAGTATTTAAAATTAGCCAAATATATTTGGGGACCTATATTATTGTTTGTATAAGTGATGTGTATGATTATAATTGGAGGTATATAATGAAAGAAAATGAAGTAAGAAAACCATATTTATGGGAAGCACTGTTATCCTTTGGATTTTTGATATTTGTAATGGCAATAGGTATTGCCAAGTATGGAGCAGATCCTCATATTCCAATGCTTATAGGTACATTGTTTGCAGTATTGATAGCTTTTAAAATAGGATATAAATGGGAAGTTATTGAAAAATCTATGTTTGACGGTATATATCAGGCCCTGCAGGCTGTAATCATACTGGCAATAATCGGTGTTTTGATTGGTATATGGTTAATATCTGGTGTTGTTCCAACCATGATATACTACGGATTGGCAATTTTAAAACCAAGCATTTTCCTTGCAGCAACATTGCTGATCTGTTCCATAACATCCCTAGCAACAGGAACCAGCTGGGGAACTGCAGGAACAATGGGTATTGCCCTTATGGGTATTTCTAAGGGATTAGGAATACCTGCGCCCTTAGCTGCAGGAGCAATTATTTCAGGTGCTTATTTCGGTGATAAAATGTCCCCCTTATCTGACACTACAAACCTTGCACCTGCTGTTTCAGGAACAGATGTTTTTACTCATGTCAAAGCAATGATTCCTACTACTGTTGTTGCATATGTTATTTCCTTGGTATTCTATTTGTTTTTGGGATTCCAATATGCTAA
>CZCB01017352.1_pt1 | contig 13562 bp, 17 predicted proteins | sample 591991 | NCBI WGS metagenome assembly CZCB01 (sample SAMEA3556809, study PRJEB10932) | anaerobic digester metagenome | reverse complement strand
GTATACCCGGAAATCGAAGACGACACCGGGCAAAAAATCATCGCCAACGAAGCCCATTACCGTAAGGCGCTCAATTCCCGGGACCGGGCTTTCCGGGCAAGATTCTTCCAAGCGCTTTTAAATACATACGGAAGCTCCATTAACTCCATCACTTCCATCATTTACGGAAATATCCGCTACCATGCCTTTTTAGCCAAAACCAGAAAATATGCCTCTTCCCGGGAAATGGCCCTGCAGCAAAACCATATCCCTATCCATGTGTACGACTCCTTAATTGAAACCGTCCGCAGCAATGTCCACCAGCTGCAGCGCTATCTGGACCTTAGAAAAAGGAAGCTGGGCTATCCCGATCTGCATTTCTATGACCTTTTTGTTCCCTTCACGAAAAACGTGGACAAAACATATAGTTTTGAAGAAGCCCGGGAAACTGTCCTGGCTGCCTTGAGCATTTTGGGAGAAGAATACACCAAGGTTTTAAAGCAGGCCTTTACCGAACGCTGGATTGACGTGTACCCCAAAAAAGGCAAAGTCTCCGGTGCTTACGCCAACGGCGTTTACGGCGTTCACCCCTATTCCCTGTTGAATTTCACGGGCACCCTGGATGACCTGTTTACGATGGCCCACGAACTGGGCCATGTGATGCACAGCTACTACAGCAATCTGCATCAGCCTTATGTCAATGCGGATTACGTGATTTTTACCGCGGAAGTGGCATCCACCGTCAACGAGTATTTCCTCTACCGCTACCTGCTGAACCGGGCCACCGATCCAGAGGAAAGAAACTACCTGCTCAGCATGCACCTGGACAGCATCCGCTCCACCTTATACCGGCAAGCCTTTTTTGCGGACTTTGAAATGCAGATGCACCAACTGGTGGCTGAAGAGACCCCCCTCACCCCGGAACTGCTTTGTCAGAAATACCACGGGCTATATGAGTATTACCACGGCCCCGACTTCACCATTGACCGGGAATTAACCTACGAATGGGCCCGCATCCCCCATTTCTACCGGCCGTTCTATGTGTACCAGTACGCCACAGGAATTTCCGCCGCCATTTGCCTGGCCCAACAAATCGAGCAGCAAAAAGAAGGCGCCCTGGAGGCTTACCTGCATTTTCTCACCACCGGCGGCTCCGATTACCCGATCAACTTACTAAAAAAGGCCGGCGTGGATATGACCAGCTCCGGCCCGGTTCTGGCGGCTATCGATGATTTTGCCAGCTGCCTGGATTTACTTGAGACAACATAATTTTTCTGAGAGGCACAATGTAAAAATAACCACGTCAGGAAATCCATCTTCCGACGTGGTTATTTTTAATTCCTGTTAAGCGAGCTGTTAATCCAATAATGTTGGCCGCGTTCCTTGGAGCGGTTAGCACGTGCAAGAGAGAACAGCGGACTTAGCAAGCTAGCGTCCGCTGGAGCCGAAGCCGCCGCCCCGGTTTTGTCCTATCTCGGCCACGTTTTCCACCGGTACCCATTCGATGGTGGGTACCTTTTGCAAGACGATCTGGGCGATCCGGTCGCCTTTTTTGATCCGGTACTCTTCCTCGCTTGAGCTGTTGTGCACAATGACACAAACCTCGTCCCGATATCCCGCGTCAATGGTGCCGGGGCTATTGGCAATGCGAAGCGGTGATTTTAAGGACAGGCCGCTCCGCGGGCGCACCTGCAGTTCATAGCCTACCGGAAGAGCTACTTTCAGCCCGGTTCTCACCAAAACGGTCTTCCCCGGTCCGATAATTTCCTCTTCCACGGCGTACAAATCCATCCCTGCATCGCCGGGATGGGCATAATCCGGTATTCTGGCCTCCGGATGACAACGTTCCACCATAATTTTGACCTTTTCTGCCACGCTCATCTTTTCCCTCCGTCTGAAAGCTTTTTCTTATCTTTTTTATATATTGATTATATATGAACGTGAACGGTTTTTCCCTGCTTATTTTCTTTTATCTCTTCCTGGGGACAAGGGAGAACAATAATGAATTCGGTTCCTTTTCCGTCTCCGCTTTCGATTTCGATTCTCCCGTAATGTTCGCGAATGATTTGGTAACAAACACTTAAGCCTAAACCTGTTCCTTTGGCTTTGGTAGTGAAAAAGGGCGTGCCCGCCATCAGTTTTTCTTCTTCGGTCATCGGTTTTCCGTTATTATGAATCCGAATCATCATTTCACAACTCTTAGGGCGATACTCCGTACGTATCCTTATTTCGGGATGCGCCTGTTCGATCAATACTTCCATGGCGTTTTTCGTAATATTTAAAATGACTTGCCGGATTTTGTTCAGGTCGGCCTTAATCACTTTTTCACCATCATTAATTTGAAAACTTACATTGATCTTTCTGATGAAAGCATTGGTCTCAATCATGGTTTTGATCGATTCAATGAGCTCATTAATCGTGATCTCTCTTAATTGAAAAGGTGCGGGCTTGGCAAACAACAGAAAATCAGCAACAAACTTATTGATATTGTCCGTTTCCTCATCAATATAGCGGGCGAATTCTAAGATCTTTTCGTCTTCCGCTTTATATTTAATCAATTGGCTAAATCCTTTAATGGTCGTTAAAGGATTTTTTATTTCATGGACTACGCCTGCGGCCATTTGTCCCAGAATGATTAATTTTTCATTCTGCCGTTGCAGTTCATTTTCCTGATTGATCATGGTGATATCAGCCGCGGTGATCATAATGCCGATAATATCCCCCTCCACATTTTTAATCTGATCGGTATGGACCAGCAGCTCTTTCCGGCACCCTTTGAGGGTCACAATGGAAATCCGTAAAAAGTTATCCTTTTGCACCGATTTAAAATAATCGTGTTTTAACCTTTCACTTTTTTCCACTTCCCGCTCATCTTTGATTAATTCAAAGAGGGAATAAACATTTTTCCCGATGATTTCCGACTCTTCCATATCGAACAATTCCGTGGTTTTGGCGTTGCAAGTGATAATAATGTAATCAAGATTGGTGATGATAATCGGATTATTGATGGAACTAAGAATCGCTTTGGACTGCAAATTCAGATTGGTTAAATCCTGCTCCTTCTTAGCTTCTTCAAACATCACCAGGTATTGGTCCTCCATTTTAAAATAATCGGTCATCAATTTCAGCTTTTTCCCCGTATTATCCTGCACTTCCAATAGAATGCTTCTTTCGGTATTGGACCCGGTCAACAAAAGGTGGGGAATTCTTTTCATTTCGCCAAACCGAATGGCGATATCATCCGGAATAAAACCATAGATGTTTTTCAGTTCGCAATTAAACAGGTTAAGGGCCTTAGTGTTAGCAAAGCATAGTTTTAAATCATGCGCATTATACATCGTTACACCAACTGGTAAATCATTGAGCACGTTAATCAAAAATTGGTTGTTATCTTCTAAACGCTCATAAGGATAGAGCACCACGGAGACAAAAATCCCTTTAAAAAGAAAGAAATAGTAAATTGTTTTGAAAAGGTGCCCCACGCCATGAAACACCGACTCAAAGGAAAAGAACATAAGAATGAGCTCAGCAATGATCGCAATAATTAAAGCAGTAAAGATATAATCATAGGCGATTTGCCCTTTTTCCTTTCGTTTCCCTTTTATTTTCGATAAGGCGCGGAGGAATAAAAGGATGACCAGACCTTCGATGATAAGCCGAATAACTGTAATGCCGGAAGGATCTCTTAACAGCGGCAAATAGGCCCGCTGCTGGTAAATCAACCAGGAACAAAAAGATGAAACGAGGACCGTAACCAAAAAAGCGCTCTTCTTTGATAGATTATACTTCTCCCAAACCATCAGGTTTAAAACAATTCCTTCAATAATCCTGCCGAACAGCCAATACCAAAGCGACAATTGATTCTGGCCCGCCACATACTCCGCATAATAAATGGCATGGATCGCATCAAAAATAGCCACCGCTAAAAAACCAAAGCCGATCAGGTGATTCAACTGGTCATTAATTTCATAAGTATACCAGATCGTCATAAAAATAACTAAAGATGTAAAAATACAGACCAGTTCCGCAAAGGTGTGATAAAACAACAAGTTTTGCGTCCATAAATAATTAATAATCAGGCTACAAATCCCTATAAATAACAACGCATAAAGAATTTCCTTATGAAGATTTAATACCGGCGGATTTTTCTTTAATACGATCATCATAAACCATCCTTATAATAAATTAATGACAATTATTTTATCTCAAATTTTGTCGAAAAGAAAATAAATTCTTCATACATAAGATTAGACCAAAAAAAAAAGAAAAAGGTTCTCGTTTTTTTTATATTAAAAACAAATTATTATAGAACCATTTTTTGTTTTTATTTGTCATATTAGTAAACATATCGAAGGGAGTGGAAAAATACTTATGTTCAAAAAGGTGGTTTTACTGACCCTGGTTTTGACCCTACTGGTGGCGACCCCCATCTTTGCAGTAGACAAAATAACCGTTACTCCCGAAAGATCAACCGTCTTTATGTGTTGGGGCTCAGAAATCGGTCTCCATAAAGACAACTTTGTCTGCTATTCCTTCCATGATCTGAAGGATGTTTATGCCTCATCAATTGAAATGAAACTTCAAAAATACGAAAACGGAACCTGGGTCACCAAGAAAACCTGGACTTCCTACTTAACAGGTCTTGGTGTGGACATCAGCCGCTCTTACCCCGCCTCACCGGGAGTATGGCGCACTTACGCCTACCATAAAGCCGGCGGCGAAACGAAAATTTCGTACAGCCCCAATTTCCTGTATTAACCATTCCTTTTGACGGGGCGGATTTTAGCGAAGGATGCTGTTAAGAATTAGAAGTTGTAACGAGGCATGAAAAGATAGAACCTTCTTCTTTTCATGCCTCGGTTTTTAATTCTTCGATCACCTTGATGAGTTCTTCCCGGTCAATGCCCCTGGCCATAAGCCGGTAGCCGATGTTTTTTTCCTGCCATTGGAAATCCGTATAGTCTTCAGTTTCCAAAACAACGGCCTTGACGTTATTATGGATGGTAATTTCACTGACTTCGGTATCCTGGGGCACAAAAGTATTCTTGTTTGATTGCAGGACATCCTGCCTTTGGGTAATCTTGAGATACGCTTCCCCTTTTATAAAAGAGAAGGTTACGCTGGAATACCCATCTTCATTGACGTTCACGTTAATTTGCGGCTCCACCGCGGCCAGGCTTTCCGGCAGATAGTGGGGGTATTGCAAATCAAATAACGCCAACGCCTGGGCTTCTGCGAAGGAAATTCCTCCATAATCGCCCGGCGGGGTGACTGGATTGCGTATTTGCGAAATAACCAGCTCGTTTTCCTGGTTTTGGCCGACCCATTTAAATACCTGATCCCTAAAGGCACTGACTACTTGGGGGTTCATCATACAACAGGTAAAAGCCACGACCAGACCAGCCGCAATATAAGCGAATTTTAGGCCGAAGGGAATCCTTATTTTTTCTCTTTCCAGTTCCGTATCTGTTCCCTCTTTCTCCCTTACAAGCAGCTCTGTCTGATACTTTTCTTTAAAGCTTTGCCACTTTTCTTCCGGATCGACCCCGCATGGCGCCTCGATGAGCGCCTGGAGATTTTCGGAAATGAGCTTATCAAGCTTTTTCATGTCGGATCAACTCTCTTTCCTTACCCCTTTTGAAATATTCCTTTCCAAAACTCGTCAACTTCTTTTCCAGCAACCTGCGGGCCCGGTATAAGGAAGATTTCACCGTACCCAGCGGGACCTGCAGCGTTTCGGCAATTTCCTGATCGGTCAGATTCCAATAATACTTCAAAACCACCATCTGATTAAGGACCGGTTCCAAACGGCAAATCGCCTTGCGGATTTCCAGGTTGGTTTCCTTTTCCATATACTTACGACAGGGCTCGTAATCATCGGCTTTGGTTTCCCATAATGACAAAAAATGCTGCATTAAATCTTCTTCGCCTACCACGATGATTTTTTTATTCTGGTTATAAATATTAATCGCGTGCTTGGTGGCAATGGCCGCGACCCAAGCCCCGAATTTACCAAGGTCCTTTAAAGTAGGCAGTTTCGTATAAGCTTTGAGAAAAGCCTCTTGCGCCGCATCTTCCGCCGTAGCGCTATTTTTTAAGATTAAAAAACAGGTAGAGTACACCTTGGGGTAATATTTCAAATAAAGAAGCCGGAACGCTTCCATTCTCTGGACACCCTCCTATCAGACTGGATTCTAATCTGCGCCAACATCCTTCCTCCGATCGAGGGAACGGTATTGCAGGGCTTCCGCCAAATGCGTCATGCTTATTTCATCACTATTAGCCAAATCCGCAATCGTACGGGCTAGCTTTAAAATACGCTCATGGGCGCGGACACTCAAACCGAAAGTGGTATAGACTTTTCTTAACAAGCTTTTTCCTTCCTCCGACAATTGACAATACTTGCGCACTTCCTTATGGCTCATCTGCGCATTACAAGTAATCGGCATACCGGCAAAGCGCTGCAACTGCCTTAAACGGGCGGAATTCACCCTGGCACGCACTTGGGTTGAGCTTTCCTCTTCTTTATGACTCTGTATTTCCTGATAATCCAATCTGGCCACTTCCACGTGCAAATCGATGCGGTCAAGCAAAGGGCCGGATAATTTGTTGCGGTATTTTTGCACTTGATAAGGGGTACAGGTGCATTCCCGGGACTGATCGCCGTAATAACCGCAATAACAGGGATTGGCGGCAGCGATCAACTGAAACTGGGCCGGATAGGTAATCACAGCCGAGATGCGGGATATCGTCACCTGCTGTTCTTCCAGGGGTTGGCGTAGGGATTCCAGTACATCCCGCCGGAATTCCGGCACCTCATCTAAAAACAAGACCCCGTGGGTGGCCAAAGTCACTTCCCCGGGGGTGGGATTGGCTCCTCCCCCAATGATACTGGCTACCGAAGCGGTGTGGTGCGGTGCCCGGAAAGGACGGCTGGTCACCAGAGGCCTGTCCNNCCTGGCTTACTTCCAGGGCTTCTTCCGGAGTCAAAGGAGGTAAAATCCCCGGGAGACACTTGGCCAGCATACTCTTTCCGCAACCGGGGGCACCGATCAATAATACATTGTGCCCACCCGCCGCCGCCACTTCCAGCGCTCTTTTGGCCAACTGCTGTCCGCGCACATCGGCAAAGTCATGGACGATTTCGTTTTGTTCCTTCAATAATTGCTCCAGGCTTTGGGGACTCACTTTGGGATATAAGTGCGGCTTTTCGAGAAATTTCACCACTTCGGACAATTTGCGAAAACAATAGGCCGCTTCCGGAGCCAGGGAAGCCTCTCCCCGGTTGTCCTCCGGCACAATCAAGGTTTTATTCTGAAGCTTGCCGGTATAAAGCGCCATGGGCAGAATACCGGGGATGCCTCGGATGGACCCGTCCAGGGACAACTCCCCAGCGAAAAGAAACTGGGGCAAAGAGGCAGTCCGCAATTGTTGAGTTGCGGCCAAAATACCGATGGCAATCGGCAAATCAAAGCCCGGGCCCTCTTTTTTGATATCCGCCGGAGCAAGATTAACAATGATTTTGCGGGGAGGAAAATCAAAACCGGCATTTTTAATCGCCGTTCTGACTCTTTCTTTGCTCTCTTTAACCGTGGCATCCGGTAGTCCTACAATGGTGAATTCGGGCAGACCCCCGGAAACATCTACCTCCACCTCAATCAGATGGGGATCCATCCCGACAATCGTATAGCCGTGAACACATGCCAGCAATGATCTTCACCCCAGAAACTTAGTAAAAATGAAACTAAATAAAAATGGTTTCGCTTCCTTTATCTGTTATTCTACTGCTTATCTTGCCAATTTTCAATAAAAAACTGTCTGGAAGAAAACTTTTTTCCAGACAGCAAAACAGGCTTCATTTTAAGCTATCTCTGACCTATGACCGGTAACCTCGCAGGCAAACAGCTTAAGGCATAATCACGATGTTTGTAACCACCGGACGCAATTTACCGTCGGAAGGACGATTCAATACTTCTCCTTTATACACAAAGGTACTGGAACCTCCGCCGTCCAGGTTGTAACCTTCCTTCACGCCCAATTCAACCAGTTTTTCGATGAGCCGTTCGAGGGTAACCCCGCTGCTCCAATCGGCTTGCCGCCCGTCCACCACAATCATGATTAAATCGCCGTTGGCGTACTCTCCGATAATCGTCCGGGGTTGATTGGTTTTTTCCCATTCCTCGGGAATGGGTTGTTTGACCCCGCCTTTGATGAGGATGGGAATAAAACTAACCCCTTGCCAGGGCTTCTGGGCCATAAGCTCCTCTTCCTTGTTGAAAATACCGCCGATAACCCGGCCCGACCGGTTGGTCCCGACAAAATGCAAATTACCGGGATACGCGTTAAAAGGACTTACTAATTTACCGTCAATTACCACATTGCCTATAAAGATTCCCTGGGGTTCACCGTCCTTCACTTCCGTATAAAAACCGCCGCCGTTGATCCCCAAAATGGCCTTTTTTCTTTGCACCGCTTCCAGCGTGGTTTCCTTCGCCCCGATGGTATCTTTCGCCAACACAACTTTAAAAGCCTTGGGATCAAACAGTTTTACCTTGGCAATAAAACCCCGGTAGCCTAGTTCCTCCAGTTTGAATACTTTTATTTCCACCCGTTTGGATTTATGTATTTTAACCGGCTCACCGAGCATCCTGAGGATCCGGTCTTCATAAATTTGATCCGATTCCTTTTCATGCTTGGAGGCCGTTTGAACCAGGCTGGCTAAAACTTGTTCCTGCTCTTCAAACTGCGATTTCTGCTGATGGGCCTCCTGATAAAAAACATTAAATCTGTTTTCCAACTCATCCACGGTTTGTTGACAAGCATCGAGGGAATAAGAGGTGTCTTCCACAGGAAGCAACAAGCGTTCCGCCGAGGCGGTAAAACCTTTCAGATTAAGGCACATCCCCAAAAGAGGTGCAATAATTAACGCCGCAAGTATGTTCACAATGCGCATTAGGGAGCCTCCTTCAAGATTTCTAAGCTTTTCTCCAGGTCTTGTAACTGCTTATCAAGCAGTTCAATTTTTTTATTCAGTTCGGCCTGGATGCTTCCCGATGAGGACAAGGTTTGATCCGTCTGGCTGATGGCCTCTTTTATGGCGTTAATCTCACTGTTGATACTGGCTAATCTTTCATTTATGGCTTGCATATTAAGGGCATTGGTTTGTTGCAGGTTGTTAATGGTCGTATCAAAATACTGTTTGGTAAAATGATAGCCGGCGTAAACCAGCCAGCCCCAAATACATGCTAAAAGCACCCCGTAGATAAGACTTTTCCAGATTGATCTTGTTTTTTGAGGCGGCCGCTTAACCTTCTTTTTCGGAACATCCTCCTCATGAATAATTATGACCTCCTCATCTCTACTCCGACGCATAAATCCACCCCACTTCCTTTCGCATACCCATTCCATAATCGTATTATTAATTCTTCTTTTCTGCTCAATCTCCTGCCCGCATGCCGTTCCCTTTGTTTTCCATTATTTCGTTCCCGCGCTTGCTCTCCAGAAGACTTTTTTAGAAGGCATTTTTGATTAACTCCAGCCGCTCAACCTGCTCCTGCTCCCCGAACAGGACGCCGATGACATCAAAGCGGCATTCCTTTCCCCATTCCCGGGTTCTTTGCAAATATGCGGCCGCAAGGCGGCGCAGTTTTTGTTGCTTCACCCAGTTCACCGTCTCTTCGGGCAAACCAAAATCGGCCTTCGTCCTGCTTCTTACTTCCACAAAAACCAATACGCCCTGGTCTTCAGCGATAATATCAATTTCACCCAGGGGACAGCGAAAGTTTCTTTCCCTCAGCCGGTAGCCCTGCTCTTTTATGTATTCGGCTGCCGCGTCTTCCGCTTTTTTACCTAAGATAACGCGATCCAACGGCTCCACCTCATCTCTTTACCCCTACATTCTTATCCTTCCGTCTCCCCCAGGATTTTGCCAAGGAAACTCCGCCGGTGGACGGGGGAAGGACCGTATAGGCGCAAGGCCTCCAAATGACGAGCCGTCCCGTAGCCTTTGTTATCTTTAAAGCCATAGCTGGGATAGACCTCATCCAGCAGTTCCATAATCCGGTCCCGGTAGGTCTTGGCAATAATCGAGGCCGCCGCAATAGCCGCACAAGTACGATCGCCGTGGGTAACGCTCTCCTGCGGCACGTCCACCTCCAGCTTCATGGCGTCCACCAGAAGATAATCCGGTCTGACCCGTAAAAAACGAAGGGCCTTGGTCATCGCCACTTTCGTGGCCTGATAGATATTGAGTGCGTCAATTTCACGATGGTTGACCAGCCCTACCGACCAGGCCACCGCTGCTTCCTTGATTTGCTGCTCCAAATGCTCCCTTTTTAAAGGGGTCAGCTTTTTGGAATCATCCAAACCGGGAAGCGAACAATCCGGCGGGAGGATAACACAGGCGGCCACCACCGGTCCCGCCAGGGGCCCTCTCCCGGCTTCGTCGATTCCTCCCACGAAAGCATAACCCTGTTTATAAAGAAATAACTCTTTCTGCCGCAATTCTTGAAACCTTTGCAATTCTTTTTCCCTTTTTTCCGTGCGCACCTTTATCCTCTCCGTTCCGGCTTTGCTCTTTGAGCATCAATGTTCCGGCTCCGCTTTCTTTTCCAGGCTGTCCATGGTAATGCGGCCTAACTTTCCGCCCCGGAATTCCGCAAGCAATACCTCAGCTCCCTTTTCCCAATTGGCTTCTCCGCCGCTTACCAAAAAGCCTCTTTGCCGGCAAATGGCCGTAAGCACGGACAAAGCTTCCCCCTTTTCCTCCACCGTGTACCGGGCGGCAATGCGCCCCGGCTTATGTTCCATCAGCCAGCCCAACAACCACAAGGACAACTCCAGCGGATCGTAAACCGTCTCTTTTATCGCGCCGGTCGCGGCTAACTTATAGCCGGCCACCGGGTCCTCAGTTTTCGGCCAGAGAATACCCGGCATATCCAGGAGCTCCAGATTTTTCTCCAGGCGTACCCATTGTTTCCCCCGGGTCACCCCGGGGCGGTCGGCGGTCTCCGCCGCCCCTTTACCGGCTAAATTATTAATCAATGTGGATTTGCCCACATTGGGGATGCCCACCACCATCAAGCGGATGACCTGATTCCTGATGCCCCGGGCGGCACGGCGTGCCAAAATCCCCTGGGCTTGACCTTTCACCAACTCCAGGATCGTTTTCTTTTCCTGGCGGCCACGGTCCTGCACCGCATCAAAAGCCAAAACGGCGTGCCCTTGCTGCCGGTAATAATCGCACCAGCGGACGGTCTCGGCTTCTTCAGCCAAATCGCTTTTATTTAAAACCAGGACCAACGGTTTTTCCCCCAGCAACTCCTTGAGCAAGGGATTTCTGCTGCTTTCCGGTAACCGGGCGTCCACCAGTTCCAAGACTACATCCACCAGTTTTAAGTTTTCCTGAATCAGCTTTTTGGTCCTGGCCATATGGCCTGGAAACCAGTTCACCATCTGCCCCGCTCCTTTTTGCTTACTTCGTTTTCTCTTGGACCCATCCCCTGGGTCCGTCTTCATTTATTATATCGCAAGATCGAGAGAAATGTTGTCCTGTTTCGGCCTGAAATTGTCCCCTCAATGCCGAAAGAGACTGCGTTAAGCAGTCCCTTTCCCAAATAATTATGCCCTTTCTTTAATCCGCGCCGCTTTACCGGCTAATTTCCTTAAGTAGTAGAGTTTCGCTCTGCGTACTTTTCCTTTGCGTACTACTTCGATTTTCTGCACCCGAGGTGTATGAATAGGGAAACAGCGCTCAACACCAACACCGTAAGAAATCCGGCGTACCGTGAAAGTTTCATTTAAACCACTTCCCCTTCTTTTGATTACAGCACCCTCGAAAACCTGGATTCTCTCCCTGTTGCCTTCTACCACCTTCACATGCACACGCACCGTATCGCCAGGTCGAAAATCAGGAATATCATCGCGTAATTGTTCTACTTCGACTGACTTGATTAAATCCACCGGTATTACCTCCTTCCGCCTAGATGTTCTTATCCCGCCTGAAAAAAATCGGGACAGCGGACCATCCGTTTTCCAGAAAACCATAAGCTCTATCATTATATCATATCATCTTGAACCTTAACAAGTTTTTTTAAATAATTTTATGCTCCCTGGTCCTCCACCATTCTTCACCCAGCAGGCGATCCAAAATGATGGCCGCCGCGCTTCTAACCGATAAATGATTATAAGAACCCGCCCCAAAAACGGGAGCCAGGATATAATCGGCTTCCTCGATGATTTCCTGCGCCATGCCCCAGCCGGTGCCAAAAAGCAGCAAAAAGCTGCGCTCGCCTTCCGGCTCCCCCGGCACCGGCACTTGCTTCGGCTCCCGCACCGAAGGAGCGGATAAAATCTTTCTCATTTCCAAATAACCGACTGAACGAGGAGCGGTCTTGGCATCCGTCACGATGACCTGGGGCTTGGCCCCTGTTTCAGCTTCAATCGCCCTTTTGACCGCATCCAGGGATTCTTCAACACAGACCCGGGCCAACGCTTCCTTCCGGTCCGGGTTATAAACTGCCCCGTAACCTTCCTGCCAATAAGCGATAATATCCTCCACCAGTTGTTTCTGGGTAGGCAAAGGATGAATAAGATAATATTTTTCCACATCGTAAGTCATGATACAGCGGGCGATATCATGGATATCCAGATTGGTAACCGAAGTGGTAATCCTTTCTTTGTTCTTGTTGTAGACCGGATAATGCAACAGCCCGACAAAAATCCTAGCCATCTTTGCCATCATGCTCCTCCTGCCTGATTTCCTCAAGCAAGCGTTGTTCTTCCGCGGAAAGCTCCTTCTTTTGCAGTAAATCAGGCCTTTTTTGCCAGGTCCTTTTCAACGCTTCTTGCAGCCGCCACTTTCGAATCTCCTCATGGTTCCCCGAAAGCAGCACTTCCGGCACCATCATCCCCCGGAATTCCCGGGGTCTGGTATACTGGGGATATTCCAAGAGCCCTTCATAGAAGGAATCGGAAAGGGGCGAGGCGCTTTCGCCCAACACGCCGGGCAGCAGGCGGCAGACCGCATCAATCACCACCATCGCCGGGAGTTCGCCGCCGGTTAAGACATAGTCCCCAATGGAAATCTCCAGATGGGCTAAAGCCCGGATCCTTTCGTCAAAGCCCTCATAATGGCCGCAGATTAAAGCGAGGCTTTTTTCCTGGGCCAACTCTTTGGCCAACTCCTGGTCAAATTGCTGTCCCTGGGGGGTCAGTAATATAATTTTCCCTTCATAACGGGAAAGATCCCCTAATTCCGTTTCCACCGCATAATACACCGGCTCGGGTTTTAAAACCATCCCTGCGCCACCGCCAAAAGGAGTGTCGTCCACGTTCTGGTGTTTTGAGGGCGCATAAGCCCGGAAATCGATAAGCTTAAATTGCACCAGGTCTTTTTCCTGGGCTCTTTTTAAGATACTGGTATTTAAAGGCCCGTTAAACATTTCCGGAAAGATCGTGAAAATCCGAATCTCCATTTGTACCTCCCAATCCTTCCTGGGAAAAATTATAGCATCGTACTACTATTCCTGTCTCTTATACACATCTGACGCTGCCGACGAAGAGGATAGTGTAGATCTCGGTGG
>CZCB01001196.1_pt1 | contig 13586 bp, 11 predicted proteins | sample 591991 | NCBI WGS metagenome assembly CZCB01 (sample SAMEA3556809, study PRJEB10932) | anaerobic digester metagenome | reverse complement strand
CGCGCCTGCCGCGCCGCCGGTTGAGTCCCGCCCGGTGCAGGCCAGCGCTCCCGCAGCAGCTTCCACGAAGGCTCCGCCCGCCAGGCCCGCTGCTGCGCCGCAGAGCGAGTCCGAAACGCTTTTCCAGGAAGCGACGCCTGAACCGGCGCGCCCGCAGCCGGAACGCCGTCCGCAGCCTGCCGCGCAGCAGGCCGCGCCGGCACGGAAGGAACCGGAACCGGCCGCGCAGCCCGCGGAGAGTGCCGGTCCGCCCGCCGGGGGCGAGAACACCCTCAACCTGATTCTGAAGAACTGGGACAAGATTCGCCAGGTGGTAAAGCAGCGCCGCGGGCAGACCGAGGGCCTGCTTAACTCGTGCAAATCCATCACCATGCGCAACGGCGTGCTGGTGCTGGGCTTTGCCAGCGAGGTGCTCAAAGAAAAGATGGAAATGGCCGACAACGTCCGCCTGACCCAGCTGGCCATTGCCCGGGTGATCGGCGCCGAGATCCCCATCACCTGCGTGGTGATGCAGGCCAAAGGGAAAACCATTCCCGCCGACCTGGGCGTGGATGCGGACGGCATGGTTGGCACGGCGCTGGACCTGGGCGCGAAGATTGTGAAAAAGGAGTAACCGCGAGGGATTTCCAGCCCGTCCGGTTCGAGGTTACAATCATATCGAGTGAACACGCGCGGCGGTTTTCCTGCGGAGGCAAGGTTAGGCGCAGATGCAGTCCATCCCCTCCCGGTGGAAGAATCGCCAGCTTTGACAGTTGGAAGGAGACGACCATGGCAAAAGGATACAAACGTCCGGCCGGGGGCGGCATGATGGGCGGCAGCGGGATGATGGGCCAGATCAAGAAGCTGCAGGAGCAGATGGAGCAGATCCAGGCCCAGCTGGCGGAGGAGACCGTGACGGCCACCAGCGGCGGCGGCGCGGTGAAGGTCACCATGACCGGCGCGCAGGTGTGCAGGCAGGTCGAGATCGACCCGGACTTCCTGGAGGACGCCGACGCCGAAATGCTGCAGGACATGATCCTGACCGCCGTCAACATGGCGCTGGAGAAATCCCGCGAGCTGGCCAGCGAGCGCATGGGTCCGCTGGCCGGGGGGCTGTCGGGGCTGGGGTTCTAGGCGAGTACGTCGATGGCCGTATTACCCGAACCAGTCCAGAATTTAATCCTGGCGTTTGAGCGACTGCCGGGAGTGGGGCCGAAGACCGCCTCGCGCCTGGCCTTCTACCTGCTGCGCGCTCCGGATGAAATCTCGCTGGCGCTGTCGGATGCGCTGCGGGACCTGAAATCCGCCACCGGGCTGTGCCAGACGTGCTTCAACATCACCCGCTCCGGGCAGGAGTTGTGCGAGATCTGCGCCAACCCCGACCGGGACGAATCGCAGATCTGCGTGGTGGAGGAACCGCTGGACGTGCTGGCGCTTGAGCGAACGGGCGGCTATCAGGGGCGCTACCACGTGCTGCACGGGGTGCTTTCGCCCATCGAAGGGATCGGCCCGGAGGATATCAAGATCCAGCCGCTGGTGGAGCGCGTCCGCCAGGGCAAGGTGCGCGAGGTGATTGTGGCCACCAACCCCTCCATGGAAGGGGACGCCACCGCGCTGTACCTGGGGCAGCAGCTGCAGCTGCCGGGGGTGCGCATCACCCGCCTGGCGCGCGGACTGCCCGTGGGCGGTGACCTGGAGTACGCCGACCAGAACACGCTGCTGCGGGCGCTGGCCGGACGCCAGGAACTGAGTTGACCCCGAGCTAACACCGAAATAACCAAAAACCCGCAGGGTTGGTACCCGGCGGGTTTTTGACTCCGGCTGCAGTGATGCTATAAATCACTAAAAGCCGGAGACGCCGACCCCGGCTTTTAGTTAAGGAGGAGAAGAAGAGAAGTCGCCCTTGTGAATAATATAACCGAATGTCTGTTCCATTACTTGACGCTTACCCTACGCTTACCCTACGCTCCTCCTACCAGATGAACTGCGTGAGCGCCAGGGGCGGCTTTCCTGTACAATTATTAGTGATCAGCCAGAGGAGATTGCAGTATGAATGAACGGGAAACCGGCGGCCCTTCGCCGGACTGGGATGATGAGTTGGAGGACCTGGAGGCCCGGCTGGCGGGTAAGGCCGAACCAGCCTCTGCGAACCTGGAATGGGATGAGAATTTCAAGGCCGGGTTTGTCGCCGTGATCGGCCGGCCGAATGTGGGCAAATCCACGCTGATGAACCTGCTGCTCGGCCAGAAGGTGGCCGCCGTCTCCCCCAAGCCGCAGACCACCCGCCGCCAGCAGCTGGGCATCCTGACGACGAACGAAGCCCAGGTGATCTTTATCGACACGCCCGGCATCCACGTGCCGGTGCACAAGCTGGGCGAGTACATGAACGAGGTCGCGCTGGATACGCTGGGCGACGCCGACCTGATTCTGTGGGTGCTGGACGCTGGAGAGCCGCCCCGCGAGGAGGACCGGCTGATTGCTGAGCGGCTGAACGCGCTGAAGGACCCGCCGCCGGTGCTGCTGGCGCTGAACAAGGTGGACCGGCTGGGGGCGGAAGAGAAGGAGCTGCGCCGGGCCGCTTTCGAAGCGCTCTATCCCGCAGGCCGCTCGCTGTGGATTTCCGCAGCGCAGGGGCTGGGGACGGTTGAGCTGGTGCAGGCGGTGCTGGAGCAGATTCCGCAGCACCCGCCCTATTACGACCCCGACCAGATCACCGATTACTACGAGCGGGACATCGCCGGTGAGCTGGTGCGCGAGGCTGCCCTGCTCCATCTGCGCGACGAAGTGCCGCACGGCATCGCCGTCCGGATCGACGAGTACACCGAGCGGGGCGAAACCGGGGCCTACATTGCCGCCACCATCTTCGTCGAGCGCGAATCGCAGAAGGCCATCGTCATCGGGCAGAAAGGGGAGATGCTCAAGCGGATCGGCACGACCGCCCGCCAGCAGATCCAGGAAATGTCCGGCCGCAAGGTTTATCTGGAATTGCGGGTTAAGGTCAACAAGAACTGGAGAAATAACGAGGACGCCCTGCGCCTGATGGGCTACACCACCAACAAGACCTGAGCATCGAGGAGGGGACATGGTCACAGGCTGGTTAATTGCGATGGTGTCGTTTGCCGTCATGGATTGGGCAGCCGTGGCCAGAGGCTGGCGCTTCGTGCGCTATGTGACCAAGCCCGCCGCGCTGCTGGCGCTGATGGTCTGGTTCTGGCAGCTGGGCGGCGGGCAGGGGTTCCTGCTCTGGTTCCTGCTGGCGCTGGTTTTCTCCTGGCTGGGGGATGTGTTCCTGCTGCTGCCTGACCGCTTTTTTCAGGCCGGTCTGGTCAGTTTCCTGCTGGCGCACATTTTCTATCTGGTGGGCTTTAACCTGCTGCCGCCCCGGTTGAGCGGCGCGGCGCTGATCTTGCTGGCCGTGGTGGCGGTCGCCATCTGGGCGGTGGTTCCCCGGGTGGTGCGCGGGGTGCGCTCCCGCCCGGAAACCCGCCCGCTGACCTGGCAGGTGTTGGCCTACTCCGCGGTGATCAGCCTGATGCTGTACTCCGCGCTGCTCAATCTGCTGCGGCCGGACTGGCCGCTGGCGTCGGCGCTGGTCACCGCGGCCGGCGCAGCCCTGTTCTTCACCTCGGACTCCATCCTGGCGACGAAGCGCTTCGTCCGCTCGCTGCCCTACGACGAGGTGGCGGTGATCGTCACCTATCACCTGGGGCAGCTGGCCATTATCTGGGGCGTGCTGATGGCCTTCAGCGGGCTGACTCAGTCCTGATTGTTCAGCGGGTGGAAGCCCTCGCCCAGCGCTTCGTGCGCCGTGCCGATCACCATGAAGGCCTTCGGGTCGGCGGCGCTGACAATGGCTTTGAGCTGGTTCACTTCAGCCCGGGTGACCACGCAGTAGAGCACGGGACGGCTCTGCCCGGTCCATGCGCCGGTGCCCGGCAGGATGGTGATCCCCCGCTCGAGGGTTTCGAAGATCTGCTTTGAGACGTCTTCGGGGTAGTTTGTCACGATGATGGCGGTGCGGAACACGCTGGAGCCTTCAGAGGCAGCCTCGGCCGCCAGCCCGGAGACGTAAATGACCACCAGGCCGTAAAGCGCCACTCGCCAGTCAAAGGAGAAGCCGCTGGCCAGCACCACGGCGGCGTCGGTGATCAGGTAGGCGTGGGATATGGAAATGCCAAACCGGAAGTTGAGGATGCGGCCCAGGATGTCCGAACCGCCGCTGGTGCCCTGTCCGCGGTAGACCAGGCCCAGGCCGATGCCCAGCAGCAGGCCGCCGTAGATGGTGTTGAGCACCATATCGCCGGTCACCCCCTGCTCCGGGATGAACAGCACCAGCAGGTCGGTGAACAGGGAGAAGGCAGTGATGGACACGGCCGTGCGCAGGGCGAAGCGCGAGCCGCCCAGATGCCGCCAGCCCAGGATGAACAGGGGGACATTGCCGATGAACACCATCAGGCCGATCGGCCAGTTGGTGTAGTAGTTGATAATCTGGGCCGCGCCGCTGATGCCGCCGGACACCAGCAGGGCGGGGACCAGGAACAGGCGCATGGCCAGCGCCTGGATCAGCGCGCCGATCAGGATGAAGGAATAATCACGTACGAGCTTCCAGGTAAAACGGACCTGGCCGAATTCTGCTTTGAACCACTGGACAACCGTCTGCCCAATCCCCCCTCCGGGGCCTTTACCTTGCATTTGTGCACTTCCTTTAATAGATGGGTGATTAGCGCCGGAATTATACCGGAGACAGGTGAATATGATAAGTGCGGGTTTGGCGGGGGTGCGCGCCCTTCTGCACCCCCATGGGAGTTCCTCCCTTCTCAGGTAGCGAGGGGTTCATGTCCACCCATCTCCCTGGAAGGGGGCCTACCCCCATGGGGGCACGCCGGTGATCTTTCCACAAAAACTCAATCCTTTGACATTCTGCCTGCCCAAGACTAAAATGAAATAGTCACACCGCTGCATGGAAATCCGCCATAGAGGAGCGCCCGTGAGCGAATGGGAGGGTACGTACGTCATCGGACTGACCGGCAACATCGGGACAGGCAAGAGCGTGGTCCGCAGGATGCTGGAGCAGCTGGGCGCCTACGGCATCGACGCTGACGTGCTTTCTCATCGGGTGACAGCCAGAAACGGACCGGCCTACCAGCCGATTGTGGAGACCTTCGGGAGCCAGGTGCTGCGCGAGGATGGGGAAATCGACCGCGCCCGGCTGGGAAAACTGGTCTTCAGCGATCCTGAAAAACTGTCTGTGCTGGAATCAATCGTGCATCCTCTGGTAAGGCAGGCCATCGACGCCGAAGTATCCACGGCGAGCAGGCCTGTGGTCGTGCTGGAGGCCATCAAGCTGCTGGAGACCAGCCTGCGGAAGCAGTGCGACAGCCTGTGGGTGGTGTACGCCTCACCCGAAGTGCAGCTGCGCCGCCTGGTGGAAAGCCGCGGCATGGATGAGCAGGACGCTCGCCAGCGCATCCAGGCCCAGCCGCCGCAGGAGGAAAAGGTGGCCGCCGCCGACGTCGTCATCGACAACTCCGGATCTGTCAATCAAACCATGGAGCAGGTGACCCGGGCCTGGAACCGCCTGGTTCCCGTTCCGGCCGAAAACCTTAACCGACGCTTCTCCCTCTAGTACCAGCGCCCCAATGCTTGCCCGCCGGCGGCAGCCGGCTCCGGTCAACAGCCTTGAAACGACTGGTTGGAATCGAAGAACTGTGTCAGACCTGCTAAACGAAATTCTCTTCTTGTTTCAACGCTTCACCTGGTTAAGCGCCATCGACCTGCTGCTCGTGACGCTGATTTTCTTTGCGCTGTTCATGATGCTTCGCGACACGCAGGCCATGGTGCTGCTGCGCGGGGTGCTGCTGATCATCATCATGTTCAGCCTGCTGACCAGCCTGGTAGAGCTGCCAGCCTTCTCCTGGCTGGTGAGTACCACGCTGCCGGCGCTGCTGTTTGCCATACCGGTGATCTTTTCGCCTGAAATCCGGCGCGGCCTGGAGCGAATCGGCCGGGCCGGCTCGGCGGCAGGCCTGTTCAACCACAACGCCGCCTCCGGCGTGGCCGTCCAGGTGACCATCCGCGCGGTGGTGACGGCCTGCGCGCGCCTCTCGGCCCGCCAGCATGGCGCGCTGATCGTGCTGCAGCGCAGCGACTCGCTGCAGGAGTACATCAACACCGGGGTCAAGCTCAACGCCATCGTCACCCCGGAACTGCTGCTGCAGGTGTTCTACCCCAACACGCCGCTGCACGACGGCGCGGCGATTATTGCCGACAACCGGCTGGTGGCGGCTGCCTGCGTCATGCCGCTGTCGGCCAGCGGCATCCTCAACCGTACGCCCGAGCGGCAGATGGGCCTGCGTCACCGGGCGGCACTGGGCACCTCGGAGGCCACCGACGCCATCACCATCGTGGTCTCGGAGGAGACCGGGTCCATTTCCATCGCCCACGGCGGGCGCATGATCCGACGTCTTGACAGCGAGCGTCTGGAAAACATCCTGCTGGCTTTCTTCCAGCAGAGCAATATATCCAACCGTTCGATGGGCTGGGTCGGCCGGCTGTTCAAACGGCCTGAACCGCAAATCCACCAGGAAGAGCAACCATGAGTTACCTGCAGCAGTTTACCAAGACGCTCCCCACATTGTTGACGGCGTTCATCTTAGCGGTGGCCGTTTGGATCTCGGCGGAGACGTCCAACAACCCCACGGAAGAGGCCAATTTCCCCCAGCCGGTGCCCCTGGAAGTGGTGGGGCAGGACCCTGGCCTGGTGATCACCAGCAGCATGCCCAGCTCGGTGGTGCTCACCATCCGCGCTCCGCAGTCGGTCTGGCAGGCGCTGCGGGCCAATCCCGGTCTGGTGCGCGCCGTGCTCGACCTCTCGGGCCTGGAGACGGGCACGCACACGGTGCAGGTGCAAATTCAGGTCGGGCGCAGCCCGTATGAGATCGTCAACCACTCGCCTCGCAGCGTGAATGTGACCCTGGAGCGGCTGATCAGCCGCACGCTGCCCATCGATCTGGTGGTCCGGGGCGAGCCGGCCATCGGTTATCAGGCTGAAACGCCGGAGCTTTCGCACGATACGGTCATTGTCAGCGGCCCCGAGACGCTGGTTAATCAGGTGCAGTCGGTGCGCGCCCTGCTCGACCTGTCCGGCGCGACGGAGCCGATCACCCGCAACATCACCCTGCAGGCGCTGGACAGCAGCGAGTCGGTGGTCAACGGCATCTCCATCACCCCGGACCGGATCACCGCCGCGGTGGAGGTGGCCCAGCGCTTCGGCTACCGCAATGTGGTGGTCAAGGCGGAGGTAATCGGCCAGATTGCCAACGGCTACCGGCTGACCAACATATCCGTTTTCCCGCCGGCGGTGACGGTGTACTCGCCCAATCCGCAGATCATCAGCTCGCTGCCCGGGGTGATCTCCACCCTGCCGGTGGATCTGACCGGCGTGCAGGACGACATCGACATCTCCGTGGCGCTGGACCTGCCGCCCGGCGTGCTGGTGGTGGGGGATGAAAACGAGGTGCTGGTGCGCGTCGGCGTGGCGGCCATCGAATCCTCCCTGACCCTGGACAACATGCCCGTGGAGGTGGCCGGACTGCCGGCCAACCTGGCCGCAGTGGTTGCTCCGGAGACCGTCACGGTTATCTTCTCCGGGCCGGTAGCGCTGCTGGACCAGCTGAACCGGGAGAACATCCGCGTGTACGTCGAGATCGACGAACCCAGAGTGGGTACTTTCCAGGCGACCCCGCAGGTGGAGGTGGTCATCCGGGACGTGGTGGTACAATCGGTGATACCGAATTCAGTGGAAGTGGTCATCAGTCAGGCCACGGCAGCGACACCATCATCTAACCGGTAAGGAGTATCCAGGCATGAAACCAGTTGTTGCCCTGGTCGGACGGCCAAACGTGGGCAAAAGCACGCTGTTCAATCGACTGGCCGGAGAGCAGCTGGCCATTGTGGACGAGGTTCCCGGCACTACCCGGGACCGCCTGCTGGCCGAATCGGAATGGAACGGGGTGCATTTTGACATCATCGACACCGGGGGCATCGACCCCACCGCATTCAGCGGCCAGTCGGTGCTGTCCATCGCCTCCGCCGAGTACATCGAGCAAATCCGCCAGCAGGCCGAAATTGCCGTGCGCGAATCCGACGTGATCCTGTTCATCGTGGACGCGTCGGCCGGGGTCACTCCGGCGGACATGGAAGTGGCCCAGTTCCTGCGCCGCAACCAGAAGAACGTGGACGGCATGCTGCGCCCGCCGGTGTTCCTGGTGGTCAACAAGGCCGACAGCGCCGCACTGCGCGAGCGAGCGTTCGAGTTCTACGAGCTGGGCATGGGCGAACCTTACCCCATCTCGTCCCTGCACGGCACCGGCACCGGGGACCTGCTTGATGACGTCGTGGCCTCCTTCCCGGCGCAGGCCGAAGAGGAAGAGGACGACTCTGTCAAGATCGCGCTGGTCGGCAAGCCCAATGTGGGCAAGTCCAGCCTGCTCAACCGCCTGGTGGGGGAGGAGCGCACCATCGTCAGCCCCATCGCCGGGACCACCCGTGACGCCATCGACACCCGCATCGAATACAACGGGATGCCCATCACGCTGATTGACACCGCCGGGATTCGCCGCCGCGGGCGCATTGAGCCGGGGGTGGAAAAGTACAGCGTGATCCGCGCCATGAAGGCCATCGAGCGGGCCGACGTGGCCCTGCTGGTCATCGACGCGACCGCCGACATCACCGCGCAGGACACGCACATCGCCGGGTACATTCTGGAGGCCTGGAAGAGCGCCGTGGTTGTGGTCAACAAGTGGGACGCCATCGAGAAAGACACCTACACCATGCAGTCCTACACCGAGCGCATCCGCCGGGAGCTGAACTTCATGAGCTACGTGCCGCTGGTGTTCATCTCCGCCAAGACCGGGCAGCGGGTTGACCAGGTGCTGCCCACGGCCTTGCGGGTGCAGGAGGAGCGCCTGGCGCGGATCCCCACCGGAGCGCTCAACCGCATCCTGCAGAAGGCACAGGACCGGCACTCGCCGCCCTCGCATGCCGGCCGCCAGCTGAAGCTCTACTACGGCACGCAGGTGAAGGTGGACCCGCCCACATTCCTGGTGCACGTCAACGACCCGTCGCTGGGGCACTTCACCTACCTGCGCTATCTGGAAAACCAGATCCGCGAGGAGTACCCGTACACCGGCACGCCCATCCGGGTGGTGCTGAAAGCCCGGCGTTAAGCGACCCTTGACGTGATCGAAAAGGTGTACTATAATCACCGTCGTTGATGCGGGGTAGAGCAGTGGCAGCTCGTCGGGCTCATAACCCGGAGGTCGTTGGTTCGAATCCAACCCCCGCTACTCGTAATCCTCAAAACACCGCTTTGGCGGTGTTTTTTTTGTGGTTGGTTCGAACCCCCGACAGGGGGCGATGTCCATCCCCCCGCTGCTGGAATCTGCCTGAATTGGCGGGTTTTCGCTGCTTACGCACCCGTAGGGGACAATTCCAGACAGAAAAACAGACACAGTTGGTATCATTACCAGACCCGGTCTTCACAATCCTAGCCACTTGACCAATGTAACCGGGCGGTTCTTGCATTATCATTGTGTGATGGGGCGGACCCTGTCATCAGGTGACTGATTGACATTCCTGAACGCACAGCCAGCCCGCATTCCCGAACCCCCACCACAAACCAACTTAACTGTTCCAGTAGCAGCATGATCTTCCGCAACAGCATTCTCAGCATCCTCCGTTCCGGTGGAAAAACAGCGCTATTTACACTGCTCATCTTCTCGCTCACGCTGGTCCTGGCTTTAGGGGTCAGTGTCTGGGCGTCCGTGGCCCAGTTCCTCGAAGACTGCGACGAGTTCTACACCACCATCGGCCTGTTCGAGTACATGGGCACCGGCTACCCGGACGAGACCGCCTACGACCCGGCCATGGATCAGGCGCTCGAAACCTTCGACGAAAGCCTGATCACTGCGGACGAGGCGACCCTGCTGTGGGATAAGCCAACCCGTTCGCTGGGGTACATTGACGGCTTCTGGCGCACTGACAGCTTCGTGCCCACCCGGAACCTCTCGGTGCTGGTGGTCGGCAACATCCGCTATGATGAGGCTAACCTTGTCTACCGCTCCATCGTGATGAAGGCCATCTACTCCGAGATGAGCGAGGACGATAGTATTCTCGTCATTGACAATGGCTTCGGGGAGTTCGAGTCAGGACACTACTACCTGGTCTTCGGTGAGGTCTACCGCGGCACCTCGCCCATCCTGCACCTGCGAGAGGCGTCCTACGAAAACGCCATTGCCAAGGCATACGGGGTGGAGATACCGCGCATCATCGATATCACCGCGGCTGAGGATGAGGACGGCTTCTACACCATCCCGGAGGATTCGGTTCTGCTGGATATCGCCGACACGCTGCGGGTGATCAACAACAGCGTGATGGTGATCGGGACGGACGACCTGATGGCGCAGCTGCCCTTCCACCAGCAGGAGCTGTACTTCGTCGACGGCCGCGCTTTTTCCCCGGAGGAATACGCTCAGGGCAGCCGCGTGGCTGTGATCTCGCAGCTGATGGCAGACCGGCTCAGCGTTGGCGTCGGGGACAGCATCGATCTGCAGGTGGCGGTGTCTGACTATCCGGGCATTTACAACAGCTACTGGGCGCCGGACGGCTTCTCTTACCGCGAGTCATTTACCGTGGTCGGTATCATGAACACGGTGAAGGACAAGATCTGGTATGTGTATGTGCCCAAATCTGCGGGCGTGCCGTACTCGCCGCACCAGGTCGGGTACACCATCGGGCAGGCCATCCTGCGCAACGAGGACGCGGGTGATTTCCTGGCCCGGGTTGACCCGCAGCTGCGCGGCCGCTTCCAGCTTACCATTTACGACCAGGGTTATTCCTCGGTCGCCATCCCCTTCCAGACCATCCTCAGTGTGGCGAAGATCGTAACCGCCGTCTGTGCGCTGGTGGAACTGGCGGTGCTGACCCTGTTCGGCTTCCTGTTTGTCTACCGCCAGCGGGATACCAGCGAGACCATGCGCATGCTGGGCGCGAGCCGGCGGCAGGTGGTGCGCTACTTCCTCTACAGCGCCGGCTTCATCGCGCTCATCGCCACGGCGGCCGGCGCGTTCGCGGGATATCAACTGCACGGCAGCATCATCGAGCTGGTTGGCAGGGCGGCGGAAAACTACGCTCTGATCGATTCCCGGTACAGCAACGGAAACCTGACGATATCGCGGACACTGGAGTTCGCCCCGCACCTGGACTGGCAGCTGTTCCTGGCGGTGGGTGCGGTGGTGTTCCTGCTCGCGGTGCTGGCCTGTCTGGCCTTCACCCTGGGCACCTTCCTGTACAGCCGTCCGAGCCAGGCGAAGCCCTGGGGCCCGCGCAAACCGACCAAAACCTCGCGGCTGAGCGGCGGGAGCATCAAATACGCCATCCTCTCCATCCGCCGCGGCGGGGCCCGAACCCTGGTGGTCCCGGTGCTGGCGGCGGCTGTGGTGATTTTCTTTGGCCAGCTGGCCACGACCACCCTGCGTTACCAGGAACAGCTGGAGAGCATCTACGACAACACCATCATCGAGGGCTATTACACCGACATCAACGGCAAGCAGATTGGCGGGCAGGTGCTGAACGGGTACGATCTTGCCCGGCTGAACCACTCGAAGCGGGTCGAAAACCTGTCCCTTTCGATGGCCAGGCCGTATTACTACGTCGGCGTCAGCCAGCGGGCGGACGGTACTGAAGAGCCCACCTCGTATCTCTATGTTCCCGAAAACCAGTTCGCCCGGGAAGCGCTGGTGGAGACGATCGAGCGTGGGCCGGACGTTACCTTTACGAACAACATCCGTAAAGCACCCGAGTTCTACTACGCCGATACCATTGTTATGAACTACCTGGACGGCTATGATGAATCGATCCTGGCCGTCCCATTCAGCGACGAGCGGGCGTACAGCTGCATTCTTCCCACTTCGCTCATGGCCGAACACGGGATCGCTCTGGGGGATACCGTGCGCCTAGCCTTCAGCTCGACGACACGTAACCCGGACGATGACCGCCTGGTTTTTTCTTACCTTGATCTAAAGGTGGTCGGCAGCTATGAAAAGCAGGGAGTCGAGGATACCGTCTACGCGCCGCTGTCGCTCGTCGCGGTGTCGAGCCTGGTCTGGGCGGACCTGGACCAGCCCTATACCATTCCCGGAACAACCTGGAGCTTCACACCCGAGCAGATGAACGACGTGCTGGTGAACACCACCTTCAACAGCGCGAGCTTCACCCTGCCGGATTCGCGTGCCCTGGAGGATTTCAAGGACTATTTGCAGGACTACGGCTACTCGCAGGTGAACCAGGTCAGCCGGGTGCGCGAGTTTATTGTGCTCAAGGACGCGGCCTTCAACAGCGCGGTGGCCAGCGTCAAGCAGCAGATCAGCTACATCAACCTGCTGTACCCCTGCCTGTACGCGCTGGCCGGGATCATTGCGCTGGTGGTGTCGTACCTGCTGGTTGTCAGCCGGAAGAAGGAGATTGCCACCATGCGCGGCCTGGGCGGCACGCATTTCTGCTCGTTCTTCAGCTTCTTCTACGAGCAGAGCATCCTGTGCGTGCTCGGCCTGGCGGTCGGGCTGGGGCTCTGGCGGCTGGCCATGCAGGCTCCGACCGAGCTGCACCTGACTCTCACGGCAGGGTTTGCGATCTGCTACTTCGCCGGCTGCAGCGTTTCGATCATGGTTATGAACCGGGCCAGCGTGCTGACCATTTTGCAGGATAAGGATTAGGAGGTCGGTTTGAAGATACTCGAATTACGGGACGTCTCTTACCGCTACAACAGCAAATACCAGCGGGTGGAGGCCTTAAAGAAGATCAACTGCAGCTTCGAGCTGGGGAAGGTGTACGCCATCGTCGGCAAGTCGGGCAGCGGCAAGAGCACCCTGCTCTCGCTGCTGGCCGGGCTGGACGTGCCGGCCTCCGGCGAAATCCTGTTCGAAGGACAGTCGATTGCGAGCATGGATCTGGCAAGATACCGGCGCGAGTGCGCGGCGATGATCTACCAGAGCTTTCGCCTGTTCCCGCTGCTGACGGTATCGGAAAACGTCACCTTCCCGATGGAGCTGCGCGGCCTGCGGGGCAAAGAGGCCCGCGAGAAGGCGAAGGAGCTGGTGGCCAGCGTGGCGCTGCCCGAATCGGTGCTGGACCGCTTCCCCAGCATGCTTTCGGGCGGCGAGCAGCAGCGCGTGGCCATCGCCCGGGCTATGTCGATGAACTCCAGGCTGCTGCTGGCCGACGAGCCGACCGGCAACCTGGATGAGGAAAACAGCAACATCATTATCGATATCCTGATCGACCTGGCCCACCAGAAAGGGTACTGCGTGATCATCGCCACCCACGACCTGAGCATCCTGCCCAGGATGGACGTGGTATACCGCATGAACAGCGGCGAGCTGCGCCGCGAGATGAACGTCCAGCCTCCTGTTGTGGGACTGGGAATGAGGTAATCGTGAGCCAATTGTTAAAATTGGACTGGATGAACCGGAATTTTTCGGGTATACTCGGGCAATTCTTGATCTTATTAGGGAACATTTCCTCCCCTTACCGATCATGTCCTTTTTATC
>CZCB01001970.1_pt1 | contig 13606 bp, 12 predicted proteins | sample 591991 | NCBI WGS metagenome assembly CZCB01 (sample SAMEA3556809, study PRJEB10932) | anaerobic digester metagenome | reverse complement strand
AAAACTTCTTCGGCAGGTCCTTCCATATATACTTTACCGTCCTTTTCCCAGTTTACCTGCAGGGAGCCGCCAGGAAGATCGACCCGGACAGTGCTTCCCAGGCGTCCGGTTAAAACGCCGGCCACTGCTGCCGCGCAGGCCCCCGTTCCGCAGGCCAGCGTGGCACCCGCGCCCCGCTCCCAAACTTTTACTTTTATCCTGTTGCTACTCAATACCTCCACGAATTCCACATTAGTCCTGTTGGGAAAGAGCGGGTTATGTTCCAGTGCCTCTCCCCAGCTCTGCCAGGGCACTCCTCCCAGGGCAGGCACAAAAATCACGCAGTGAGGGTTGCCCATACTGACAGCCGTAAAAAATAGCTCCTCGTTCCCCAGCTTGATTTTTTCATCCACAGCCTGGCGGGAAGGGCCGCACAAAGGGATCTTGTCGCTTTCCAGAATAGGTGAGCCCATCTCCACCTTTACGGCCTCCACCTCCCGGTCGCGTATGAGCAGATTTATCTCTTTAATCCCGGCGGCAGTTTCAAAAGCAAAAGTCTGCTCTTTAATGAAGCCCCTGTCCCAAACATACCTGGCCAGGCAGCGGATCGCGTTGCCGCACATCTCCGCCTCACTGCCGTCCGCATTAAAAATTTGCATGCGAAAGGGAGCCTGCGAAGAGCTGTTTAAAACAGCCAGACCGTCGGCCCCGATACCGAAATGTCTCCGGCAGAGAACGGGAGCTATACCGGACAGGTAGTCAGCTGCCAGGCCTCCGTCCCTATTATCAATAACAATAAAATCATTACCCAGCCCGTGCATTTTGGTAAACCCGATCATCGTACGTGCCTCCCTCCGGGCTAAAGTTCCTCCATGGCTAAAAGATCACCGTAAGTTTCACGGCGAACAACAACCCTGGGTTTTCCGTTGCGTACAAAAACTACAGGCGGACGGGGGTTGCGGTTATAGTTGCTGGCCATAGCATAGCAGTAGGCTCCGGTGCTGAAAACAGCCAGAAGATCGCCTTTTTCCACAGGGGGCAGGCAGGTATCCTCCAGTAGAAGATCGCCTGACTCGCACGCTTTCCCTGCTACAGTAACCGTTTTCACCGGTTCCTGCAGGGCTTTATTGGCAATCATTGCTTCATAACGTGCCTGGTACAGGGCCGGCCGGATATTATCCATCATCCCGCCATCGACGGATACATAGCACCTGACCCCGGGCACCTCCTTAATCACTCCCACACGGTACAAAGTAATACCCGCTTCACCCGTAATCGAACGCCCCGGCTCCAAAAGAAGCTCCGGCAGGGGATATTTTCTTTGTTCCGCCTCCTCCTGCACCGTGGAAGCCACAGTCTCCACAAAAGTTTCAATGGAAGGAGGACTGTCGCCCTGCGTGTAACGTATACCCAACCCGCCGCCCAGATCCAGTTCCGAAGCCACGTAACCGGTTTCTGCCCTTACCTCCGACATAAAATCCAGCATAGCCCTTGCTGCCAGGCGATAGGGCTCCAATTGGAAAATCTGGGAACCGATATGACAGTGAAATCCCCTGAGCTCAAGATAGGGGGCTGCAGACAGGATCTGGCGGACTGCCTCCCTGGCTTCGGAAAAACCGAGCCCAAATTTGGAATCTTCCCGGCCGGTCTGGATATAATCATGGGTATGCGCTTCTATACCCGGTTTGACCCGTAAAAGAACGTCTACCTTTTGTCGCCTGCTTGCAGACAACTCCTGCAACTCCTGCAACTCGGAGAAGCTGTCAACGACAATTCGTCCGATTTTCGCCTCCAGGGCCTCCAGCAACTCTTGCCTGCTTTTATTGTTGCCGTGAAAATAAAGACGCTCTGCTGGGAAACCGGCCTTTAGAGCCGTGTACAGCTCCCCCCCGGAAACAACATCCAGGCCCAGCCCTTCCTCTGCAACGAGCTTGGCCATAGCCAGGACCAGGAAAGCTTTGCCGGCATAAAGAATTTTCCCCCGGGGATATTTTTTCTGCATAGTCTGCAGATACCGGCGGCAATTTTCTCTTACCTGCTCTTCATCCATAACATAGAGGGGAGTGCCAAACTCCCCGGCGAGAGCAACGGTATCACACCCGCCTATTTCCAGGTGCTGTTTGCTGTTAATCCGCATTGTCCCCGACAGGATCATATTTATAACCTCCTGGGAAAAATTAAAAACGACTAACAGGTTTAACCGCCAGCCGTTTGAAACTGCACTGTAAACCTCTCGTGCCCTTAGTGAGATAGCGCTCCACCGGGAAAAAGGGCTTCTCCCCCGGTGACAGTTCATCAGTTGTTCACTGAAGAACCAGCCTTTAGCTTGCGGGAAAAGCTAAAAACTTCGGCGGCGGCACCTTTCCGCGCGATTCATCAAGTCCCTGCTCTCTCCGTGCCTACTAATTGCCTGCCGCACCTCTACCCCACCTCAGGTAAAGAGATGAGGTATTTATTTAGTTTTAGCTTGATAAACATTTTAACATATAAAACCGGCCAGTGCAAGGATATAACATATAAAACCGGCCAGTGCAAGGATAATAAAAGCAGTTTTTAATCCCGCACCCACTAAGATTTTACTCATAGATCGCACCCGGCTTGCACCCATGTGAGCTCTGACAACCGGGGTAGCGCGTTACTTGATTTGTCACTGATTCCCTGGGCTGTAAAGAAAACTGGGATCCTGAGAGTCGCCAGGAAGTAAATTCCGGGTTATTCCCCGGCAGAGTTTGTTACACATAATTCAGGTGGGATCTCATCAGCGCTAACCACAGAGGTTATTATTACCTTGAAGCGGTTCCCTTTGGCCAGCTTTCTCTCCTGTGCTCTTAACAAAGCGAAAACCAGGACCATCAACGCAAGCCCTAAGCCCAAACCCCAAAAATCGGGATCTCCGCCCAATCCATAACTCATAGCCAATCCCCAGCCGGCAAACAAACCGATAAGCAAACCCGCAAGAGGAACCAGATAAAGAAGCACAGCAGCAAGAAGCATTTCCCGCTCCCCAATTTCCAGCCGGACGAGTTGTCCCTTTTTGGCACCGACAGGGTTATTAACCTCCACCATGAAAGTATCCCGCTGCTCAGGATCGCCGAAAACACGCCCACAAGCCCCGCAACTTCCACAGGCATGGTGCTGCCGTACCTTGACCAGGGCCTTGTCTTTTCCGGTTAGCTCAATTACCTGACCGAAATGTTCCAAGGCACATTACCCCTTTCCTGCTAATAGTATAGATGTTTCCCATTTGCGCAGTTATTGATACAGAAGGAAAAGGTATTATAATTATACCGCATTTTATTCCCTTTGCTCAGACTAGTTGATAAATATCAAATATGGGGACACCACCCCGGGTAAGCCCCGGGGAGTATCCCCATTCATAACACTGTACCGTTCTATCTTTCTTAATGCGCTTTGGTTTCAGGCAAAGGCCTCCGGTACATTTTTAAGCGTGGCATAGCTGAATACAGGCCCGTCCTTGCAGACGTAAAGGTTGCCTACATTGCAGCGCCCGCACTTACCAAATCCGCATTTCATCCTGTTCTCCAGGGTTGTATAAATCTGCTCGTCAGCGAAATTCAACTTTTTAAGGTTCTCCAGCACAAACTTGATCATAATCGGCGGCCCGCAAGTAATAGCTATGGTATTTTCCGGGGAAGGATTAACTTCCATAAGCAAGGATGGGACGAATCCTACATAATGGGGCCAGCCTTCTTCCTGGATGTCAATGGAAAGATGGCAGTTTACATCACCGGATCCTCTCATGGCCTCAAATTCCTTTTTGAAGCAAAGATCTCCGGAAGTCCGGGCACCGTAAATAAGGGTCAGGTTCTCATAGTCACCGCGGTTGGCCCGGACATACTCGACAATGGGACGTAAAGGAGCCTGGCCGATACCGCCGCCGATTGTAAGGATATTCTTTCCTTTCCAATCGTCCACGGGAAAGCTGTTCCCATACGGACCACGTACTGTCATCTTATCACCGGGTTCAAGCTCGTGCAAGGCCTGGGTAACTTTACCCATACGCATAACGGAAAACCGGAGGAATTTACCCTCTGTAGGAGAACAGGAAATGGAAATCATGCTCTCCCCTACTCCGAGCACACCGATCATGGCGCATTGTCCGGGACGGTGACTCCAGCTTTCCCTTGCCTTTTCATCGTCAAGGACAACTTTGAAGGTTTTGATAGCGCGTTCGCCGGCTGTTTCGTACCAGGTGTCCTCGACAGTTGCTATTTCAGGTTTATAGGGATTTCCGTTCTCGTTCATATTGCCTCCTTAACAACCTGTGATAAAATGTCAAGAATATCGATGTTGACCGGGCAGAGATCTATACACCGCCCACAACCTACACAAGCAATTTTCCCGAAGTTTTTTACATAATAGGAGTACTTGTGGTTAATCCTGTTGCGCACGCGTTCACGGCGTGAAGGACGTGGATTGTGCCCGGAGGTATGCAAGGTATATTCCGCAAACATGCAGGAGTCCCACATCCGGCACCGGCGCCCTTCCAAACCCTCCATTTCGTCCTGAATATCAAAACAGTGACAGGTCGGACAGAGGAAGGTGCAGGTTCCGCATCCTAGGCAGGAATCGGAAATATCTTTCCACAGCGTGCTTTCCCAAAGTTCCGGCAGCTTTTCCGGGATGCTATCGGGATCGATACTCCTGCTGATCCTGGAGGCGGCCTCCGCGGAGAGCTTCTCTGCCGCTTTTACATCCTCCTCCGCGGCATCCTGCAGCAGTTCCTGGGCAGAGAGTTTAATATTTTCACCTTTTTCCGTAAGGATCTGCACTAGATAGGCTTCTCCCAGGTCTGTCAAAAGGATATCCAATCCTTCAGTGGAGGCCGGGCTGCCCCCGACGGAAGTACAAAAACAGTTAGCGCCGGGCTCCAGGCAGGAAAGGCCTATGAGGATCGTTTTCTCACGCCTTTGGAGATAGTAGGGATCGTCTACATCCCAGGAAAAAACGCTGTCCACAATGGCCATGGCCCGGGCATCGCAGGGCCTGATACCCAAAATTACCGCCTCGCCCGCCTCGCCCGGAAGACTGATAGCGGTACTGCCCTGCTCAAACCGGTATAGTGTCTCCGTCTGGGGAAAGAGAACGCTTTTAGGCGGTACTGTCGTATTGGAGAAATCCAGATTAACCTGGTTTCCCGCAGCAACAGGCTTAAACCTGAGGCTTTCCCCCTCTTTTTGAGGGGTGTACAGCTCTTTTTGTGCGCCAAGCACGGCGATAAAATCGCCCCACTTATCTTTACTCAACTTTTTAGTATCCATAGCACCCACCTCTAGAGAATGAAGTCTTCTTGATCATCCGGACGGTAGCTGGCCTGGAGCGGTTTCGACTCGGGATCAAGCCCGGGGATATACTCGTATTTTTCTTTGACTTCTTTGGCAAGCTTTCTGTTCAGCTTCGTTAAAGGTATCCCTACAGGGCAAACCCTTTCACATTCCCCGCATTCTACGCAACGCCCGGCCAGATGGAAGGCCCGGGCCAGATGGAAGGCCGTGTTCTCGGAAATATTGTTGGAACGAAAAATCCACTGCGGATTCAGCCTATCCAGTATACAGTCCTCACAGTAGCACATGGGGCAAACGTTGCGACAGGAATAGCACCTTATACAGCTGGAAAATTTGTCCTCCCAGAAGGACCAGCGTTCCTGCGGGCTTTTGGCCTCCAGCTCCTTGACATCTGCATATTCATCGCTACCCCAGGTCTGAACCTCTTCCCAGAGCATTACATCGGTCATAACAGGATTGGGATAACGGCAGGTAAGGCATTTTTCAGCCACAACTTCCTCTTTGGGAAACTCCTTATCCCCATCAGGCAGGTGAAAAACAATTTTTCCGTTGTTCCACCGGGCCTCTACGGGCGCCGGCTGGTGGGGAAATTTCTCTTCCACCTTTTTTAAGTCGATTACCCCTTCACAGGGACAGCCAATAACAAGCACGCTTTCCCTTTTAATGCCCTGTTCGATTAACTGTTGTACAACGGCACGGCTGTCACAGCCTTTAACCATTAGAGCAATTTTACGGCTATCGGGTTCTACTCCCCGGGGCAGCGGAAGTTTTTCCGTGAGTACGAGATAGGTCGCCAGGTTGTTGGTACAAAGAGGTGAAAAAATTAACTTTTCTGCTTCCTCCGGTTCTTTTACAAAATGTGGAGATACCCTGAAGCCATAAGTACCCTGTCTCCAACCGATAAGATATTTGACATCGTCACGGGAGACGGTCTCTCTGGCTACATTTCTTAATTTATCCAGGTCTACCAAGCGATCCTCCTCCTCTACCAGTTGATCTTATTCCGCCGGAATTGCTCAAACGGCCCGGCCTCTTTCGCTTTTTCGACCACTTCCTGTACTACATCTTTCCACTTGCTGCCCTCCGATGCGGAGACCCAGCTCATGTTGAAGCGGCCGGGTTCCACTCCCACGTACTCCAGGAGCTCTTTCATCAGGGTAAAGCGGCGGCGAGCGTAAAAGTTGCCTTCCATATAATGACAGTCACCGGGATGGCAACCGGAGATCAAAACCCCGTCTGCGCCCTGCTGCAGGGCGTTCATCACAAAGAGCGGGTTAACCCTTCCGCTGCACATCACCCTGATGACATTGAGATTTTCCGGATACTGTATTCTGCTGGTCCCTGCAAGGTCGGCTCCTGCATAGGAGCACCAGTTACATAAGAAGGCTACTACGTTGGGTTCAAACTGCTCGTTCATCTCATACCCCCCAGTGCAGCAATTTGCGGCAGTATCTGTCTATCCATGAAGGATTTTTGCTGGATAGAGCCGGAGAGACAGCCGGCTGCGCAGGCACCGCAGCCCTTACACAGAGCTTCGTTTACCCTGGCCACGGAAACCGGATGTCCCATGCGGTTCACCGTTACAAGCTCGATAGCGCCGTACGGGCAGATCTCCACGCAGAAGCCGCAACCCCTGCAGGTTGCCTCGTTGACGGAGGAAATTTGAGCCCCGATCTTTACCTTCCCGCTGGAGAGCAGGACCAGGGCGGAAGAAGCCGCACCCTTGGCTTGAGCAACGGTATCGGGGATATCCTTGGGGCCCTGGGCGACTCCGGCCAGGAAAACGCCATCGGTTGCCGTATTTACAGGAGCAAGCTTGGGATGCGCCTCCAGGTAAAAGCGGTCTGCCGACTGTGACAGGCGCAGCAGATCGATTATCTCCCGGGCATCTTTACGCGGCTCCAGTCCTACCGCCAAGACCACGAGATCCACTTCGTCTTCCAGGGGGGTCGACGTAAGAGTGTTTTCCGCTTTGATAACCAGCTTGTCACCGCGCTTGAATACTTCGGAGGGATTGCCGCGGATATAGCGGACCCCCTCACGGCGCACACGGTCATAGAACTCCTCAAAACCCTTACCGAAAGCCCTGACATCCATGTAATAGACCCTGACATTCGCTTCCGGCAGTTTCTCCTTGACCAGGTGAGCCAGCTTCGCCGTATACATGCAGCATACACGGGAGCAGTACTCGTTCCCCACGCTTTTATCACGGGAACCGACACAACTGATAAAAGCCACCTCCTTGGGGACAAAGGCGTTATCTCCCGTACCGATGACAATATTGCCTCCTGTGGGGCCGGAGGCTGATACCAGACGCTCCAGCTCCAGCGCAGTTATAACGTTTTCGTAGTCGTTGTAACCGTACTCGGGCTTCCGGGAGGCGTCAAAAACATCGAAACCGGTAGCCACGATAATAGCACCCACTTTGAACTCCACAATCTCGTCCTTTTGTTCAAAGTTAATGGCGCCGGCGGCACAGGCATCGACACATTTGGGTGATTTCCCGCACTTGCCCCTGGTCAGGAAGAGACAGCGCGTTGAATCAATAGTATATTTAGCCGGAACAGCCTGTGGGAAAGGAAGATAAATGGCGCCTCTTTTTCCTATCCCTGCGTCAAAATCGTTGGGGATCCGGCCGGCCAGGCGGCATTCCTGTGCACAGGCGCCGCAGCCGGTACACTTGTCCATATCGACATAGCGCGCTTTCCGGCGCACTTTTACATCAAAGTTGCCCACGTAACCGGAGACATCTTCCACCTGGGAATAGGTAAAGAGCTCGATATTGGGGTGACCAGCCACATCCACCATCTTGGGCGTGAGGATGCAGGCGGAGCAGTCCAAGGTGGGGAACGTTTTGTCCAGTTGGGACATCCTGCCGCCGATAGATGGAGTCTTCTCTACCAGGTAAACTTTAAACCCGGCCTCGGCAATATCCAGGGCAGCCTGGATTCCCGCGATACCTCCACCGATAATCAAAGTGGCCGGTTCCACATCCACCTCTTTTTCCTGCAGCGGCTCCAGCAGCCGCACCTTGGATACAGCGGAAGCCACCAGCTTTTTGGCCTTGCTCGTTGCCCTGTCGCGATCTTCATGCACCCAGGAGCACTGTTCCCTTATATTGGCCATTTCCAGGTAATAAGGATTGAGTCCCGTTTCCGCCAGAGTTTTGCGGAAAGTCAACTCGTGCATGCGAGGGGAACAGGAGGCCACCACCACGCGGTTTAATCCTTCCTTTTTAATATCTTCCCTGATGAGAAGCTGTCCGGGGTCAGAGCACATATAGGAGTAATTGCGCGCCACCTTGACATTGGGCAGGTGAGAGGCAAACTCTGTAACGGCATCAACATCCACCGTTTTGGCAATGTTAATCCCGCAGTGACAGACATACACACCAATTTTGGGTTTGTTGTTCATTGCTTTTTTTCATCCTCCAACAAAAAGTAACTGCTGATGTCTTCTTAAATTAACCCCGCAGCTCTTTCAGCTTCTCGGTCAGTTTGGGGACCACCTTGAAAAGGTCGTCAATAATGGCAAAATCAGCCACTGTAAAGATCGGAGCATCGGGGTCCTTGTTGATAGCCACAATGGTTTTGGCTCCCTTCATCCCGGCCAGGTGCTGGAATGCGCCGGAAATCCCGATAGCAATATAGAGCTTGGGCTTAACCGTTTTACCGGAGGTGCCCACCTGGCGGTCATGAGGTATCCATCCTGCGTCTGTCGCCGCACGGGAGCCGCAGATGTCGGCTTTAATGGTTTTGGCCAGGTCTTCGATCATGGCCATGTTCTTATCCTCTCTGATTCCCCGGCCGACAGCAATCAGGATCTCCGATTGGGTAATATCCACGTCTCCGACTTCAGCTTCCACATACTCTATAAACCGGCGATAGCCGATATCCTCTTTCAAAGGCGACTCTACCTTTTCCACTTTCCCCTGCTTGGAGGGCTCGCCGGCCTCCAGGGTAGCTTCTCTGAAAGTAATCAGGTAAGGAGGCTCCCCTTTGAAGGCAAAGTTGGCATTGACCTTGCCCTGGTAATACTGGCGTACCGGCTGTGGCTTACCGTCAACAAACTCCAGGTCAATAACGTCCGTGACAAAGGGCAGGTTCATTTCCACGGCCAAAGCCGGGGCCAGGTCGACGCCCTGGGTAGTGTGACCGATCATCACAAGACCGGGGTTGTACTGCTTAATCAACTCCACCAGGACCTTCTGGTATTTTTCAGAGTTATAGTCGGCAAAAAGTGGATCATCGACATACAAAACCTTATCGCTGTAACCGGCTACCTTCTCGGCAAAAGAATCAACGCCACTGCCGATGAGGACCGCAACCGTTTCTCCGCCCAGTTGTCCTGCCACTTCAGAAGCCTTGGTAAGCATCTCCAGGGAAACATCACGCAATGTTCCTTGACGGTGTTCTATTAAAACAAATACATCTCCCATTTTAGAGCAGCCCTCCTTTCACCAGCTTGGTAGCCATAATCTCCGCTTTCTCCTCGGGTTCGCCCTCGATTATTTCCGCGTGGGAGACTACCTCAGGAATATAGAGCTTTTGCAGCTCGACCAGGGAACTATCTGCATTAACATCGCTTTCTGCAAGTCCCAGATCCTCCAGTTTCAACACTTTAAGCTCTTTCTTCTGGGCTTGTCTGATGCCCCTGATGGGTGCATAGCGGGGCTCATTGATCCCGGTCTGGATAGTAATAACCGCCGGCAAGTCAATCTCCACTACCTCGGAGATACCGCCCTCCAGCTCCCTATGAGCTTTTACCTTTCCGTCTTCAACTTCCAGTTTTTTCACCATGGCCGCATGCGGGACGCCCAACTCCTCCGCCATGGCTACCCCGACAGCCATATTACCGTCGTCGTTGGCCATACACCCTGTCAATACCAAGTCAAATTCCTGGCCTTTGACAACAGCGGCTAAAACCTTCGCTACTTTCAGGGGATCCAAGACATTAATCCGGGGGTCGTCGATCCTTATAGCACTGTCACCGCCCTTGGCCAGGGCCATGCGTATCATTACATCGGCATCCTGGGGTCCCAAACAGACGACCTGCACCGTTCCTCCTTTAGCCTCTTTAATAAGCACAGCTTCTTCTACGGCATAGTTGTCAGCATCATTTATATCAAAAGAAAACCTGCTGTTGTCAACATCCTTGCCTGTAGCGTCCACTTTTACCTCTGCTTCCGAAGTATCCGGCACTCTCTTGATACAAACAAAAGTTTTCATAAGGCTTCCACCTCCTACACTCAGTTTTTTTAAAAGATAATTTCACGACAGCTTCCCTTGTCCATTTAATTTTAAACTATCCCCTCCTTCTTGGTACATTAATGCCAGTAAAAGAAGAGGTCTTTAAATTTAAACCAGTTCCCCGATAATTTCCAGGAGCTCCGCGACGCGCATTTCTTCCTCAAAACCCTTGGCTTTGAGAGCGTCGTCCAGTGTCAAAACACAGAAAGGACAGGCTACGGCCAGAATGCTTGCCCCCAGCGCTTTAGCATCTTTGACCCTCATCTCTGCCAGGCGTTCCAAACGGGACTCCGACTCCACCCACATCTTGCCGCCGCCTCCTTCGCAGCAGAGGCTGCGCTCCCTTGAGCGGTCAAACTCAACAACCTCCGCTCCCGGAATACGGCCCAGGATGTAGCGCGGCTCGTCGAAGACGTCGTTTTGTTTGCCCAAGAAACAGGGATCATGATAGACGATCTTTTGAGGAAATTCACCGTTAAGCTCCAGCTTATTTTCTTCCAGGATCTCTTTAAGCAGGTGAGTATAGTGAATGACCTCCGCCTTCAAGCCGGGATACTGGTTTTTAAAAGTGGAGTAACAGTGTGGCGAGATGGTGACAAGCCTGGCTGCATCATAACTGTTCAGCAGTTCCGTGTTATCCTCTATCATCATTTCAAAGAGGCCCTCTTCTCCCAGGTTGTGCACCTCGCTGGAGCAGCAGGTCTCGCTGTCCCCGATGAAACCGTAATCAACTCCGGACTTGTTTAAAATTTTAACCAGGTTTTTCGCTGTCACCTGTACTTTGGGATCATAAGCAATGGTGCAGCAAACGAAAATAAGGTTTTCTACTCTTTCGCCAGGTTCAGCAATTTTTACCTCCAGCCCCTGCATCCAATCAGAGCGGGTAGCCCGGGGTTTATCCCAGGGATTACCTTCACGGAAGACGCTTTCCAGGGCATCCCTGACCGTCGGCTGAACAGCACCGCCCTCTACGAGAATATTCCTCAACCCTATCAGCACCTCTACAGGTTTCAACCCTTTGGGGCATCTGACGGCGCAGGTATTGCAAGCGGTGCAGTCCCATATTTCCGGTAATTTGGCCAGTTCATCGAGCGCATCCTGGTCGATTGAATCATAAACAAAGCGGCGGACATTTAAATTGGTCCGTACAGTAACCGGGCAACCGCCGGTACATCTTCCGCACTGAATGCAGCCTAGCAAATCATACTTCTCGATAAAGCTCTGCAGTTCTGTATTCATCTTCATACCTCGCTAGAGATGTAATTTTACCAGCCATCCCTTCTAAAATTGTAAACCATCTTGAAAGTTCATAAAGCTGAGAAGAAAATCCAGATTTTCAGGAAAAACTAAGTAAAAAGAATGGGTAAGAAAATCATCTAAAAATCAAAAACGTTGCATCCAGTTTTACTTTCAGATCTTTTTGGCCAAAACACCTCCTTGTAATTTAATAACTACCAATAACTAAACCGCAACTATAAATATTGGTAGCCAAACCAGTTTGAAAACTACCAATAGCTTCAACAGCCTACAACAGGCCCACTAGCATGCTTAGCATGCTGCCATTTTGGGCTGCGTCTGACCTGGCTGCCAACCAGACATATTAAATACTGCCAATTTTGTTTTCGACACAGGTAAAAGAAAATCCTGCTTTGCGTTATTTAATTTTAAGCATTAAGGAATAGTTTGAAAATATGATGTTTTTTAAACTATTTCTTGATAATCAGAGGATGGGCGTTTCACATTTTGAAATATTAGACGGCAAAAATAGACAAGGTTGCGTATAAACACAATCATGCAAAAAATTATTGCAAAATTTTGCTTACAAAAAAAGGATTTCTACACTTCCATGTCGAAAAATACAAACAAAATTGGAATGAATTCCTGAATTAAAAAATTTTGTAAATAAATTGTAAACTTTTTTCAACAAATATTTAAACTGGTTTGTTAAATAGACGATAAAAATTATGCGGTGCTTTCACAATCTTATTTTCTAGAAAGGAATGACTGGAACAATGAACTGCTGTAAACAAGAAGAAAAACTGCTTGGCCGCATCGAAGATCTACGGAAGCAGCTAAATAAAAACATTAATATTATGAGCAATACACCCCGCAGTTGCCCGAAGACCTACGAAATCAGCAGGGAGCTGGACAGGCTAATCTACCAGTACATGACAAGAGACCCCAATACATTCTGAGTCTCGGCGTGTACGTGTATCGGGGATAGGATAATATAGGTAGATGATTGTAAACGGCCAGCACATTTACCCGGGGAGTTTCCAGGGCACCCTTTCGTCACCCAGGCGCCGGGTAAACTTGCAACTGTCAAAATGTTCCAGAAGCGCCTGGGCATACTTGCGTGAACTCCCCAGCAGATCCCTGTACTGGGCCAGGCTGATACTCCTGTTGGCCCGGAAATGTTCTTTTAATATATCCAGGCATTTTGCATACGGTTCGCTGTGCAAGAATATTTCTTCGCTAACCCTGACAATTGAACCCTTATTAACCAGGTATTCCAGATAGCTTTCCCCCTCCTCTTTTTTTAAGCCCAGAGAACTCCATAAATCCTTCAGTGACGGAGGAGTTATCCCACCCTGTATAAAGAAGCGCAGTATTTCTTCTATTTTCTGCTCCTGCATTGCAGTAGGTCGGGGGACAAAATCTTTCCTGGAGATTATGTCTCCTTTTATCTCAATAAGGCCTTTTTGCTTATAATAATCAAGGAGAGAATCGTAAGAACGCCCTGTAATTTTGCGCGGGAAAATTCCACTGAGTTGCGCTTTATGCATCCCTGGCCATAGCGGCCTTCCACTATGAAAACGAGCAAGCTCCTTTAAAAGCGTCGCCCCCCATGCATCGATGTTCTCAGCAGTAACATATTCTCAGCAGTAACATAGTAATCACCGATTAAAACCGCTTTGTTTTCTTGTCGTGCCCGTTCCAACAGGTTGCTTAGCGGCGCTGGCCCCATTTTAAGCAGTTGCGCCAGCTCCGCCAGGGTAGCCCCCCTGCTCTCCTCAAGCTTCTGCATGACAAAAGGCAGCGGGTCATCTTTGTGCAAATCCTCCAGTTTTT
>CZCB01004355.1_pt2 | contig 13676 bp, 13 predicted proteins | sample 591991 | NCBI WGS metagenome assembly CZCB01 (sample SAMEA3556809, study PRJEB10932) | anaerobic digester metagenome | reverse complement strand
CACGAATACTACGTCATGTATGACGGTAAAATGCTCGTCCACAATGTTACTAACGATACGTGGTACATATACGACAATCTCCCTGCAACGTGCATGATTACCTACAAGGACGAGCTTTATTTCGGCACGGCTGACGGATACATAAGACACTTGTCAAGGGATTACATGAGCGACAACGGAGAGAACATCGTTTGCTATTGGCAGAGCGGTTCAATGGACTTCGGTGCAGGGCATTTGCGGAAATACTCCGATACTCTTTGGGTCGGCATCAAGCCAGAAGCATACGGATTCATTCGTGTAACCGTTCAGACTGACAAGAACAGAGATTACCCCGACGAAGAAGTGTTAGCAAACATGACCGATTCCGTCGCAACAGGCTTCTTCAACTTCTTTGATCTCGACTTCACAAGGTTGTCGTTCAATGTCAGCGACAGGGCAAAGATGGAACGGATAAAGCTCAAAGTGAAGAACTTCACTTACTACACGTTGATATTGTCAAGCAACTCGAACAATACCAAAGCAACGGTTACGAATATCGACATTAAAGTGCGTTACACAGGCTATGTGCGTTAAGGTGGTGACGTTATGGCACTAAACAGACTAACAGAAGATGTAAATGTAATATCGAAACTGGACAACTACCCACCAGACGATCCCGGCATGACACCCGACAAGTTAAAATCTTTGTTCGATAAGGGTAGTAACACGATTAAGGACTACATAAATAATACGCTTTTACCGCAACTTGAAGAACAGCTTGGAAAAGGTTGTGTGTCCCCAGGTAACGGAACATGTAACGGAATAGCATCCGTTTCTCTGAATGAGGACTATACCCTGACAATCAATTTTACCAACGGTGACACTTATACCACTCCCGTCCCAATTCGTGGTGAAAAAGGTGAGAAAGGCGACGACGGACACACGCCAATAAAAGGTATAGATTACTGGACAACGGCAGACCAAGCATCGATTGTGGCTGATGTGTTGGCGGCATTGCCAGACGGAGATGGGGTGATGTATTGATTGTAACAACGAACGATAAACATTACCACGATATCGCAGACGCAATCCGCGCTAAGTTGGGCACAACAGACAGGTACAAACCCGAAGATATGGCAGCGGCAGTGGCCGCCATTGAAAGTGTCGGCGGAGGGGCAATCCCCTCTGTATCACCAAAGGAAGTAAATTTCTATGATTACGATGGCAAATTACTATATTCCTATACGTTAGCAGAAGCACAGTCACTTGCTGCGCTCCCAGACGCACCTGACCATTCATCTGATACTATTCCACTGACATTTCAGGGATGGAACTATACTTTAGAGCAAGTAAATACGCTCACCGATAAGGCCAATATTGGTGCAACATATATTCCTGTGGACGGCAAAACACACTTAACCATTCATATTGCCGAACCTGGGAGGATGGTTGTTCCGCTGTATTTTAGCCAGACCGTAGAAAATGGCGTGATAATCGACTGGGGTGATGGTTCTCCTCCACAAACGCTTACTGGTACCGGAAATAGAGTCACCACCCACACATACTCTGCCACTGGAATATACGATATTACGCTGGATGTAACAAGCGGCGTATTGGGGCTTGGCGCTAATTTATCAGATTATTGTGTGTTAGGTTCGACTGGCGACGAGGGAGGCAGAGTATATTGCAATATGTTGAAATCTGTTCGAATAGGAAACAGCGTAACAACGATAGGCTCCGATGCGTTCTACTATTGCACCAGCCTTGAATCAGTTACCATTTCTAACAGCGTAACAACGATAGGCACTTATGCGTTCGCAGAATGCTGGAGCCTTGCATCAATTACCATTCCCAACAGCGTAACAACGATAGGCACTTATGCGTTCGGTTACTGCTACAGCCTTGAACCAATTACCATTCCTAACAGCGTAACAACGATAGGCAAGAGTGCGTTCGCAGGCTGCTACGGCCTTTCATCAATTACCATTCCCAACAGCGTAACAAAGATAAGCGAAACTATGTTCAGATATTGCCGCAGCCTTGCATCAGTTACCATTCCTAACAGCGTAACAACGATAGTCTCCCTTGCGTTCGAAGACTGCTACTGCCTTGCATCAATTACCATTCCCAACAGCGTAACAAAGATAGGCACCCTTGCGTTCACAAAATGCTACGGAATGGCTCATTACTATTTTTACAGCACCACGCCTCCTACATTGGATAGTACAAATGTCTTTTCCAGCATTCCGTCCGATTGTGTAATTCACGTTCCTGCTGCGTCGTTATCGGAATATCAATCTGCAAAGAACTGGACGGCATATGCCGCTAAAATGGTAGGTGATTTATAATGATAATCACGGAAACAATAACCATTGATGGCAGAGAACTTACCCACACCTACAGCGACACATACAAAATCCGCAAGGTGGGGACGGATGAAATTTACGATGATGCAATAGATGTGCTGAATTTTCAGTATGAGGAAACCGATATTGTGCTCGACACACCCGCGCCAACCGAGAGCGACCTGCGTGAAGCACTCAACATCTTGGGGGAGCAGACATGACCCTCATCGAACAGGCAAGGAAATCACTGAATCCGAGTACAAAGAAATCACAGGGTTCGATTATCCGAGCAAGAGTTAGACAACAAATGACTAATTTAGCGGACTTAATCATAAGTAAAGAAGGTGCAAATGGTGAATGCGAATGCAGTTAAAAATTGGATACTTGCCGCGCTTGCGGCATCTGGCGGTTTCCTATCAAACATGCTCGGAGGGTGGGATATGCTCCTGCAAGTGCTTATCGTCATTATGGCGGTGGACATTATCACAGGCTGGATCGTTGCAGGAGTATTCCACAAATCCCCAAAGACAGAAACAGGGGCATTGGACAGCAAAATTGGATTCAAAGGATTGTTCAAGAAATTCAGCGTCTTACTGCTGATTTTGGTTGCGGCACAGTTGGACAAAGCGATTGGCGGTTCATTCTCACGAACAGCGGTAATGCTGTTCTTCTGTGGTAACGAGGGATTATCGATTCTTGAAAACCTTGCTTTGATGGGTATTGAGTATCCGGCGTTCCTCAAAAACGCCCTTGAAGCCTTGAAGAAGAAGGATGATAACGATGTTGAATGAGTACATACCATACAGCAGAATCAAGCGTATTAAGCCAGTGCTCACACTGACCAACAAGAAAGGCAAGCCAACTGAAACGATGGCTGATGTCAAAAAGCGCACAGGGTGTACGATTATCGTCAATGCCGGAACATTCAGCATGAGCACCTACGAACTGGACAGCGGATTGAAGATTGACGGCAAGTATTACAAACAGAAACAGAATTATGGCTTTGGCTCGAACAATGAAAAAACGCTTGAGTGGTCGTATTCCGGAGTGTGGACAAAGGATTGGTTCGGTGCCTTCTATGACACTCTCAACAATGGGGTACATTCAAACAAATTCAACGACAAGTCGAAGCGTGGTCGGACAGGCATTGGCTTCAACAAGGATGGCATAAGGCTGGTCGCAATCGGTGACAGTGAATCGCAGAAGTGTACTTCAACAGACTTCATGCAGAAATATTTCAAAGACTGTGACTATGCGATAAACCTTGACGGCGGCGGTTCTACACAGTACGACAGCCCGTTCGGACGATACACGAGTTCAAGGAAGTTGCCTTGGTTCCTGTGCATTTGGTTGACAGAGGACACAGTGCCCTATCAGGTGTTCAATGTCAGGACGTATCTAACGTTTAGAGACAAGCCTTCGACCTTCTGTAAAGAGCTGGGACGCTTCTACAGCGGGAATATCGTTCGGGTCAAGGGATGGAATGGCTCGTATGCAGAAGTCGTGCACAATGGGCGCACAGGCTTCGTGACGGGCAAGTACATAAAGAGGATATGACTATGTACCAGATAATTAACGTAGGTTTGAAGTTCAACGGTGACCGTCCTAATGGCGGCGAACAGAAACGCATAGACGCAATCGTTATCCATCACGCTGCCGGAAATGGTTCCGTTGAGGACATACACAAACTGCACCTTGCGAACGGTTGGTGGGGCATTGGCTATCACTATTACATACGCAAGGATGGCACGATATACAGGGGCAGACCCGAAAAGTTTGTCGGCTCACACGCAGGGAGCAACAACGATTACAATTCCCATTCGATAGGGATATGCTTCGAGGGCAATTTTGAGGTTGAAACACCAACCGAAGCACAAATCAACGCAGGACGCTGGCTCGTATCAGACATAAAGAGCCGTTACGAAATCAAGGAAATCTTAGGGCATAAGGACTTAACTGCTACAGCGTGTCCGGGCAAGAACTTCGACATTGATAAATTGCTCTGCCAAATCAAGTGGACTGTGTGCATTGGAACATACGACACGAAAGCGGAAGCAATTGCGGTCGCAGGAGCTTTGAAAAAACTCTTTGACGACATTGTAATTGACTACAGGGAGGTATAACGAATGGCGATAAGTGACGAATACCTCAAAGACTTAGAGAAACAAAGCCAACAGCGAAAAGCGGAATCGCTTGCGAATGTGTACAGCAACAACGTCAAGCCTGTTACCACCTATGACCCATATGGCAACTTCACGCAGGGGTATCTTATCGACAACAAGACCTACCTTGACCCACAGGGGACGCAAAGGTTGCCGGTCGGCTATACTTCCATAGTCAACAATAAGGCTTATTTAATGACAGACAGCGGCGGTCAATACCTGTATGACTTACCATCTGCACAGCAGATACAGGCGGCGACCTCCACACCTGCGAACACGAACATTGGCGAAAGCTATCTGTCACGACTGTACGACGCTCAGACACAGGCACAGAAAGCCGCCCTGGAATCAGCTTATCAGCAGAACCTCAACACGCTACAGGCTCAAAGGGCACAGATACCGCAACAGTATGAAACCGCTCGTAATCAGGCGGCGGCACAAAGTGAAGTCGAGCGTCAAAGATGGAACGAATATGCGGCAGCAACAGGGCTGAATACAGGCGCAAGCGGTCAGGCTCAACTGGCGTTGAGCAACGTCTTGCAGAGCAACCTTGCAAACATCAACAGAGCGCAGGCAGACGCATTGGCACAGCTTGACCTGCAAATCGCCAACCTCACGACACAGTATCGCAACGATGTTGCTCGTGCTATTGCGGAAGGCGACTTTGCTAAAGCACAGGCTCTGTACAACAACTATCAGGCTGAACGTGACCGCATGATTCAGCAACAGCAGTATATGTCAAGCCTTGCCTACAACTATGCAACGCTTGACAGGCTGAAAGAAAACGACGCTTACAGCAGAGAAGCTAACGAGTATGAACGCAACTACAGCATAGCCTTGACAGCGGCTCAGTATAGCGGTGACTTCTCGGGCATGGCGGCTTTCGGTTGGACACCAGAGCAGATTAGATCCGCAAGGCAAGAGTGGATTAGACAGCGTACACCAGTCAGCACAGGCAGTAGTGGTAGTGGAGGAAGCGGTCAAGGGAAACCTACACTAACAGCATCACAAGCTCTGGAGGCCTACTTACTAGGCATAACAACCCCCGAAGTGCTTTCTGCACTGGTCTACTATTACGGAACGCAAGACCTCGACGGGCTTATAAGCACCCCACAGCCTGAAACACCTGCCGCTAACCCTAAAGGGCCATCAGGCATGGACAAACGGGCAGTTGAAACCATTTCTGTTGCCGACATGGTGACAAACAAGGTCGATACCCGGAGCGGCGGCAAAGAGTGGATAGCCGTCACAGGTTATGGACGCTTGACTTGGGATGAACTTTACAACCTTGTCGAGCGTGGCGAAATTGAGGAAATCTACAATCCACAGACCGGCAAATACACCTATCGCAAGAAAAGCGGCTCAAACAGCGGAAGTGGTGGAAACGCTGATACAACGACGTTCTCAATCCGTTAGGGGTGAAGCAATTGGCGAGCGAATTTTTGAAGCAGATGGCGAATAAGCAGAACAAGCCAAGCGACTTTTTGACCGCTATGGCTCAAAATACCCGTGCACGGCAACAGCAGTACCTTGCAGAAAACACTACCCCCGACAAACCACCAAGCGTGTTAGAACGTATTGGGCTTGCATTTAAGAGTGGAGCAAGTAGAGGTGTTTCGGGCACGTTAGGTGTTTTTCAAACTGCTACCGACTGGATGACGGAAAAGTATTGGAATCTTGTCGGCAAGCCGGAATACTACGAGAAACTGAAAGAGTATAACGAACGGATAAAAGACCCCGAGGAATATAAACGGATAAAAGAAGAAGAGCAGGCAGAATTGCGTAAAAGATATCCTAATGCTTATGTGGGAACGGGGATATTAGGACGTTCAACTTTGGTAGATCCGGTTGATCTTAAAAAGCAATCCGAACAGGACTATGCAAGAGCTGTTGAGGGAACAAGCGGAATAGGCAGATTTGCGCTCGAAGGCTTATCTTCCATCGCAAACACGGGAACGGCCGCAGCCATTTCCGGTTTAACCGGTATACCTTTTAACGTAGTTATGGGGATACAGTCAGGCGGCTCTGCTGCACTTTCGGCAAAAGCAAAAGGCAAGACATTAGACCAACAGCTACTGTACGGTGGTTCAACAGGACTTGCCGTAGGTCTCATTAGCGCATTAGGCGGTATTGGTGCATCAAAGGCATTAGCCCCTGCAAAAGCTAAGGTTGCCACCGCCTTGTTGTCTAAGCTGCCAGAGGGTATCCTTAGGTGGGCGTCAACAACAGGAGCAAAGACGTTTTGGCGCATAGTAGGCCCTGGCTTTAGTGAAGCACTTGAGGAAGGCATAGAGTACAACATAGATCGTTTGCTGCAGAAACTTATCCTTGACGAAGAAGTACCTTTTGACATAAAGGAAATGGCATATCAATCCTTGTTAGGTGGTACAGTTGGCACTTTGTTTGGTGGTGTTAACGTTGGTGCAGAAGCACTCCGCAACAGGATAGGAAATGCCAAACAAACGCAAACAATTGGAACAGAAACACAAACCGCTCCGAATGTACCCCCCACACAGCCACAGTCAACGCAGAATGACGCAATAGCTCAAGCTGATATTCCAATACCCCAAGAAACAAAAATCGCTCAGAACGCAACAGAGAGCGTCACAGAGCCAAGCATAGCTTCCATATCTGAAATGAGTAAGAGCGTAGCTTCCATATCTGAAATGAGTAAGGAAGATTTCAAGTTAAATCCCCCAAATGGGTACAAGTATAAACCATCAACTTCGATAACCACGCAAGAAGCTAACGCAGATACAACAAACGGAGTTATCTACCTGACCGACAAGTTTTTTGATTTATCTCCCGATTTAAGAAAACGTGTTTTGGCGCACGAGTTGAATCATTTCAAATCTGAAGCACTTACATCTAACCCCGAAAACACGGAGTTAATGCAAGCGATATGGGGCTTTACAAAGTCTAACCCAAATACAAAATACTTTGCGGAAAAGAATGTTGACGAGGTTGTCACGGAATTACTTACGGACTATCAAGAAAATCCAGAATGGCTCAAAGAAAAACACCCACAATTTTACGCAATCGCAGAAAATATCAACAACGGAATTCTTGACGTTGCTCAATATGGCGATTTGTCGAAATACATACCTACATACAAGCAATATCCTAACACTCCTGACGGAAACTCTCTACAAATACTTGACGATCTTATTGCAACTAATCCAGAACTGGCAAAACAAAAAGGTTGGGATGTTAAAGCCGAGGAACTTCGCAAAAAGGTATTTGGCGAACAACCTCAAAACGCACAGGGCGTACAGCCTAAACAACCCAAACTCCCAGAAAGTGTTGGGGCTATGAAAAACAAATTCCCACACGAACAAAAGGTGTCAGAGTTTTACACTAACACCTTGCAGGAAACCGACGTAATTTCAGACGAAGCAAGGGCACAACTTGATGAAAAAGACTTTGGTTTTGTCAGCGTGAGTGAAGCCGAAAGCGTTGCCGTGGCACAACAGAGGCTACAGGTTGACTTTGATGGTGAGGTTGAGCACCTGTCACAGGCTGATACTTATGTTGCCGCAGAAGATGTAGACACAGCTATGGGTATTCTTGCATCATACAGTGCAGAAGCTTCCGAAACTGACGACTGGTCTAAGGTTAAATACTGGGCGAAGAATGTGTATGAGAAAGTACACCAAAGCGCAGTCACTTTACAGGCTTTAGACAAGTACAGCAGAACGCCAGAGGGCGCAGTTCTCAAAGCACAGCAAGAAGTGTCAAAAGCAGAGCGTAGTCTGACTACAACCGAGGTAAACGGTAAACGGGTTAAGAACAAGCGTGGGCGCGATATAGATAAAGCCACAAAGGATGTTATCGACGCAATAGAGCAGGAGGCGCAAGCTGCCGCAGAAGTCGCAGCACAAGACGCCATAAAGCAACTCATAGAGGAAAAAGGCAACGTGCCAGTTGAGCTGTGGGGCGTTGCGATAGGCGACGCATTAGCTGACAGACTTGTAAGCAATGCTACAAAGAAAACCGGTACAGCACAGCCTATCACGCAGACCATACTCAACGACCTTGTTAAGTTTGCAGATGAACACGCGCTTCCCAAAGCCAAAAGAACCACCACCAAAAGAACGGCTCTCGATAGAATTAGAGACTACTACGCCAACAAAAGCATATATACAGAGGCGTGGAAGCAAGCACAACAGCAAGTGCGTGAAATGCTATCGGACAATCCCGAAGTATTAGACGCCTTTGACGAGTGGGTAAACAGCACAATTAGCTACAACGCCGACCCAATGCACATTGACAGCAACATGCTGAGGGCTATTCTCCAAGCGTCCGACGACATAGGCATTTCAAAAAACACCATAAAAGAAATGGCGGCCTTTGGAGCCATAGATACCGTTTCGGATAGAATAGCCGACCACTTTGTACAGCAGCTAGGGGTAACAGGCGGTGACGCTATCGAAGTCCGCAATGCCGTAAAGCGCCACATCACAGAAATAGCGCGAGAGGATAACGCTGCTCAAAGGGCATCTAGCGTTGTTAAATCAGCAATAAATGAACTCCAGATTAATATATCCGAACTGCTCACACAAAACAGGTCAAACAAGGAAGCGGCGGCAAAAGCTATTGCCGATTATTTGATTAACCGCTTTAGAGTGACGGGTGCAGAGGCTGAGAGCGTCGCAAAAACAGCGACAGAAACATTTTTTGATGAATTGCGTCGGCGGACTGAGCAGCGGTTGAACGCCATTCTAAAGCCGCACACATCGAAAGCAAAAAAGTCATTACTTACACGCATTACCGAGCTTTACAATATGGGTGCCTTTGACAATGATTCGATTGCTGAACTTGTTAAGGAAAAGTATGGCATACCTATACTGACCGCTGACGATGTGCGCAACATCTACGAGTATGCGCAGCTTGCCAACGAAACCACAGACGACTATCAAAAACGTGTCTATCTGTACAAGGCAGGCGAAATAATCGCAAGCAAGAAACCCTCAACCTTTAGGGACAAGGTTTTGATGGTGCGTAGACTTGCCATGTTGCTCAACCCTAAGACGCTTATATCTAGTAACGCAGGTGGCAACGTTATATTCGATGTTGTTGAAATCATTAAAGATGCTCCCGGTACTCTTATTGACTATCTTGTTTCACTCAAAACAGGCAAAAGATCAACGTCGCTTAACCTCTATGAAACCGTCAAAGCACAAGCAAAAGGCGTAAAGAAAGGAGTAACCGAAATAGCCAAAGACGTTAAACTCGGCGTTGACACTTCCCCAACTCGTCACGAACTGCCAAGAGGTCACGTGTTTAGAAGCAAGCTCGGGCGTGGCACAGAGGACTTACTGAATGTTCTCATGCAAATTGGAGACAGACCTCTCTTTGAGGCCGCATACGAAGCAAGGATGAATGAACTGCAGCGGTTAGGCTATGACACAAATAGCAAAGATGTGCAGTCTCACGTTTCCAACTATGCCCTTGAAAGGGTGTTCCAGAATGATAGTAAACTGTCGAAAAGGGCAGCTAAAATTCGCAAGTCGTTAGGTTTGTTGGGCGACATAACAATGACATTCGTGCAAACGCCAACCAACATATTTGACAAACTGCTTGACTATTCACCTTATGGCTTTGTTCGTGCAATCAAATTGGCGGGAACAGTGTCCGACTCAGTGTGGAATCAAAAGCGTTTCGTTGATACGCTTGCAAGAGCTTTCACCGGTACAGGCGTGTTGTTGTTCGGGTACTTTGGTTTCCTTAAAGGCTTCATAACTGGCAGTAAGCGTGATGAAAACGAAAGGGTTATTGGTGCAGAACAAAGGGCAGGAGTGCAAGAATACTCGGTTGTTGTTGATGGCAAATCCTACACTTATGATTGGGCTGCTCCTATAGGGGCGTTGCTTGCTATGGGTGCTAACATGGCACAAGCAGGAGTAAACCAAGAAGGTATTGTAGGAATACTTACGGCTACCGCAAAAGCGGGTATTGATGTTATGTTCCAACAATCATATCTGCAAGGTCTTAGTGAACTGTTCGGCAAGGAAAACTTTAGCGAGGGACTACAAGGTGTTTTAATGGACTTACCAGCGTCATTCATTCCCACAGGCTTCCGACAGATTGCACGAATAATTGACAATACACAGCGTGACACGTTCGACAAAGACCCTGTTATGAGGGTGTTAAAGAAAATGGCAGTCAAGATACCCTTTGCAAGTAAATTGTTGCCACCAAAGATTGACCCCACAGGCGAGGAAGCAAAGCACTTTCAAGGTCGTAGCACAGCGTCTAGTGTGTTTGAGAGTTTTATCAGTCCTGGTTACATTGGTGAAAACGTACAGAACGCAGTTGATAAAGAACTCTATGACCTGTATTCGCGAACAGGCGATACTGGCGTGTTGCCCAAGTGGAGCTTATACACCTCTAAAGCTGACCTAAAGTTCTCCGTTGGCGGTCAAGAATACGAAATGACTGACAAAGAGTGGGTACAGTACCAGAAAACACTGGGTAAGGAAACATACTCTAACGCTGATAAGCTGATCAAAAGCCCTGATTGGCGCAAGGCATCTGACGCCGACAAATCAGAAATGATAAAGGATATTATATCCGAAGCAACAGAAAAGGCTAAACGTGAGATTGTTGAAGCAAGGGGCGACATGTTCCTCAACCAAGCGGGTCGTGAGCGTGTGCAAGAGTACATCAAGGCAGGCCTTAACGACAAACAGGCATACGAACTGTACAAGAAGATACAAGCTCTCGAACCCAAAGACGGCAAGAAAACCGTTTCACAGGAACAAAAACTTGATGTGATACTTTCCTCTAACTACTCTGCAAAAACCAAAGCAAGACTTGTTGCAACCCTGTATGACAATTCATTACTACACAAACTTGACAGCCACAGCACACTGCTAAACATCTACAAATCTACGAAAGACACATCATACATCAACATGACAGTCCCCGATAAGTTCAGCAAAAACAAAATGGAATACGTCTTGACGGATAGCGAAAAGGCTCTGTATGAAAAGACATTCGTTGAGTTCATGAACAAGTATGGTAAGCCCGCACCAATAGGTAGCTTGCAAGCGGAACAAGCCAGAATGAAGAAGCTCATAGGGCTTGCTAAAGACAGGGCGAGGTTGGAAGTTGTCAAGAGTCGCAGAAAATAAGCACAAAAAAGAGAGGGCGCGTTAAGCGTCCTCTTTATGTAAGGAGGGGAGCAGATGGTGAAAGGAGGAAAGCCATCTGCCTAGTATGAAGGAGGTGAATATGAAAAAGGAGGTATCAATCCCTGAAAAACTCACCCGGCATTGGTATGAACTCTGCGTAACCCGAATTAAAAACTACCGCACAACCGAGTATAGGCCTGTCCTTGTCATGCTTGCCGTATGCAAAGGCGTAAGCCTTTATATCAATCCCGCAACCGCAATTGGCTCCAAAGATAATGTCCCGTTTGTTTGCTGAGTATTTCACTCCGGCCAGTGAATGGAAGTGCCCGATTACCGTTGACATTCTTTCCTTGAGGGCGGCGTTTATCGCACCATTGACGCCCCCACAATTGATTCCGTGCTTGTAAAGCACATCGTCGATTATAAATTCATCGTCCAGTGTCCATGTGTCGGGAAGTTCGAGAAGCTCTGATAATGGCTTTAGGAACCGCTCACCAAGCCCCACGGATGCCGCTTGCCTTAACGGTCTCAGATCGTGATTGCCGTATGCCATGTAAACTTCGGGGAAAGCCTTTGCATATTCCTTGACGACAGATAGCGCCATATCCAGTTCATCGTATGGCGACTTAGCGCACGTTTCTTTCTGGTGTTGGGATATTGCATGGTTGTCCACCAAATCGCCCAGGCAAATAACTTGCCCGCAGTTGTACTTCTTGTATGTCGCTTTGAGGAAGTCGAGGAAGTTAGGATGTTGGAATGGTATATGCACATCACCGAAAACCAGCTTAGGCTTGTCCTTGTATCGTGCCCGTTCTTCTTCCTTCCACATGTCGGTGTTCCGTATGTAACCCCGGATTGCTTCTTTTGCTTGATGGTGTGACTTGTTCGGGAAGAAAGGTTCCCAAAGCTCGGTCGCTATCTTCGACCATTGGCGACCGTATTGTTTGTACAGTCTTTCAGCTTCAGCGTGCCAATCCAAATCCACACCACCTTGTATAAACCGCCGCCGTCCCACCCCTCCGGCTCTATCTTGTTGCGGTTTTCATTTCCCACTCGCCCTTTGAATCATCGTACTCACCCCTTGCAGGTGAAGTCGATGCGTCCTACTTTATCCCAACCTGCGGGAATGGCAAGGACTTTCCCGTATATGCTTGAAAAGAGGCTCACCGGACAACCCTTGAAATCTGTCAATATCATTATAATACTGTGTGACACTGACATTCAATGACATTGACCGACACTTATTTGATCTAACGCGTTGTTCCTTGCCCGAATCAATTGTCGTTCGCTATACCCCACTTCATCTCCGATCTGTTCCCACGTCCAACCCATAATGTACTTGTACCGGAGTATGTTTTGCAAGGTGACATTAGGGATAGAGTTGATCACTTGTTCTATTACCTCACATTTTCTTTCCAGTTCCGCAATTTCCTTCTTGATTTTTACTTCTCTATCTGTTATGTATGGTTTTGATACTTGTTCTAATTCTAATTCTCTCTGTCTAATGGCTTGTTGGTAGTCTATGTACTGCTCAAGCCATCTTTTCTTTTCGTCCCTGGTCAACCCCCTCACTCCTTGCCAAAAGTCTTACGAATCTTGTGCCACTCGACTGCGAACCACGCTCTGTACTCTCCGCACTCTCGGAATTTCCCGCAACTTCCGTTATCGTTTTCCGAGCGACAATCATTGCATGGCGGCGGCGTTTCAAATACCGAGTAATCGGGTTCTGGGTCTGTGTGTCGTATTTTCTCGTTCATGCTATCGCTCCCTTCTTCCAGTTCTTTGGCTTCCATACGCCTGCTTTTTTGCATTCTCCGACTTTGCATATCGCTATTCTCGCCATGTAGGTGTCGAGGCAAAAGTGACAAACGTAATCCATTTTCTCATTGCCGGCTGGTCTCCAGTAGTAACACGTTCTGCATTCATCCGTGTTGACTGTCTGTTGTTTTGTGTTAGGTCGTTTTGTTGAGTTAGCCATTGTCACCCCTCCGTAAAGTTGTTTTCTGGACTTCCATACTGCTGGTCACGTTCACCGTTCACGCACCTGTCGGCGG
>CZCB01006240.1_pt1 | contig 13678 bp, 12 predicted proteins | sample 591991 | NCBI WGS metagenome assembly CZCB01 (sample SAMEA3556809, study PRJEB10932) | anaerobic digester metagenome | reverse complement strand
AAGACGTGGATTAGAATTGGATGCGATTCCTTTTCGTGTACCTCAAATCGTGTTGGACCTTGAACATTAAACGCTCGAAGCACAATATGGTGCTGGGTTTAGAGATTCTCGATAGTTCTTATTTGAGCTCTTCGTTGATCGACTCTCTTTGTATCAGTTTTGACGGGAAAAGGGATCGGTTAAAGGGTGAAGACAGCATGAAAGGGGTTTGTAAATGACTACACTTGAGCAGCGTTTGAGGAGCAAGTCAGCTTTATTAGGAGTCATTGGTCTGGGATATGTTGGTTTACCGTTAGCTGTGGAAAAAGCTAAAGCCGGCTATCGGGTTATTGGTTTTGATGTTCAATCCCATAAAGTGGAGATGGTAAACCAAGGTATCAACTACATAGGTGATGTAGTTGAAGAGGAACTGGCAGAAATTATTAACGGTGGATTGCTCACAGCGACTGGTGACTTCAGCAGGATATCTGAGCTGGATTGCGTTAGTATTTGTGTGCCGACCCCCTTGGACCGTTATCAGCAGCCTGATCTAAGTTATGTGAAGACTACCGCAGAAACGATTGTCAAACATATGCACAAAGACATGCTCATTGTGTTGGAGTCCACGACCTATCCTGGGACCACAGAGGAGCTTTTAAAACCAATCCTTGAAAGCAGTGGCCTCAGGTGTGGCACAGACTTTTATCTCGCATTCTCGCCTGAACGGGTTGACCCCGGCAATCGCATTTATAAGACCTACAACACTCCGAAGGTTGTTGGGGGAGTGACCCCAATCTGTACAGAATTGGCAGCCATTCTGTATGAAAACATTTTAAAGGCAGAAGTGTTTAGAGCTTCGAGTCCCGCAGTGGCTGAGATGGAGAAAATCCTGGAAAACACTTATCGCAACATCAACATAGGGCTTATTAATGAACTGGCTGTTTTGTGTGATAGGATGGGTATCAACATTTGGGAAGTGATTGAAGCTGCTAAGACAAAACCCTACGGGTTCCAGGCTTTTTATCCGGGGCCGGGTCTCGGTGGCCACTGCATCCCTTTAGATCCGTACTATTTGTCTTGGAAGGCTCGGGAGTATGGCTTCCATACCTCTATGATTGAGGCTTCGATGATGATTAACGACCGAATGCCTGAGTACTGTGTGGAGCGGGCTGCCAGACTCCTAAACAAGGTCAAGAAGCCACTAAACGGCTCTAGAGTCTTAGTACTTGGTGTTGCCTATAAGCAGGACATCGATGACTACCGTGAGAGTCCTGCCATCAATGTTATTCGTCATCTAGAGGAACGCGGGGCGGAAGTGGTCTTTTACGATCCCTATATCAAGGAATACAAAGATGAAGGCAATACAAAGCAAGGTGAGGAATCCTTAACTAAGGAGCTTATCGAGTCCGCAGACTTGGTGGTAGTAACTACTGCTCATACGAACATCGATTATGATTTTGTACAGCAGCATGCCAAGTTAGTCTTTGACACTAAGAATGCGATGAAGGATGTTAGCAATCGTTCGAATATTGAGGTGTTGTAGATGGATAAACTGCGCTATGCTCTTATTGGATGCGGAAGGATTTCCCCAAACCACTTGGCAGCGGTTCAAGCCAATAGCAACCATATTGAGCTTGTGGCCGTCTGTGACCTGGTTTCGGAAAAAATGGATGCGGTCTTGGCTAGTGTAGGTATGAATGGTGTCAAGGCTAAGAAATATACAGATTACCAGGTTATGTTGAGGTCGGAGGAGTTAGATTTGGTGGCCGTTGCCACGGAAAGTGGCAGTCACGCTGCCATTGGTTTAGATTGTATTGAGGCAGGTTGCCATGTGATTATTGAGAAGCCCATTGCTTTGTCTATCGCTGATGCCGATAGGCTCATCGACGCGGCAACGGCTAAAGGAGTAGTGCTTTGTGCCTGTCATCAAAATCGTTTCAATAAATCTATCCAGAAATTAAGAGAAGCCCTTGACGCGAATCGTTTTGGGAGACTGCTTCACGGAGCGGCCCACGTGAGGTGGAATCGCGGTAAGGCATACTACCAGCAGGCACCATGGCGCGGTACCTGGGCCCACGATGGCGGTGCATTGATGAACCAGTGTTTGCACAATATCGATTTGTTGCGCTGGATGATGGGCGATGGAATTGACGAGGTCTTTGCCTACACTGCGCGCCTGAAACATGATTATATAGAAGCGGAAGATTTAGGCCTCGCTCTCGTGAAGTTTTCCAACGGTGCTTATGGTTTAATCGAGGGAACAACGAACGTGTATCCTAAGAATTTGGAGGAGACTCTTTACGTTTTTGGTGAAAACGGCACTGTTAAGGTAGGAGGAAAATCGGTAAACATCATCGAAGAGTGGGACTTCGCGGACAAGAAAGAAGACCCTGATGAGATTAAGGCAAGATATCACGAAAACCCACCCAATGTTTACGGCTTTGGGCACACACCTTTATATATGGATGTCGTTTCTGCAATCCATGAAGGTCGTAAACCCTTAGTGGATGGAGAGGCCGGAAAAAGAGCAGTTGAACTAGTACTGGCCATCTATAGATCGGCATTAGAAGGCCAGCCTGTTCGACTACCCCTTTCTGATTTTTCCACGTTGGAAATGAAAGGATATTTTGATTGAGTGAGGGAGAATGATGGACTACTTCGTGCACGAAAGTTCTTACTTGGATGAGAATGTAGAAATAGGTAAAGGAACGAAGATTTGGCATTTCTGTCATATCCAATCAGGTGCTCGGATTGGTGAGTACTGTTCTTTCGGACAGAATGTGAACGTGGGAAACAATGTAAAGATAGGAAACTACGTCAGGGTACAGAATAACGTCTCCATTTATGAGGGAGTCGAATTGGAGGACTACGTCTTTTGCGGCCCGTCTATGGTTTTTACCAACGTATTGGCGCCGAGAGCCAAGTATCCGCTGCGGGATAAAACTGGTTATGCAAGGACTTTGGTTAGAGAGGGTGCTAGTATTGGCGCTAATGCGACCGTTGTCTGTGGGAGCACTATAGGCAGATACGCTTTAATAGGCGCAGGAGCAGTAGTGACCAAAAATGTACCCGATTATGCAGTTATGGTTGGCGTGCCAGCCCGCAGGATCGGGTGGGTGTGTGAGTGTGGTACGATGCTAGAGAATGTGCTCAAATGTGTTAACTGTGGTAAGCGATATATTGTAACTGATACCGGACTAGCTTTGGAGGGATAGTAACGTGCAGTTTAGGGACCTAAAGGCGCAATATCTGGTTTTGAAAGATAAGATCGATGCCAAGATCAGGGATGTTTTGGAAGAAGGTCAGTTTATTCTTGGTCAGCATGTTCAAGAGTTAGAGGCGAAATTGGCGGATTATGTAGGCGTCAAACATTGCATATCCTGTGCTAACGGTACCGATGCCTTACTACTTGTGCTCATGGCGTGGGGTATTGGACCAGGCGATGCAGTATTCACATCTGACTTTACGTTTGTTGCATCGGCTAGCGTAGCATCGGTAAGAGGAGCAACGCCTGTTTTGGTAGACATTGACCCTCTGACTTTCAATATCTGTCCCATTGCCTTAGAAGAAGCTATACAAAAGACTCTCCAAGAAGGGCAACTAACGCCTCGCCTCATTATTCCGGTGGATTTGTTCGGATTACCTGCAGATTATCCAAGGATTCAAGAACTTGCTCAGAAATACAACCTTTTGGTGTTGGAAGACGGGGCTCAGGGGTTTGGTGGCAGCATAAAACAACGAAAGGCGTGCTCATTTGGGGATGCGGCAACAACTTCGTTTTTTCCTGCCAAACCCCTAGGTTGTTATGGTGATGGTGGGGCCATTTTTACTAATGATGATGATTTGGCTGCTACACTGAGATCCTTACGGGCCCAGGGACGGTCATCGGAAGACAAATACGACAACCGGCTGATAGGTGTAAACTCTAGGCTCGATACCCTGCAAGCTGCGATTTTGTTGGTTAAGTTGGAAGCTTTCACGGAGTATGAGTTGGAAACAGTGAACTGGATTGCAGGGGTTTACAACGACAAGCTAAGTGATATTGTTGAAGTTCCGATTGTACCTGAAGGTTTTTATTCCAGTTGGGCGCAATATACGATAACACTGGACAGTGGGGCGCGCAGAGACGCTCTTCAACGCCGCCTCACGGACAGGGGGATTCCTTCAATGGTGTATTATCCGCGTCCGTTGCACACACAGACGGCGTTTGCTTCTATGACAGTGGATTCGAGTCTTTTCCCGAATTCCAGAAAGACAGCTGAGACAGTATTATCTTTGCCGATGCACCCCTATTTGAGTGAAGAGGATATCGAAAGGATAACAAGAGCAGTAAGGGAGTCACTCTAAATCTCTTGCTTGTCGATAGGGAATACTCTCATCTGTAAGGGCGGCTTCGCGAAATACGGTTCATCTCGATCACCTGATACGGTTCATGCGGGGGTGCGGACGAAATCCGTGATCGGTTCAAACCGTAACCCGCGATCGGATTGAAGCGTATCGCGCGATCGGATTGACCGAAATACGCGGCTTCATGGGAAAAGTGCTCACTACGGTACAATTAGGGAGGATAAGAGAGCCTTTTGGATGGTGGCAATTGAGGCTACTCGATCAGTATAAGGGTGTTATACCCGTTGATGGGAAGGACGTTATAAGTGAGAACAGTACTCAAGATATGTTGCTCTGAGTGGGAAAACGAAAGCCGTGATAAACGGGAGTTATCGGTGTATCGAGAGTTAGGGGACCGCGTCTTGATCATGGCTAAAGGAAAACCAACGCATTGTGGACGATATGATACCGTGGACGGATTCGATGTGATTCGGCTCTCAACGCGTCCATTGGGCAACAAGGTACCTGTGCTGGTAAACCGCGTACTGTCTGCCTTCACATGGGCATTACGTGCGCGCAAGGTTGAAGCCAGTGTCATAAGTGGGCATGACTTATTGGGCGTGCTTATCGGGTATTTATCTAATATTGGGTTGAAGAAGAGCCGTAAGGCGAAGCTCATTTATGACTCTCATGAGTTTGAGTTAGGCAGGGCTAAGAAGCGCTCTCGGTTCGAGGTTTTTCTTATCAAGCACTTGGAACGCTTCTTAATGAAGCGGTGTGTTTTGTCTATAGTGGTTAACGACAGCATCGCAGACGAGCTACAGCAAATCCATGGGTTGAAATACCGTCCCACCGTTGTGAGGAGTACGCCGCACAATTGGAAACTTGACCGGAACGCGATTGAGGCGACCCGGGTGAGAATATGCAATACAATGGGAATACCGAATGATATGTTCCTGGTTATGTACCACGGTGCCATAGCACCCGAGCGAAGTATCGAGGTTCTTGTTGAAGCAGTATCCAGAAATCAAGACATTGCTGCAGTGATTCTCGGAAACGCCTCCTCCAGGAGTTACTTAGATGAGCTGCAACGCCGAGCCGAAGAACTTGGTATCACTAATAGGATACTCTTTCATCCGGCTGTTTCAATCAAGGATCTGTACAAATACGTGGGTGCAGCGGATCTCGGCATAGTATTGGTGTCAGGCACGTATAAAAGTTATTATCTTTCGTTACCTAATAAGTTTTTTGAGAATATACAAGCTTTGACTCCGATTATTGCTCCAGCCTTTCCTGAAATGAAACGCCTTGTAGAGAAGTATGGCATCGGCTTGGTTGTCGACCTAGGAAACGACAGTGAAGTCGATGCTGCTATTCAGAAGATGAGGACCGATAAAGATTATTATGTTCAATGTAAAGCCAATCTCCAGCTTGCAAAGCAAGAGCTTTGTTGGGAAAACGAAAAGAACGTACTCGTTAGTGCGTATGAGGGACTATTCAAATAGGAGAAAGATCGCGGCTGTCGCAAAAGCCTAGACTTAGCGCAAATGCTAGAGTACGGGAGCTAGTGGCATTACAGCGTGTCCGGTGAACCCATGGCACTACAGCCTACAGTTGTTTGAAACACTGTCTGTTGGTATGGTAGAGTCATGAATGAGCGCTTAAACGGTCTTTTGAGATGGCAAAAAGGGTTTTGGTAGAGAATCTTTTGCAGGCAAGTAGTTGCACACGGGGTCCTTTTACGTGTTTAACTAGTTAGCCCCCTAATAGATTTGGAGAAAATCCTTTTATCTGTTACCATTCTAGTTAGGGGGAGACTTCATGACAAAGAGAGACTATACTCAGGAATTCAAGGAACAGATTCTAAAAGAATGCCAAGAGGTGGGGAATGTCGCCGTTGTTGCTAGACGGCATAACATATCACCGAATACCATCCATACCTGGAGAAGTAAGGCCCGGAAAACCGGTTCAACAAAGCCTTTACCGGCCGATGAGGCCAAAAGAATCAAAGAACTCGAGGCCAGGCTTGAGAGAATAGGTACCGAAAACGATAGACTGAAGAGGATTGTTGCCGAAAAGGAACTCCAAATCGCGATCATGGAGGAGGTAAGGGACCGTAAAAACCCTCGATAGCCGACAGAGTGATGATAGCTAATCGGTGGATTGAACAAGGGTATAATGCTGGCCTCGTTCTCCACTCTGTCGGTTTGGCTTCTTCCACCTACTATGGTCATAGAGCTCGCCAAGCGAAGAAAACCTTGCTTGGTTCTGATGATGGCTCAAAACCATTGAAGAGCCGCGCCGGACGCCGCATACGGGGTTACTCCTACACCTGTACAGGACAAAAAGTTTCCGACGAGCAGATTAAAGAATTCATCATGGAGGAAATATCTGGCGATGGGTATCCGTATGGCTATAAGAAACTTACGGCCAGCATGCAAGAGGACTATCAACTGAACATCAACCATAAAAAGGTATACAGATTGTGCAAGGAACTGGATGTGCTGCTTCCCCAGCGGAAAGTGAAACCTAAGCATCCGCGCAGACTGGCCAAACGAACCAAGGTAACGGGTTCTAATCAACTGTGGCAGATGGACTTGAAGTATGGCTATATTGCCAGTATCGATAGATTCTTTTTTATAATATCCATCATCGATGTCTACGACCGCTGCATTGTCGGATACCACATAGGGCTTCATGCCCTAGCTCTAGACGCCTTGAGAACTCTTAGACAAGCTATGATACTTCGCGGAATAACTGAGCCTGATCAACTGATATTACGTACCGATAATGGCCCGCAATTCACGGCCCATGCATTCCAGGATGGCTGTGCAGAGTTAGCGATTAACCATACTCGGATACCCAACAACACACCGAACATGAATGCGCACATTGAATCATTTCACTCAATCTTGGAAAGCGACTGCCTGTCCCGCCATGAGTTCCAGTCCTACGCCGAAGCCTACAAATGCGTTAGTGAGTTCATGGAGTACTACAATCACCGGAGGCGTCATGGCAGTTTGAAGAACCAAGCACCAATGGTGTTTTACCACGGCAACGTAGATGGAGAACTCAGACCAGCAATGATGGTTGCCTAAGATACAAGCAATCATGCGATAGCTGAAACACTAAGCAGATATTCTCCATAATTGGGAGGTCAAACCAGAAAAGTGGATCAGTGTTCATACAAGAATCGGCTAACCACAACACCTATTCAAGTGGTTTTCGTAACGCTAGGACTAGTGTCCACGGGAATTGTTGGTTCTGCTACGTTTGGTGCAAATGGGTTAGAGTGGTTGTTTTTGTTACCTCTGTCGTTTTCTATAGCGTGTGCCCTGTCTCGGCATGTGATCGGTTATGCACGAGACAGTTTCGGATTGGTTATTTTGTATGGATTGCTAATTCTTAGATACGTTGTGTCACCTAGTCTGATTGCGGTTTCAGGGTCCTTAGTGAGTAGTGTTTCCACATCCGCTTCGGGACTTCGTTTTGCTATTTTCATCATGATTACTGAGCTGGTTATAGTAGTTTCGGCTGTAAGAGTGGTCTGGAAGTCTGATAGTCCAAAGGATTTGAGGATCGCAAAGAGCAAGCGGTTTAAAATGACATGGACGGGTTTCATGGTAGTTGTTTTCCTGGTGGCGCTCATTATGTATCGGGGTACGTTTCCAAACATTGTAGAGCATTTGTCATTTGGTACCCGGTTTGCCTATTCGTATTCAGATCTACAGACCTATGACATGTCGGCTTTTATGACAATAAAGGCATTCTTGTTCCTCGTGGTCGTATCTTGGACGTCGTCACGGTATCTAAAGACTACGGATCGGTTTAAACGAAACTGGTTATTGCTTATAGCCATGCTTGCTGCTTTGGGAAATGCGCTCGTCTATGATTCGGAACACAGAGCAACAATGGTAATGTGTTCGATCTCAAGCTTAAGTGTCCTCTTACATTGTTATAGGAAGGAAATTAGAAGACTTTTACCGGTTATTGCTGTATTAGGTTTCGGTTTTGTCTGGTCACTCTTCTCTTGGGGTACGTTGGGGATAAAAGATGGGCAAAGCCTATTCGACAGAAGCAGTTGGGTTATTGAGGTTTCCCGTGTTGCAGAACTCTACAGCAACGGGGTGTCCATGGAGGCCCATGCCCATGATATGTATGACACAATTAGAAGTAGGATGGGGGTTGAGACATATGTGAGTGAGATAATTAAGTCAAACAATATTTTTACTTTGCCAGGATTGTGGTCTGTAGGGAGATTAGTTGAACCCGTACCATCAGTGCAAAGTCTTTTTAACTCAACTCTCAGACCAGGTGATGCGTTTATATTGCCAAATGCAGGACTTGCAATGTATTTGGGGAGTGAGTATTTAGGTTTTTTGCTCAACATAATTTTCCACTGGTTGATTGTAATAGGAATACACTATTTTTACAGAAAAAGGCTGTGTACCACTGACATATCTAAGATTTATCTCTACTCGTATTGCGAGCAGATCTTTGCATTTGCCCTCATGAACAATATTATGCTAGCATTATCGCTACTAACTGCGGTTCCTTTCTTGCTATATGTGTTGCTAAAATTAAACTCAGTAGGGGATAGAGTTCGTTTGCGATAATGTGAAACTAGGGTCTGGTTGAGACAATGCGTTGAGGAGGCATTAAATGTGACTTTGCGATACTTAAGGGCATACTTAAAACCATTTGTTATGGCAGTGGCTCCAAAGCAATATTATAGGCACCTCATACGACAAGCTATAAAAGAGATGAATGTAAACAGTCCCTACATAAGGCCGGTTATTATGGTACCTTACGACTCCTTTGGGATGTATCCAACGATGTACGACAGGCCGCCATCTTTCTACGAGAAACGAAAATCGTCAATGAAGTGGGATGAAAATGGAATACCGATGCTTAACATGGATGGTACTGACGTATATCACCCCGTCTACATGACCCAATATGCTCTGTCAGAATATGGGTTTTTCATGACAACTAACCGCGACTCCCACCTTGAAACCGTGAAGATAATCTCTGATTGGTTGGTAGCGAATCAGGATGTGTCGACCGGTTACTGGATTTACTCATATGACTATGTTCATGAGCCGACAAAATTCGTTCTAAAAGCCCCGTGGGCTAGTGCCATGGCGCAGGGGCAAGCGATTTCGTTGTTGACGCGACTTTATCGTTTGACACATATTGAGAGTTATCTTGAAGCGGCCATAAGAGCTGTTAAAATGTTGGATGTCCCAATATCTAACGGAGGATTGGCATCTGAGTTGTGGGGCCATGTTGTCTACGAGGAGTTTCCTACTATACCGTACAGCTTTACACTTAATGGGTTTATGTTTTGTGCCCTCGGTTTGTATGACTTGAGCAGATTGGTGAAACAGGAGTATATAGTCAACCTATGGCGAAAGGCAGTGGATACCTTGACTTTTATGGTTCCGCTATATGATGGAGACTTCATGTCGACATACTGCCTCTCCCATGTAACCGTGCGCAACGCCACAAGAAAATGGGCAGAGGCTTATCATTATATCCATATAAAGATGTTGCAGTGCTTTCAGTCAATAATACCGAACCCCACTTTCGAGTTCTATATAAGAAGGTGGGCGGGTTTTTGGGGTATCGAAATAGATGGATAACGGTCTTACGCGTTCGAGTATCATAAGATCTCTTTTAGCGTTTTCGCTTCCGACATGGATTAACGCAGTATTAGGTGTTGTAGCAGTGCCTATTGTAACGAGGCTTTTTGAGCCTGAAGTCCTTGGTAAGTTCAACTTATTCAGCACATACAGCACGATTCTGTTCTGTATTGCGCTCATAGGGATAAACCAAGGAATCATGAGGTTTTACCATGAGCCTCCGGGTCGGAACACGACGGGAGGGTTTTACAAGCTCTGTCACTCTGTGGCGGCTGTCTCAGTCTGCCTCGTCATTGGCGGTATTATCGTTTGTCGAGTCTATCTGTCAAATGCCATAGCAGGTGAGTATGATCCGTATTTGGTTCTTTGCCTCGCGCTATTTGTCGTAGCAGCCACCTTTCTTAACGTAGTGAACTCATCGTTCAGAATGCGGGGGGCGACTCTTGCATACGGAGTAATGACGGTCTTAATGAATGTGGGGGCAAAGTTAACCTATGTTGGTGCAACGTTGCTTGATGATAAGTTTGTTGGAGCGATTACTCTAATAACGATATCATATGTTGCCCTTGCTGTGTTTTACATGATGATGGACCTTTTTCGCTATCGTAAGGAGCCGGTTGTATTTGGACGTGACGAGATTATACCATTGTTGACGTACTCCCTTCCGTTGATGCCGGTATTGTTTATTTCTCAGATTAACACTGCGTTACCAAAGGTCATGATCGCGAGTAGCCTGGGTTATTCCGAGGTGGGAGTATACACATCGGCCTACTCCATTGTGAGTTTGATTTCTGTTGTTCAGAGTGGAATTAATGTCTTTTGGGCACCATTTGTTTATAAGAACTATTCAAAGTATCCAGAATATTTGTCGGCGGGACATGATATTATTGCTTTTGCAATGACGGTTTTTGGGCTAGGGGTCATTCTTGCTCAAGACTTTATTTATCTGGCTATTGGCCCCAACTACCACGGAAGCCAGAGTTTTTTCCCATTACTCTTGTTTGCCCCCGTGTGCTACACGATCTCCGAAACGACAGGAGTAGGAATTAATATTTCGAAGAAAACCTATTTGAATCTCGTTGTGTACGGTGTAACGATCTTAGTCACACTTGTCTTGTGCCGCTTACTAGTTCCCGTGTTGCATTTAGAAGGGGCTGCTATAGCGGTCGCAATGGCAGCTCTTGTGATGCTGATCATCAAAACGTTATTGGGCGAGAGATACTACAGAATCATTAATTCTCGAATCAGATCATTCCTGGCTCCAACGCTGTTCTTGGGTGTGGCGGCGGCAAATACTTTCTATTTCGAGTATTTCCATGTAAGATCCCTAATCACCTTTTTTGGCATGCTGTTGGTTTGTGTCATCTATAGGGAACAGCTGCGCGTATTTATTGGAGAGTTTAGGAAGTGGTCTGGCAGTCCGGCCAAAGGGGATGGGTAGGTTGAAGGTGCTGATCCTTGGCGATCCTAGCTCAGTATGGGAAAAGGAGTTTGTTGAACATGTGCTTCTTCCTCGAGGGCACAGGGTCTTTCTGCAGAGTAATTACAGTGAAGACGATAGGTTTACCGGTTTTTATGAGGAAAATGGAATAGCTGTTATTCGTGGTGAACCTATACCTCGATGGGTTATGAGAATGCCGAAGATTAGAGCGTCGATAATGGCACAAAAGCAGAGTAAAGCGCTTGCGAAGCATGGACAATTCGATATTGTAATAAACATGTTCGTTAGTCCGGCGGCGCTATCACAAGCTCTCCAGTGCAGGGGAGACCGTGGAAAGGTGTACGCGTTCTTTTGCGGAAGTGATATCATTAGGTCATCGTTTTGGAGGACATTGAGATTGAGATCTCTTTTGGGAAAGGTTGACCATGTAGTTTGCGCAAGTAGCAATGTTCGGCAGGCCTATGATACAAAGATCGGCAACGACGCCTCTACCCCCTGCACCACCATTAGGTTGGGTATAACAAGTTTTGACTATATTGACGCTCGACTTTCGAACGGAACCAAGAATGATGCAAAACAAGAGTTGAACATTCCTCTAGACAAGATCACACTTAGCATTGGTTATAATGCTAGTGGGGCCCAGAACCATCTGCCAGTCCTGGAACAAATCAGATGCCTACCGCAAGATGTTAGAGACAAACTAGTTATTCTATTACCTATGACCTATGGAGGCAACTCGAGATACATTTCTTCGGTACAGAAAACGGTATCGCAAGTGGGTTGTGAGTTCCTAATATTTCGCAATTTTATGGATGGGGATCAGATCGCACGTTTGAGATTGGCTACAGATATTTTCATAAACGCACAGATGTCAGACGGCTTATCGGCAAGTGTATTAGAGGCTCTTTACGCTGGAGCGATTTTGTTGAACGCGTCGTGGCTTTCGTATCGTGAATATCTAGAGTGGGGCCTTTCCTTGTTAAGTTTTTCGCGATTTGAGGATATACCTAAGTTGGTGACCAGTGTTTTTTCCAAAGCAGGCAAAGAAGAAAGTCCGAGTCGAGCCGTCTTGCGAGAAAAGATGTCCTGGAATCAATGTCAAGAAGCGTGGGGACGGCTGCTAAGGTAAAAATGTGTGTTAGGAGAGACAATATGGCTGATGGCGTTGCACTAGAATGGATGGCACACGAGATGAGGGGTAGCTATGCAGTCTTTGAGGACGATGCAATTACTGTATGGTGTGCTGGCTTGGTTGCTTTTTCTTCAGGTGACTTTATCACTAGCGATGTCCTGGAAATTGCTAAGATGGCCGTCTCTAAGACGCTCGATTACAATAATCTATTTGGCTTTTTCAAGATTGTAGTCTTCGATAAGGCTACTGAGGAGACCTTGTATTTTTGCGACAATTCGGGGAGTGCGCGATTCTTCTATGACAAAGATGCTGGTGTTATTGCAGATACACTTCCTCTGTGTGTCACACTTTTATCTCAGAAAGTACGTCCCTGTTATGAGGCTATTTATCAGTACCTTTCTATTGGCAGAACCATAGACAACAAAACAATTGTCGATGGTGTTTTGATGACATCGTGTGACTGCATCTATTGGTTGAAGAATGGTATTATCTATGAGGAGACCAAGGGGCTTAGGGCCTACTCAGAACTTGATCCGAGTTTTAGTCTCGAGAAACTGATGCGCATTTTGACACACGCTATGGATGGGGAGCTAGTCTCAGCGGTTGCTACTGGAGGAACGGATAGTCGTACTATACTGGCACATTTAATGTCTTTGGGTTTTTTGCCAAGGCTCATAACCACTGGCCGTATAGAGGACGACGACGTACGGATAGCGAAAAACATTGCTGACCATCTAGGGCTAAAGTTGAGTATTTATGATCCGAACGACAAGGAGCCCGATTGGATCAAGAAGGGTTTTGATTTCTGCAATGGCGTATACGATGTGGTACTGAGTTATAGGCATCTCAGGAAGGCACAACTCAGCCTTCAACAAGGTTCCTCTTTCGAGTTTGGTGGAGTAGGTGGTGAGTTTTATAAGAACTCCTATTGTCGCCCTTTTAGGTTCAGAAGGATTTTTCGCAAAACAACCGCCGACAGTATTCTAAGGAACACTATAGGACGAGCTTTAGTGGGAAAAGGGTGGTATGGGGATAGAGTCATTGCAGTAGAGAGAAGAGTGTATGATAATCTCCTCGGGATCATGTCAAAACACATGGTGTTTTCAGTCACGATAATTGTCCGGGTTTTGCTCAGGGTGTTTGACCGAATAACAG
>CZCB01004090.1_pt1 | contig 13680 bp, 10 predicted proteins | sample 591991 | NCBI WGS metagenome assembly CZCB01 (sample SAMEA3556809, study PRJEB10932) | anaerobic digester metagenome | reverse complement strand
GCAGGCGAGTATATTCACGGGGAGTGGCCGGGGAAGGTCTGGCCACTCCCTTTTGCGCCATCCAGGATGTCATGGCCAGGTAAACCATCAGGATCTGCTGGCGGGGGGCCAGCCGGTCCAGGATCAGCGTGCGTCCGGCCAGGTTAGCGATGGCGGCGGCGCTCCGCCCGCGCAGCTGGCTCCATCCCTCCGCGATTCCGTGCCCGGCCCCCTGCCCGGTCTGGCGCAGCCACTGGAAGATCGCCCGCCACAGGCTCATCACCCAGCGGAGCGGGCCGAAGCGCACCTCACCCAGCCTTGCCCCGGAATACTGGCGAAAGTAATGCCGCAGGGAAAAGAAGACCACGGCGAAGAAGATTGCCCAGAAGGCGATGGAGCGAACCACCTCCCACCAGGGCAGGTCAATCCGGGCGCCGGCAGGCGGCAGCCGGCCGGGGTCGAAATCCTGCCAGCCGGGCGGAAGGCCGTTCAAGCCGAAAAGCCGCGAGAGCAGCAGGATCAGCCAGATGACGGGCAGGGCAATCAGATACTGCAGAACCAGGCCGATGGCGGTGACAATGGTCAGCAGCCATTCCAGCAGCATCAGCAGGCTGATGGAATACCCGGTGGGCAGCAGCAGCGCCAGCAGGGTGATCCCCAGGATCAGCCCGGCGGCGATGCGCATCCAGCGGGGGAGGATCCCCGGGTAGCGGGGTATGTTGTTGAGGAACCAGCGGGCGTTGAGCACGGAATACTGGGCGTGCGCGATCAGCAGCATCCCCAGCGAGAAGTAGACCAGGAAGACCAGCGTGAAGAACGGTGACCGCGGCGCAGTGGACGAGGGCAGGAAGGCCAGGTCGAAGCTGAGCAGGGTGGTCAGGATCAGCAGGATGGTCCCGATAACGAACACCTGGCTGATCAGCTGGCGACGGGTTTTCTCCCGGTCCCGGACCGCAGTACCCTGGCGCTCCAGCTCCCACTGCTCCTCGTTTTCCTCTAGCTCGTACAGCAGCTCGGCGAAGCTGGTGGCGGTCAGCCAGACCAGCAGGCTGAACCCCAGTGCTGCCAGATACTGCTGGTCAAAGAAGGCCTGGAAGAAGGAGGATCCCCGGGACTGCATTGACGCCAGCAGGCCGGCAGGACCTTCGATGAGGACCAGCAGGATGCGGATCAGCAGCCCCAGCAGGACCCACTCGGCCGCCCTCCAGACGTACTCTCCGGTGCCGGCCGGTGATGCCTGCTGCAGCTGCCTGTAGGAGAACTGGGCTTCGAGAGCGACCAGGACACCCAGGTAGGGTAATAACCCACCGCTCCAGAAGGGGATAACCCGCGCGGCGATGGCCTCCAGTGCGATGGAAACGCAGCCGATCATCACGCCGACGATCAGGAAGTTGAGCAGCACCGGCGGCGTGTACGGTCTGGGCGACCAGCGGGTGGGGTTGGTCTGGTAGGATTTCATCGCCAGGTTTCCAGGTCGTGCCAGGACTGCACAGGATAGACGGCAAAACCGAAGTACTCCGCCCGACGCTTGATCTCGTGCAAGTTGAGGATCGGGCCGATCGGGATGACCACCGGGTTCAGCCCGCGGCGGCGCAGGGGAAGCAGCGTTTCGATCAGCGGATCATCCACCCGGCCGGTGATCAGGACGACTGTGGCTCCCCAGTTGTGCGAGGGGCTGAAGCGGGCGATCAGGGGCAGGATCGGCTCCCCGCTGCTGACCTCCACCCGTGCCAGCAGGTCCAGCACACGGGTGAGGTGCGCCATCCCTTTGTGCGCAGGGATGCTGTCCGGGGTGGCATTATCCCTGAGGGGATCGGCCCCGTTGGTCACCAGGCCAAGGGCGTGCTTCTGCCGGATGGCCCAGCTGGAGATGGACGCCGCGGTGACAATGGCCAGCTCGGTCAGGTCGATCCGCCGGCGGACCGGGTAATCCTGGCTGTCCAGGTTGAGATACAGGTTGGTCTCCAGGGTGATGGACGGCTCAAACTGCTTTACCAGCAGTCCGCCGTAGGCGGCGGAGGCCTTCCAGTCGATACGGCGCAGCGAATCGCCGCGGGTGTAGTCCCGCTTGCCCATGACGCGGCTGGGATCTTCAAAGATGGGATTGGCTGAGCGGATCTTGCCATAGGGAGCCTGTGAGGGAACGCCCAGTGAAAGGATGGGCACGATTTGCGGATAGACAATCAGCGGCTCGCAGGGCACCTCGATCTGGTTTTCCTCACTCAGGCCCAGCAGGTCCCCGTTGGAGAGGAAAAGCGGGCCGACTTCGTAAAAGCCGCGCTTGTAGGCATGCAGCCGGTAGTCAAACTGCCGGCTGGCTTTGGAACCCAGCGAGGTCACGCGCTGGAAGAAGTTGGGAGAGATCATCCCGACAGGCAAGCTCTCGTGCAGGCGCAGCCAGATCAGCGGGAGCAGGCCCCGGTTCTTTAGCACCAGAATTACCGGGATGGTCTGGTTGAGAAATGCCCGGCTGTTAATAACCCTGCGGGCCTGAACGTTGTGGATTGAGCGAACGCTGATCCATCGGCCGGCGATGTACAGCCCGGCTACCAGGTAGAGCACGGTCATGACGCTGGTCTGGCGCAGGGCGGCCGCCACCAGAAACAGGACCAGGAAAAGCGGGATAAAGCTGGTCATGGCTGCTGAACCAGCCCTGCGGCGTTCAGGCCTTGCTTTCGAGGGTCAGCGGTGCAGAATCAAGGACTTCTTCCAGAACCAGGTGAGCGGTCTTGCCGCGCAGCTCGGATTCCGGGCGGAGGATGAGGCGGTGGGCCAGAACCGGTTTGGCCAGGTACTTCAGGTCTTCGGGCAGGACGTACTCGCGCCCGCGAATGGCCGCCAGCGCCTTGGCGGCTTTCATCAGGGCCAGGCTGGCGCGGGGGGATGCGCCAAGCAGCAGGTCCGGGTGTTTTCGCGTAGCCGTAACCAGGTTGAGGATGTAGTCCTGCAGGGTGACATCCACATGCGTGTTCCAGACGACCGGCTGGAGGGCGAGCACCTCCTCCGGGGTGGCCACAGGCTGCAGCCGGTTGATGGGATGGTCCTGCATCAAGGTCACCAGGATCTGGCGCTCGTCCTCCATGCTGGGGTAGCCCAGCGAAAGCCGCAGCAGGAAGCGGTCCAGCTGGGCTTCGGGCAGGGGGAAAGTACCCTCGAACTCGATCGGGTTCTGGGTGGCGATGACGAAAAACGGGCGCGGCAGGGGATGGGTGACCCCGTCAACGGTCACCTGCTGTTCCTGCATGGCTTCCAGCAGGGCGGCCTGGGTGCGCGGCGTGGCGCGGTTGATCTCGTCTGCCAGCAGGATGTTCACGAAGATCGGTCCGGGGCGGAACTCAAACTCCAGGGTCTTCTGGTTGAAGATCGACACCCCGGTGACGTCGTTGGGCAGCAGGTCAGGGGTGCACTGCAGCCGCTTGAACTGGCCGCCCAGGCTGACGGCCAGTGACCGGGCCAGCATGGTTTTGCCGATTCCGGGGACATCCTCCAGCAGGACGTGACCTTCGGTCAGCAGGGCGACGAGCAGCAGCTCGATGCCTTCGCGGTTGCCGACGATGACACGACCGATGTTTCGGGTGATCCGGTCGACGAAATCAGCCAGGCGGTCCATGGTCGCCATTTACTGCCAGACTCTCTTCATCATTCTTTCCTTCGGATGATGAACAGGCCGGAACCGGCATGGACTGCCGGTCCCGTGGACAGATAGGTTCAGCGCTTTCTACAGCGATCCGTTTGGCGAACTGGGGAGCAGGTCGTCCTCGTCGGTCTCATCCTCATCGATGTCTCCGAGGAACTCCTCTTCGCCGTAGGAGAACTCAAACTCCTCGTCTTCATCGCCGCTGTGTACGTGACCGTGCTCCAGCTCTTCCTGAGTGGCTTCCCGCAGCGCAACCACGGTGACGTCGAAAAGCAGCGAGCGGCCGGCCAGGGGATGGTTGAAGTCCAGCTTCACATTGTCCCCGTTGACCTCCAGGATGACGGCGTTAAGTACATCCCCGTCCACATTCTGCATCTGCAGTTCAAGGCCTTCCTGCAGGGGGATGTCTTCCGGAAACTCGATACGCGGGATGTCGATGACCGCCTCCGGGTCGCGTTCCCCGTATCCGTCCTTGGGGAGCACCTCGATTGACTTGCTCTCACCAGGCTTCATCCCGTACAGCTCGCGCTCCAGACCGGGGATGATGTTTCCATACCCCTGCAGAAACTCGATGGGTTCCGTATCGCGAGAACTGTCTATGACCTGATTGTCCACCATCAGGGTATAGTCCAGACTCACCACCACATTGTCAGCCACGATCATGGGCTTATTTTCTCCCATCTTGACACACTCCTTCCCATCCGGGCAGTATGAGTAGATTATATACCCGATTAATATGTGATTTCGCGGCTGAGGGTGAGCAGAGTCAGCAGCGTGGATTCGCCGGAGCGCTGCAGCTTCAGCGGGTCGATGTTGTCCGGGCTGTCCAGCGGAGTGTGGGCGAGAAGATCGGAACCATCCCAGCTGATGTACAGGCTGGGCACCTGGCGGTCTATGGCCAGTCGGGCGAGCGGCAGGCCGTAGTGCGGGCCGCGCCCGCGCGTGGTGGTGCTGGCGCCCATCTTGCCGGCAGCAGACTGGAACAGGCGGATGAGCCGGTAGCTGCTGTTTTCGCCGATGGCGATCTTGTCCGAAGTGCCGGCGCCGATGCCGCTCAGCTCGATGACGGCCTCGATATCGTATATGCTCAACTGGCGGCTGGCGTTGAGCATATCGATCAGGCTGAGCTGTTCCAGGCGCTCCGCCCCGGACCAGGCGACGAAGATGATGGTTTTCTTCGGCTCGTACGGCCCTTCGCGCAGCACCCGGGCGATTTCGAGCATGGCCGCCACACCGGAGGCGTTGTCATTGGCGCCTGGATAAAGCGTCCCATCCGGGCTGGTGCCAACGCCGTCAAAATGGGCTGCCAACACGATGGCTTTGCGGTCCATCATCACCCCCGGTGTGGAGCTGGGTGTGTTGGCTCCGGTGCCGGGCAGCAGGCCGATCACGTTGAAATTGATGTTCTCCTGAAAGGGAGCGAAGTGATTGCCAAACTCCACCGGGCCGCCAGGCTCGGTTATGTGGATTTCTCCGACTTTCAACCGGTCGGCAGCGGCTTCCAGCTCGGCCACGCTGCTGTTGGAGCGCTGCAGGAGGCGGTCAGCAACTTCCCGAGTCACCATCACCATGGGTTTGGAGGTGGTGAAATCGCGATAGATGGTGGTCAGCGGGAAGAACTTTTTCTGGATGGCGTAGGGGCCGTCCTCAATGATAATGATCCCGGCCACCAGGCCGTCAGGCACCAGGTGGGCATCTTCTGCGCGGACAATGACCACCCGGTCCAGGATCGGCGCAGCGCTGAGCGCCCGGGCATACACCTTGCTGTCTTCGCCCGGCGGGCCGATGGCGAGTCCGATGGTCTCCGCGGCGGCATCCCCGCCGATCCGCCAGGGATCCACGCTCTCGACAAAGTCCCGGTGGTAGACCAGCGACTGCATCTCACCGTCCGGGCCAGGGATGCGCATGTAGGGCAGGTCCACCATCTGCGAGCGGACCTTGGGGATCTCCTGGATGAACTCGTCTTTCGTGAAGCCAGGGAACAGGCCAACTTCGGCCATGCGCCGGGCAATATATTCCGCCACAGCGCGCGTCGATGGGTGGCCGGTTTCCCGCCCGCCGAAAGCCGGCGAGCTGAGCACCTCGATGTCTACCAGCGCATTCGCGGTGACGAAGTTCTGCGCCTGCGAGCGGTACTGGTTGATCGGCGTGCCGCTGCGCCAGGCGATGGTGAAAACTGCGGCAGCCACCAGCGCGCCAATCAGCGTATAGCGGTTGAACAGGCGGCTGAAATTCAGGCGGCTGTCTTCGATGAAGCGCCGCAGTCCCTCGCCGAACAGGTTGAAGCTGAAAATTGCCAGGAAGAAGGCGGCGGCCGGGTACCAGGCCATCCAGGGATAGGAGCGCCACCATTCCCGAATGTTGGCCAGCATGGCGCCCCATTCGGGCACGTCGGAGAAGTGCACCACCTGATTGACGATCAACTCCATGCGGTAACCGCCGCCGAGGAAAATGTTCAGGTAGCCCAGTTCGGCCAGCAGCATAAGGATGCCTCCCATCTCCAGCGAGGCGATCACCAGCAGCGACGGGAGCAGGTTGGGGAGCACCTGGCGGGCCAGCATGTGCAGCGGACTGGCCCCCAGTGCCCGCGCGGCTTCAATGTACAGCTGGGGCTTGATTCGCAGGGTCTGCGAACGGACGAACTGGGCCACTTCACCCCAGCCGACCACGCAGAGGGCGGTCACGAACACCCAGGTGCCCTGCTGGATGCCCAGCGCCTGGATCAGGATCATGGCGAACAGAGTCAGGGGGAAGGCCGCCCAGACGTCCATCAGGCGGGTCACCAGGCGGTCAATGCGTGAGTGCTGCCACCAGCCGGCCATCAACCCCAGGAGGGAACCGAGCGCCAGGCGGGCCAGCATGGTGATAAAGGCCAGCAGTAGTGTCTGCCGGGCGCCGGCCAGAACAAAGGCCTGGACATCGCGGCCGATGTGGTCGGTGCCCCAGGCAAACATCGAGGAGGGCTTGAAGGGCGGGGCGGCGTAGACCCCGTCCACCCTGGTGACGCCGTGAATCTGGAAGGGGTTGTTCGGGGTCAGGCTGGAGCCGAACAGGGTCAGGAAGACCAGGCCGGACACCAGCACCAGGCCGATGGTGAAGGCAGGGTTGGATGCCAGCAGCGACAGTCCCCGGCGCAGGGAGCGGCTGCGGGATGCGGCGGGGACTTCAGATCGGGCTTCTGCCGGGTCGGATGCAGGCGTATTCACCCGGGTAGTGGATGCCTGAGCGGGTGCAGCTGTCCGGCGGCGCCAGCGGATCAGCGCGGACAGGGATTCTCTCATACCGTTGAGCGTCTCCCGCAGGCTGAACCGCTCGACCAGCTGGCTGCGGTTCTCCTGGCTGCGCAGCTGCGGGTCGATCCAGGGGTACAGCAGGTCAATCAGCAGGTTGAACACCAGGAAGAACAGGCCCAAGCCGAGGATCAGGTCGGTAATCAGGGTTGACAGGCCGGCGTCGATGGCCTCCAGCAGGGTGATGCCGACGCCGGGCCAGTGAAAGAAGGTTTCCACCACCGGCAGGCTGGCCAGCGAGTAGCGAAGCGAGGTGCCCACCGTGGTCAGCACCGGGATGAGGACATTGCGGAAGGCGTGGCGGAAATGCAGCCGCCAGTGCCCGACACCCTTGGCACGGGCGGTGCGAATGAAGTCCTGCCCGAGCACGTCGGTGAGGGAGACATAAGTGATCTGGGCAATTTGCGCCAGCGGGCGGGCGGCCAGCACCAGGGCAGGCATGATCAGGTGGGTGTCCCAGCCGAAACCGGTTTGCGGCAGGGCGGTCAGGCCCAGCCCGCGATGGATGATGGTGATGTTGGCGATCCACACCAGCATGCCGAACAGGAAGCTGGGAGTGGACATGCCCAGGATCGAGAGGCTGAGCACGAAGATCGGGCTGCCTTTTCCTTTTGAGAGGGCTGCCGCGGTGCCCAGCCCGATCCCGAGGATCACGGCGATCAGCATGGCGGTGAGAAGCAGCCCGGCGCTGTTTCCCAGGGTGGTTCGGACCAGTTCAAAGGCCGGCTGGTGGTGATTGTGCCAGTAATACGTGTCAGGGTGGGCGAAAATGTACTCCCCGACTCGCTGGAGCGCCTGCACGGCGGCGGTGACCGGCTCGGCAGGCAGCCGCTCGCGGCCGCGCTCAGCCATGATCAGGCCGAAAAGCGTCAGGTAGGCGATCATCAGCAGGGTCAGCAGGGCGCTGCCCAGGCCGCGCAGCGCGCGCACCAGCACCTGCCGGGTGGGGATCACCTGGCGGGCGGGCGGCAGGTTTTGATCAGTTGTTACGGAATGGGCCGGCAGGGGGACTTCACGCATGGACTGGCATAGAACCGTTACAGAATGTCTCCATTGTATATCAAACCTGGACAATGAGGTTCGAGACCAGGGTACTGGCTCACGGCTGGTCTAAAAACAGGGCGGTCAGGGCGTGTCGAAAACTTCGCAGGTCACCTTTCCCACCCCGGATTCCAGGTTCTCCCAGGTGGTGATGGCAGTCTGGAAGGGCATGTCGGTGTGGGCATGGTCGGGGAACAGCGAGCGCCACTCGAACGGCGCGGTTTCCTCCACTTCAGCCGGGCCGACATGCCGGCACAGCTGCCGCCAGAGCGCTGCTTCGGCCTGCGGAAGCGTTTCCGCGGGGGGATTGGTCTCCTCGCCAGGCTGCGCCTGAGCGGCCAGCCAGGCAGACAGCGCCTGCATGCCGCGGTCATCAATCAGTATGGTGTTGTCGATGGTTATGGTGTACTGCTGTTCGATCTGGCGATAAAAGGCGTCAGCGACCGCCAGGTTCTCGTTCAGAGAGAAGCGTTTCTGCAGGTCACGGCTGGCCGAACCGGTTGGGGCGGGGTACAGCGGCACGAACATCACCCCGGCCGGCTCGCGAGGTGAAATGAACACGCCCCAGGCGCTGAGCAGTTCCGGCTGACCGCCGGTCAGCCGGTCTACGTGGACGAGCAGGATTTTCTGCTGGCCAGTGATGGGCGCCGGTACGGTGCTGGTTTCGGTGGGACGGGGCCGGGTGGGGAAAGGACTCTGGCCGGAGACGGAGCTGGACAAATACAGGCCCACAGCCAGGCAGCTGAAGAACGCGACCACGGTGAGAATCAGGGTGAGTTTGCGCATTTCAGTCGATAACGGCGGTGCGGGCGATCGTGAGGGCCTGTCTTGCGGTTGGCCAGGATCAAGGCGTCGGGGAGTGTGCCGGGTTCATCGGGGGATTACCCTGAAAGTAGACCGGCCTGCTCTCATTTTACCAGATCAGCGGGCCGGCGGCGCGGGCAGGAGCCGGATGATTTCGAAACCGTCACCGGACTTGATTAAATGCGCATAGTCAAGGTATCGAGAGGAAGGATCTTCTTACTGTATCTGGCAAGAAGAGACTGTGGGATCTTTACCCTGCGATGCAGGGCGATGAGTATGGTGTTCAGACCGGGCTCAGGCCAGCAGCGACCAGAGGACCGGGAGGGCCAGGCCCAGCAGCAGGCCGGCCAGTCCGCCGCCGAACACCATGAGCAGGCTCAGTGCGATCTCGCGCCGGTTTTCAATGCGGGAAAACAGTGGGACCAGCTGGCGCACCAGGGTGTTGTGCGACAGCAGGTAGATGACCAGATCCCAAAAACAGAGCTCCAGTTTTTGAACCAGGGGCATGTTCATCCTGTACCTCTACCGCGATGAGCTGATTTTGGTGATCTTCCCGGCTGCATTCACCGTCACGCGCACCGTGCGGGGCATGGCTGCTCCGCTGGCGGTGCTGGCCCTGGCCTTAAAGACCAGTAGGGTCGTGTCGCCCGGCTGGGCTTTTACCGAGGGACGCACACCGTCCACCTCGGGGCACTTCCGGTACACTTGCTGGCATACCTGATTGAGTAAGCGCTCATCCATACGGGTAACTCCTCCGCGCTAGCGGATTCTCCGGCGCAGGAAGGCGGGCACATCCAGCTCGGACTGCATGCCAGCCATCTCCACGGGGGCGCTGCCGGCGGAAATAGAAATTTCAGGGCTCGAAGGGCGAAGGGGTGCCTGCTCGCTGGCGGGCATCTTTCCAATGGCCACTTCGACGGGGGTGGCGCCCAGACCGGTGATGATGAGGATGACCTGCGCGCGGTTGTGCATGCGCGGATCGGTGATCACGCCGGGGATGATTTCAGCCTGGTAATTGGCCTTTGCCTGCAGTTCGTTGAGCGCTTCGACCACTTCGACGAAGCTCAGGTCCTCGCCCGCGGTGAAGTTGGCCAGAATACTGGTGGCGTTTTCCAGGTTGATCGAATCCAGCAGGGGATGATGGAGGGCGCGTTCAATGGCCTGGCGGGCCTTGTTCTCGCCCTCGCCGACGCCGATGGACAGTAAAGAGCCGCCGCCCATCTGCATCACCTTGCGGATGTGAGCAAAATCGATGTTGATCAGCCCCGGCTCGGTAATCAGCTCGGAAATACCCTGAATACCCTGGCGCAGCACGTCGTCGGCCAGGCGGAAGGCCAGGTCGAGGGGCAGGTCCTGGGGAGCTACCTGCAGCAGGCGGTCGTTGGGAATGGTGATTAGTGTATCGGTGAACGGCCGCAGCTCGGAGAGGCCTTCTTGAGCGTTTTTCTGCCGGCGGCCGATTTCAAACGAGAACGGCATGGTGACCACGGCAACCGAAACGGCTCCGACCGAGCGGGCGACCCGCGCCGCAGTGGCGATGGAGCCGGTGCCCGTGCCGCCGCCCAGACCGGCAGCCAGAAAGACCATATCCGCCCCGCGCAGGGCCATCTCCAGCTCGCGCACGGATTCCTCCGCAGCGGCGCGGCCGATCTCGGGGTTGCCGCCGGCGCCCAGCCCGCGGGTCACCTTGGGGCCGAGCTGGATCTTGGTCGGCGCAAGGCTGTGGGCCAGCGCCTGCGCGTCTGAATTGGCTGCGATAAACTCAACGCCCTTCAGACCGAGCTCGATCATACGGTTAATGGCGTTAGACCCGCCGCCGCCGAGGCCTAAGACCTTCAGGACTGGAGGACGGGTCACCAGATCTTCGTCAGGGGTTTGGGCGGATGGTTTCATCATGGTTCACCTCTCTGCCAGCTGTGTTGCAATATATGTGCCATCACCGTTGATCCGTTCAACCCGGCAGCCGGACTGGCGCAGCCAGCGCAGGTCGTCCTCGCTGAAACCGTCCTCGCCGCCAATCACCACGACGTATTTCGCCAGGGCGGCCTCCTGAAGAGAATAGCCCACCGTGGCGCGGTATTTCTTGACATAGGGCTGGATCACATTCCAGTGCCAGTCGGCCACCCCCCAGGAGTAGGTGGGCAGCAGCAGGTAGCGCTCGATCAGATGCGCTCCCCGGATGGTCTTCCGGCTGTTCAGACCGGGATTTACCACCACGGCGGTCTGGCTGATGGCAAACTCACGCAGCTGTGTGACGATGGGCTGCGGGTGCTGGTCCGGCGGGAACCAGGCCTGCTCGGCGAAGGGGCTGTCCTCCGCGGCGGCCAGCAGCCAGAAGTTGCCGCACAGCACCTCGTTGCCCAGCGGTTCGAGCATCTCCTCCGGGTTTGTCGGGTCGGGAGCGTTTGCGCCCTTGAGCAGCGCGGCTACGGAAAAGAGGGATTCGTCGTTTTCAGGCAGCGCCCGCCCGGTCATCTGCTGCGGATCGACCTCCGCGCCGGCCTGGAAGAGGATCACCGGGCATCGCTTGAGCAGCACTGCCTGGGCGATGTCCACGTACCAGTCATGGATTCGGAACCCGCGCTGGTCTTCCTGGTCTGGCGGCAGGAAGTACGGCCGGGCCTCAGGCCAGCGCTCCGGGCCGCCTGCGCCGTAGTTCAGGGAATGTCCCTGCGTCCAGGCGTAGGCGGAGAGCGTCAGTTTATCAATCAACTTCTGCTGCTTGCGCCGCTCCAGCGACTGCAGCGCCGCGCGCAGAAAGGCCGTGTCCCAGAAATCGCCTCCCGGCTGCAGGGGAGGCATCACCGGGGTCAGGCCGAGGTCGACGGCCAGGCTGGCCAGCGGGATGAAGCGGTCGAGGAAGCGCTCGACCAGGTCCTGCTGTGCCCATGCGGATGTGGACCAGGCGGACCGCAGATTCGGCCGGTCGAAGAAGACCACGTAGCGCACCTTCCAACGGGCGTAGGCTTCCAGGATGGTGCGGATGGCTTCCGGCGGGGTGGGCACCGACAGGGGAAAGGTGAAGCGCACGATGGGTTCGATGCCGGCAGAGATCAGGCCCTTGATGAAGCTTTCCGGGATCGCCCGCTCCGCTTCGCTGTGAACCACCAGCCAGCCGGCCCCCAGCGCGGTCAACTCGGGCAGCCAGGTGGTCAGATCCAGGTCCCGGTAATGAAGCGTGTCTGGATAGTAATGAAAACCTAACCGGTTGGCGGTGTATTCAGTTTCGCGGTTGGGGTCACGGTTCATGGGCATCGTCTCGATTCTTCCGGTGTGCGCGGCCAGCATTTATCCTGTCAAAGGTGTGCAAGTTGTGTGCCAGCCCCTGTGCAGGAATCGTTCCAAAACGGTTGATGGGTTAGGATTCTGTTATAATTCCGATACCTATGATCCTGGTAACTGGTGGAACGGGCTTCGTCGGCAGTGTTCTCATCCCCAACCTGTTGAAAGCAGGTAAAGAAGTACGTTTGCTGCTCCGCCCATCTCCGGTATCCCCCCGGCTGCCGAAAGGCGTGTCGGTGGAGGTGGCGGTCTGCAGTTTGAAAGATGAGCGCGGCCTGCGGGCCGCGCTAAAAGGCGTGGATACCGTCATCCATCTGGCGGGAGCAGAGCGCCAGTCCACCCGCGCAAACCTGACGGAAGTGGACGTTGAAGGCGCGCAGGCCATTGCTCAGGTGGCGGCGCTGGCCGGGGTGCGGCGCATGCTGTACCTTTCGCACCTGGGCGCGGATAAGAACTCCGCTTACCCGGTGCTGAAAGCCAAAGCCTTCGCTGAAGCCGCCGTGCAGCAGAGCGGTATCCCCTACACGATCTTCCGTTCCGCTGCCCTGTTCGGCCCGGGCGACCAGTTTACGACGTCCTTCGCCAGGCTGATCCGCGCATCAAAGCCGTTTGTGCTGATGCCCGGGGATGGTGACATGCTGCTGCAGCCCCTGTGGATCGAAGACCTGGTGACCGCGATGATCATCGCGCTGGACGAGGAGTCCATGTACGACCAGACGATATCGGTGGGCGGAGCCGAGATTCTGACCTTCCGGCAGGTGATTGAAACCATCATGCAGACCATCGGGGTGCGCCGCTGGTTGATCCCCTTTTCACCCGCGTACCTGCGCATCCTGGCGCTGTGGGTGGAGCAGGTGTCACCGCGATTCCCGGTTTCGCTTTTCTGGCTGGACTATCTGTCCGCCGACCGGACCTGCGCGCTCGACACCATGCCCCGCGTATTCGGGCTGATGCCGGTCCGCTTTCACCAGAACCTGCAGTACCTGCAGACATATCAACATTACAAATCCCACCGCAGACAGGACAGGAGATGAAAGCGCTCTGTATCCACGGTCATTTTTACCAGCCATCGCGTGAAGATCCCGTGCTGGGGCGAGTCCCCAATGAGCCCGGCGCCGGACCGTACGGCAACTGGAACGAGCGCATCCACGATCACTGCTACCGCCCCAACGCAGAGCTGGGCAATTTCGAGCGTATCAGCTTCGACATCGGCCCGACCCTGACCGGCTGGATGGCGCAGGAGCACAGCGACACGCTGGACTTGATTATCCAGCAGGACCGGGCAACCTACGCCCGCTTCGGGGTGGGGAACGCCATGGCGCAGGGCTATCATCACACCATCCTGCCGCTGGCGACCCGCGAAGACAAGATCACCCAGATCCGCTGGGGGATTGAGGAGTTCACAGCGCTTTTCGGGCACCGGCCGGAGGGTATGTGGCTGCCGGAAGCGGCCGTCGACCTGGAGACGCTGGAGATCCTGGCGGAGAACGGCATCCAGTTCACCATCCTGGCTCCCTGGCAGGCCGACCATCCTGCCGTGGACGTCACCCGGCCGTACAGGGTGGCGCTACCCGGCGGTAAAGAGTTTGCGGTTGTTTTCTACGAGCAGAACCTGTCCATGCGGGTCAGCTTCGATCCGGAAGCGAC
>CZCB01009848.1_pt1 | contig 13683 bp, 9 predicted proteins | sample 591991 | NCBI WGS metagenome assembly CZCB01 (sample SAMEA3556809, study PRJEB10932) | anaerobic digester metagenome | reverse complement strand
TTCCCAGGATTTCTTCAGCCTTATAGCCGTAAATACTTTCTGCTCCCTTGTTCCAGCTGGTAATATTGTAATCCAGGTCCAGGCTGAATATTGCTTCATGGGAGGATTCCACTATAAAGGCCAGCTGCTCCCTAGATCTCTCCACCTCTCTCTGCTTCGTTATGTCTCTAAAGACCATGACCACGCCCACTATTTCCCCGTTGCTATCTCTTATCGGTGCTGCTGAATCTGCAATTGAAATCATTCTGCCGTCCTTTCTGATGAGGACGGTGTGATTGGCCAGGCCCTTTATAACTCCCTCTTGAATTACTTTTTCTACGGGGATTTCAGCAGGTTCTCCGGTATATTCGTTTATGATATGGAAAATTTGACTTACATGCTTGCCGGCCGCTTCCGATTGGCTGTATCCCGTCAATTCCTGGGCAAGGGGGTTTATAAACTGCACAAAGCCCTTCACATCCGTAGTTATTACCCCGTCTCCGATGCTATCTAAGGTAACTCTGAAGAGTTCATGCTGCTTTCTTAGCTCCTCCTTGGCTGCTTGTTCTTCCCTCTTTGACCTTTCAAAGTAAAGGAGCAGTATCCCTAAGGTGGCTATTATTTCCAAGATGGAAGTGGCAAAATATCCCCAGTAGGCCCCCTGGGGAATGGGCTTTAAAAAAGGATAGTCGATTTTATGAATGGCCCATAGAATAAACGCAATACCTGCTACGTACTTTGCGATCCCAGCTGTATCCTCCGTTTTAATAAAGACTATGCCCGTCCAAAAATATATAATTGCAACCAATAAAAAAGCGGGCATTATCTCTACATAAAAAGGCACTTCGACGAAAACTGCCACGAGAAGCCACAGCAGATTTAATGCCGCTAAAAATCTTGAGCCTATAGGTGTTTTTTGATTGATGAAATTAAATGTCCCGTGAAAGATTGCGTAGGCATGGAGAAGGGTCGACACGCCGACTGCAAACCTGAGAATTGACAGGTTGTCATACAGCAACCATATTTCCAGCACGAGCCTTAAAAAATGGAAAAACCAGCCGATGGCCCAGATGCGTAAAAAGCTCCGCTTCTCCTGGAAGTACAGATAGCCGTAAATGGCAACAAGGACTGCTGAGTTGATAACGGCCTGAATCAAAGGATTTAATAAGGGGGGCATACTATCCCTCCTCGATTCGTCAAAATTTTATATATTTCTACAAATTTATGAGTATGGGTTATATTATACTTCTATAAGGATAATTTTGTCAATAATTGAGAAAATTATCTCATGCAAACGCCCCTATTCATAGAGAGGCGTTCGCTATAACATTTACTCCCTCATTTTAAAATCCCATCATCGCCTGTTGATTAAAGAGTTCCTCTCTTTTATTTCCCTCGCAACTTGGGGCGAGAGCTTTTGAGGTATGTGGCTGGCTTTTCCTATGTAGTAACCTTGCAAATAATCCACACCGAATTCAATCAATATATCCATCTCTGCTTTATTCTCAATACCTTCTGCAATAGTTTTAATCTTCCTGTCCTTGGAATACGATATTATGGTTTCCAGGAGCTTTTGCCTATTTTTATCCCTGTCAACACCGCGAATTAAGGTCTTTTCAACCTTAACAAAACTTGGAGACAGGGCTAGCAGGATGATTTCACTGTTGTATCCGGCGCCAAAATCATCCAGGGCCAGATGAATATTCCAGCGCTTGGCTATTGACTGTTTTTTCCTTATGGTCTCCTCGTTAGCCTGTTCATTTTCGGTGACTTCAATTACAATGCGATGCAAGTCTCTTTTATATTCTCGTTCAAAACGCCTTAAATCCTTGTCCGTTAACACCTGATTTGCAACGGAATTAATAAATAATCTTGCATCGCCGAAAGCTCCCCTGTGCCGCTGAAAGGCTTCCATAGCCTTAAACCACGTAATCCGTTCAATATGGTACAGTTTTGATTGGGCAGCAGCCAGTTTGATAATATCCTCGGGAGAAGTCAATGTCGGCACTTTGGGCCGCATCAACGCTTCATATGCAAATACTTTTCCTTCCCGCGCATCCACAATAGGTTCAAACACAAAATCCACCAGTTCATTTTCAATAAAATTGTCCAGCTCTTCGTTGCCATGTAGGAGAAAATACTTGCTTTCATAGCTTTTTCTGTCGAACTCGCCGATGGTTCCCTTATCTTCACTTTTTACCTCGTACATGGCAAAATCGGAATACTTCATGAGCTCATAGTAGTTTTTCGAGTCTTCAGGGTACCAGGCTATGCCTACCGATGCCTTGATGCGCAGGTCGCCGCCATTGGGCATCCTGATCGTCGTGTTGTAGAGCTTTTTCTGTATCATTTCAACCAAGTCGTTTATTTGTCGCTTATCATCATAGCCGTATATAAATGCATAAAACTCGTCCCCTGACATTCTCGCCACAACACCGTTGTAGATTGTCAGTTCACTTAAGACTTTTGCTGCATCCTTGATATACTGGTCGCCAAAATCATGGCCGTACGTATCGTTGATGTACTTTAAATTGTCTAAATCCCACATAACAAAAGCAGCTATTTTTACATTTTCCTCCCTCAGTATCCTGGTCACTTTTGCTTCAAAAGCCCGGCGATTCAACAGATGTGTCAGAGAGTCGTGGTCACGGTCATACTCAATTCTGCGCTTCTCGAGCACTTCCCTGCTGACATCCTCTATAACTCCCAGGACTTTGCCACCATGCTCTTGGATGTTAATGCGCAGCCACTTGATGACTCCTTTTCCTCTTTCATGCCGATATACGTCTTCCATGTCAGGTTCGGGACGCTTTTTCAAACCCTCCAGCACTTCATAAAAATGTGTTGAACTGATATATCTTGCTTCTTTATTCTTGTTCTCTATTCCCACCAGGTCAAAAAATGCAGAGGTGCAAAAAACCATGTCTTCCTTTGAGTCGTGTTCAAAGGCACCTATGGGGATCTTCATCATGCCGATAATTCTTGAAAGCTTATCCCCCGACTCAGCAACTTTACTGCTGAGGCTCTCAATTGACGATGCCAAATCATCTATTTCGGCAATGTTTGTCTTGGGGAGGACAACGGATTTTTCCGGATTGCTGCTACTCAGATCATCCACCAATTTGATTATGGGCTTTACAAACCACATGCCGGCCAATACCGCTCCCAGCATACCGGCAATGAATGAAAAGACAACAGATATTGTAACGTAAAGCCTTATTTGCCTTGCAGGTTTAAACAGGGTTTGCTCCTCTACAATTCCTACAAGGGCCCATCTGTCCCCTTCAAATGGGGTGTTGCTATCGTATATGTCCAGATAGTGGATGCAGCCGTACACGGCATTCTTGCTAGCTTCAGTATTGCTTATGGTATAAATGTCTTCGTACTGTGTGCTCCCGTCTATTGCTATCTCGGTGTCATCTCCAAAAATTTTTTTGAAAATCGGTCCGCTGGAGACTATGTTTTCAAAGGCCATGTCTTCTCCAGTATTTTTGGCTAAAAGGTACGCCCCCTGCTTGTTGTCAGCAATTTCATCATAATTTAGCAACTTGCGCAAGAAATCTTGGGTCAGGTCAATCCCGATGACACCGTAAGGATTTCCATCAGAGTCCACAAGGGGTATGGAATACGTTATTGCCTCCGCACTGTATATGTTGGGTTTGAAGGGTCTGCCCCAATATCCTAAATCGGATATTCGGCTGCTCCTGTTGTTAGCTGCTGCATTCAACGGTTTAAAATAAAAATCAGCGGAAGCATCATCTTCTAACAATGGAAAACTCGGCATCCAGCCCATACCTAGGGCAATATCAGCCTTTCTTGCAACCGCCGAAGGGCCAACTTCCATGCTCAGATCCGAATTGTCTGCAGGATTAAACAAGGGGTCCGAATCCCTGAGGTAAACTCCGGGATATTCATTTCCACTTTCTGTTGCAAGTACAATAAAAGCACCAGTGACCATTCGCTGCCTAAGCGTAAAAATCGTATCACCGATAGTCCTCTCCAAGAATTCAAAGGCTAAAGCGGGTTCCTTTTTCAGGGTTGAAAGTTCTATATCTTTTTCCTCCAGATAAGAATTCATGGCGGATTGGATATCCTGTTCAAAATTTGACAGGTTTGACCACCTTTGAATCATTTCATTTTCAAGGTAATCCTTCCTGCTAAGCACCGTTTGTCTCAGCAGGTCTACCGAGTTGTTGTTTAGCTCTCTAATTGTCCCTCCGTGCCAAATATTGCCGGCAAACAATGAAGTTTGGACTAATATCACCAGCAACATGGATAGCAGCAATCGAACAATTATGGAATTGCCCTTTATCTTTCTCATATTCATATACTGTTGCCCCACCTTTTAACTGCCGCCATTTATTGCGGTCCATAAGCTCTCTCTTAAACCCCTTAGCCACTCCTGGAAGTTTTCCTCCGTAGCTACCTCTTTCACCGCTTCCTCCCTGGTATTTCCTTTTTCAAGCAGCTCCATGACCTTCTCCCTGTCTGCCTTTGATTTATCTATAAGCGCCTTTGACAAAACCTCTCTGGCATTCGTACCGTTTTCAAAGGGGTCGTTAGTGTAAAGCTCGTAGCTCTCAAGCTGCTCCATCAGCACCGGCAGTGAGGATTCCATCTTTTCTGTTACCCTGTTGTCTTTTGCATCGGCCAAAAATTTTTGGATAACTCTTATGTCATTGGCTTCTTTTTTCACCGGCAGATAACCGGATTCCAGGGAGAATCTGATGTTCCTGTCTATGTCGGTGAACCATTTCAGAAACTCCACCGCAGCACGCTCTCTTAGCTTATCAGACTTGACCACGACCATGCCGGCTCCCTGCTGGACCGCAAAGGGAGCTGTGTTTTCAAAGTTGGGAAGAGGAAGCACCAATGATTCAATGGGATATTCTTCCCTGTCATCAATTATTACGGTGTCAGGAAAGTAGGGAATTGCTGAAGTGGAGCATACTAGGGCTATTATCTCTCCGGTCTTGGCATCATCGGAGCGGAATCTGCCGACCGCCGTATAGTATCCGCTTATATAAGGTATGTAGAAATTGTCCCAGAGCCGCCTCATAATTCCTTCATCAACATGAATAGATACCTGTCCACTTTCCACGCTGAAAATTTCTTGCCCTAACTGTTTTGAACCTACGATGATATAATTTGCCATGGCATCCCGGCCGAAAAAGGCCTTTCCGTCATTGGGCACAGCTGTCAAACTGTCCGTCCACTCGTAGTATTTTTCAGCGGCTTTAGCCAAGCCTTCCCAGGTCCTAAGCTCTTCCAAGCTTGCTCCCGTGGCATTTGCGAATTTGTCCCAATCGGTTTTGTTTAGCATCAGGACTTCAGTGGCCTTGGCAGTGGGAAATATCTTGATTCCGTTGCCATCGCCGAAGCGCCCCTCCCGGATGTACGAGTCCACGTACTCATCGATTTCTTCGGGGCTAAGGTACTCGCTTATATCAGCCACATGGCCCAATTGGTCAATTTGATATGCATTGTCAGCATATGCAGCAAATATGTCCGGCATGGGCTCCGCCCCAATTTTTTTGGTAACGGACTCCATTACCTTTCTCTGCAAGGCATCTACATTGCCCTGGCTAAAAGCCTCCACTATTATGCCCTTCTCCGCACCCAAGGTCTCGTTAAATTCCATAACCAGTGCATCAAAAGCCGTCTTCTGAAGCCCGTTATAGTGGTGCCATATCTCGATTGAAATGGGGTTTTCAGGGTCCAAGCCATCTTTGTCTGCTTTTGAGCAAGCTGTCAAAGAAAAGCTTATGCACATGCACAAAATCAATAGACTGATAAGCCGTCGACACTTTTTTACACCTTTCATGTAATTACCTCATATTCCAACAATTTTTTTAATTAAAATAGTTTACATTAATAATATCATTATTGGCCAAGTCTGGCAATCTGAATCGTTCGGAATAATTCCCTCGTAGGGGTAAAACTCCTTTGGAATTTGCTTGTACAAGAAAAATGTCGCAAAACTACTATTAAGCAGTCTTGCGACACTCGGCTTTATATCAAGCGATGCAGCAATTGCACCCTGTCTCCATGTAAAAAGTCTATGATAGGTATTTCAAGCAGGGTATAGCAGCCGGGTCTTTGCCTTAAGCTGGCCCTAGCGGCAGCCACCATGATTTGGCCGGCTGCTGCGGGATTGCAAATTGACATGATGAACTCAATTCGCTGGTTATGGGTGGTGCCGGATACACCCTTCCTTTGAATGTGCACTCCGTGTCCTTTGTCAATTAGGCTTTTGACATCATCTACTTTGTACACATGGGTTTCATCGTGGATGAAATAGGGGTCTGTTTTTACAGCTTCCGCGATTTTATCAAAATCATATCCTTCTTTTACCTGCACATATACCAGACGCTTGTGTAAGCCGTGGCCCTGGGGAATGGTCATGGAAAGGGCATCCTCTACTCCTTCAATCGCCTTGACCACTACGGTATGCCCTAAGCTCATGCCCGGCCCGAAATTGGTATAAGTGAGGCCCCTAGGGGCAACTACCTCTACCAAAGCCCTTACAATGGAATCCGACCCCGGATCCCAGCCCGCGGAGATAACTGCTACGGAATCGTGAGCTTTGGCTGCCTCGTCGAGTTTTTCCCTCAAGCTGATGACGTCATCGCCGTGAATATCAAAGCTGTCAACGGTGTTAATGCCCATTTCCAGAAAGCGGGGTGCGACTTCAGCAATGGAGCGACTGGGTATGCTGAGCACTGCCACATCAACCTTTCCCAGTTCCCTAACATCGGTGGTTACCGGAACATCCCCCACAATCTTTTTTGTGGCCTGGATTTTCTTAGGGTTCCTAATGACTATTCCCGCCGTTTCCATATCCGGGCTCTCCTCAATTGCATGAAAAACTTCTCTGCCCACATTACCAAAACCCACTACTGCAATCCTGTATTTTGACATGTTTAACCTCCTCCTGCTATTTACAATAAAAAAACAATCGGGCTATTTGCCGATTGTCGTTAAAGCCATTGGCAAATACCTCTCTCCTGAAGTAGCTCTCCACCGGATTGTCCGGTGACAGTCCTATACCTATTCGATATAGGCCCAGCATGATCTTTGGGAGAAACCATGCTTCGGCGGTGACCCCTTTTAGCGTGCTTAATCGGCTGCCCAAGCCTCCGCAAGCCTACTCTTGATACACCGCGCCTCTACCCCAACTCGTTTAGAGATGAGGTATGTATTCATTTTTTAAAAAATATCACAAATCAATTACTTTGTCAATTATTTTTGTCTGCAGCATTTTTTGTGAAACTCTATTTGAAAATACTAATTTTATGGTATAATATGATTAAAATTTGTTCTATTCGGCAAATCTTATTCTGGAGGGGTCTTGATGGGTATTAATCAGGTGAGTTTAGGTGCCTCGTTTTTAGCTGGATTGCTGGCCTTTTTTTCGCCATGCGTACTTCCGCTTTTGCCCGTTTACCTAGGCATTTTGGTCGGTAGCGATATTTCGGGTAGCGAAAATCGCAGCTTAATATTCAATACATTTTCCTTCATTCTGGGTTTTTCCACCGTATTTGCAATTTTAGGCATTTCGGTGACGGCAATCAGTCAATACCTGGTTTTTAACCGTCAGGTAATTGTAAAGGTTGCAGGAATCCTGGTAATCGCCTTAGGGATGTTTTTGTTAGGGATTTTCAACCTGCCATTTCTCTTAAAGGAACAGCGAAAACACATCCAGCCCAAGACAATTAATCCTTTTTCGGCCTTTGCTCTGGGCTGTGCCTTTGCATTTGGTTGGACTCCTTGCATCGGCCCGGTCCTATCCTCGGTGCTTTTGATGGCCGGAAGCAGCCAGAATATCAAGTACAGCTTTATGATGCTCATGGTCTTTTCCTTCGGCCTTGCTCTGCCCTTCTTTATTGTATCCTTAGCCGCTGACCGGGTCAAAGACATATTGATGAAAACCAAAAAGATTGCTATATATTCACAAAAGCTGGCAGGTTCGCTGCTGATAGTAATGGGAGTATTATTATACCTCAATAGAATATAATTAATCAAACTATGGGAAAAGAAAGGAGATGATGTCTTGATTTTCAGATATAAAGCTCTCCCGGCATTGATTTATTTAGCAGTACTGCTGATATTTGCCTTATTGCTATCTGCTTGTGGTACCGCTGAATCCCAAGCGGAATCCAACAATGGAAGCGAAAACGAAAGTGAAATCAAAATAGGACCGTTGCCGGGGTACCTGGCGCCTGATTTTGAATTGGAAGACCTGACGGGACAGAAAGTAAGGCTTTCCAGTCTTCGCGGTAAAATCCTCGTGATTAACTTTTGGTCTACATCATGCAGATACTGCCTGCAAATACTGCCTGATTTTGATGAGTTCAATCGCTCGAAGGCGGAAGATGTAGTGGTTTTAATGGTCAACCTGGACGTAAATAATGATAGATTACCCCTATATATAGAAAATCAAGGATTTACTTTCACCGTGCTAAAAGACGAGAGGGGAGAAGCAGCAAGAAGTTACTTGATTTACGGAATGCCCACTACTATTTTTGTAGATAAGGACGGCATAGTATCAATGCGGCTTGAAGGCCCCCTCAACAAGAGCCATCTTGACAGCATTGTCGAACAAATAAGGCAAAAGTCTTAAATATCATAGGTAGTTAAAGGCTCCCTCCACTGTTAAAGGCGGCTGCATTGCGTGCAACCGCCTTTTTAATATAAAAATTATTTATTTGCAGGCTTGCAGAGGATTTCGGAAATCCATGTATCAAAGATATTTGCTGCATGAGCCGGCTTTATGATTATCGCCGTATCCGCACCCTCACCGGTGCCGCCTACAGCAATTACTTCTTCACCGTACGGAATTAGGCCTGCATCGAGGGCCATGACCGATATTTCAACACACACCTTTACGCCCTGGCCCATCATTCTCAGAGTATTGGCCATGAGCTCCACAGGATATATTCCGCCAAATTTATTGCTTATGCCGCGTTCGGCCCCTGACAGCACATGCGTTGTTGTAAGCACCTTCACCCCGGATTCTGCAAGCTCACGCCTTATTTCCCCAGGCATTTCTATCTCTCCGGGCTTTTCAAAACCTGCCACGTGAGTTACACAGACAAGGTCTACCCCGAGATTTGCTTCTTTAAACAACTTGGCAGTATAACCCTCGGTGGATGCCACTACCACACGTTTGATACCCCGTTCACTGACAGCCTGTTTTACGATTTCGAGAGTCTTTTCGGTATTATGCTTCCCAGCCTTTTCAAAGTACATGAATGCAAAACCTCCTCAGCTGAAATTGTGTTCGTAGTCTTGGATGATGGTTATACCGGAACTTGAACCAATGCGATTGGCTCCTGCCTCAATCATCTCAATTGCGGTCCTAGCATCCCTGATACCGCCGGCGGCCTTTACCCCCATGATATCTCCCACGAGTCTCCGCATCAGCATGACATCTTCCACGGTTGCACCGCCGGTTCCAAATCCAGTAGATGTCTTGACAAAATCTGCATTGGCAGCTTTCGCCAGCTGGCATGCACATACCTTTTCGTTTTCATCAAGTAGGGCCATCTCAAGAATAACTTTTACTGTTCCGCTGGGGTTGTGCGCCCTTACCGCTTTTACCACTTCGCTGATATCTTCCTGGACCCCGTAATAATCACCGCTTTTCAGCAGACCCAGGTTCATTACCATATCTACTTCGGAAGCCCCGGCTTTGACTGCTTCAACTGCTTCAGCCACCTTCGTAGCAGTTGTTACGGCACCCAGCGGGAAGCCAACGGTCGTACAAACTTTTACATCCGTGTCTCTGAGAAGTTTTGCAGCATGTTTAACATAACAGGGACTGACGCATACTGCGTAAAAACCGTATTGTATGGCTTCAAGGCACAGTATTTTTATGTCCTCAAATGTGGCAGTTGCTTTAAGCAAGGTATGGTCTATGTATTTTGCCAGCTCATCTTTGGTAAGCATAAAATCACCTGTCCTTTAATTTTAAGATAAAAAATTTGTGAAAAGTTCTACATCTCTATTATACACAATCTACAGGAAAATGGATAGTCATTCAATACAATAATTTCTCAAAAACGGCAAATACTATAGATAGAATAAGCTTCGAGGAGTGTTATTATGGCAGAAACAAATAAAATTCCGAATCCTGAAGTCAAATGCCTAGTAAACACCTGTACCCATTGGCTCCCGGGAAATCTCTGCGGTGCGGGCAATATCGACATTTTGAATGAAGAAGTGGGGAAAATGTCACAAAACCTTGAGCAAACCATGTGCAAGACCTTTGAAGAGAGGCGGGGTCTTGCAAATCTCATTGGTTCTGCCGACAATGTAAACTGGGTTGGTTTCGCAGAAGAACTGGTTGGCATTGGCCGCAGGTTAAACCCCACCGTAACCTGCATCGTTGACACCTGCAAGTACTACCACGAGGGAGACCTATGCAATGTGGACGCCATAGAAATTACCGGTGAAAATGCCAAGGAATGCCAGGCTACAAACTGCGCAACTTTTGAATACAGCGGAAGGCAATCAAAAAACGAAAAACAGCAGCAAAGGCAGGAAAAAGGCGAAAAGTTTTAACAGCTCCATGCTGTCACAAGTGTTATAAGATGAATATTAGTTTTTACTTAAGGGCATATTACTCTTGAGAGTAGAATATCTTAACAATCTGAAATTGATTCAAGATACTTAAAATCTCCTGGAACGACTTGTATCTAATTTAAATATACGAGGAAAAGGAGGCTGATATCCCGTATCAAAAATTAATCACAAGTAAAATGCAACAAGGCACATACTCCTTGTTGCATTCTTTTTTACCTTGTTTTTCGCATTAAGGTCCTGCTTGAATTGAGAACAGTGAGGAGAGCCACACCCACATCGGCAAATACAGCTTCCCACATACTAGCAGCTCCCACGGCTCCCATGGCCAGAAAAACTCCTTTGACTCCCAGTGCAAAAGCTATGTTTTGAATGACAATTTTCCTGGTGAATCTTGCTATATTAATTGCTTCTGCCACTTTAGAAGGCATGTCCTCCATGATGACCACATCAGCAGCTTCAATGGCAGCATCGGAGCCAAGGCCCCCCATGGCAATGCCTACATCGGCACGTGTTATAACCGGAGCGTCGTTTATGCCGTCCCCAACGAATGCCACTTTCCGTCTCTGATTGCCCTTGACCTGAATCTCTTCGAGTTTTTGTACTTTTTCCTCCGGCAAAAGCCCCGCATGGTATCCATCAAGGTCCAAAAGCCTTGCAATGCGGCTAGCGGTATCTTCCGTATCACCGGTGAGCATGACTGTGCTTTTTATACCCAATGCTTTAAGCTTCTGTATGGCTTGAGGTGCATCCTGCCGGAGCTCATCGGAAATAGTGATATACCCCGCGTAGCTGCCATCTACTGCAACATGGACTACCGTGCCGTCGATGTCTTCGCTGTTTACTGCTATACCTTCTCGCTTAAGCAGTTTTTCATTGCCTGCCAGTACCTTTTTGCCGTCAACAACTGCTACTATACCATGGCCCGCAATCTCCCTGTAGTTCCTCACGGCCTTTTCGTCAAGTTCGCCATCAAAGGCCTCCAAAATTGATTTGGCTATCGGATGATTTGAATGCACTTCAGCATGCGCCGTCATGCGCAATAACTCTTCCCCGGCAAAAGCTCCTAGGGCTTTGACATCGTTGACCCTAAAAACACCTTTTGTGAGGGTTCCCGTCTTGTCGAAGACAACGGTGTCAATATTCGTAAGCGCTTCTAAGAAATTGGCTCCTTTCACCAGGATACCACTCCTGGAAGCTCCTCCGATTCCCCCAAAATAGCCCAGGGGAATCGAAACAACAAGGGCGCAGGGGCAAGATATGACCAGCATCGTTAATGCCCTGTAAAACCACTTGGCAAAAATCTGTCCCGGAACGAGCAGTGGGGGTATTAAAGCTATTGCCATGGCACTAAAAACCACCGCCGGCGTATAGTACCTGGCAAATTTCGTGATAAACTGCTCCGTAGGCGCCTTGCGGCCTGCCGCATTTTCCACCAGGTTAAGTATCTTTGAGACCGATGATTCCTCAAAGGTCTTTTCCACTTTCACCATCAGCAGTCCAGGACCATTTACCGTGCCCGCCATCACTTTTTCACCGGTCTTGACCTTTCGCGGAACCGATTCACCAGTAAGGGCGGAAGTGTCCACAAAAGAACTGCCTTCCAGCACTTCCCCGTCAAGGGGCACCTTTTCTCCCGGCCTCACAAGTATAGTTTGGCCTATGCTTACAATTTCCGGAGAAACTTTGCTGATTTCATTTCCCAAAACTAGATTTGCATAATCGGGCCGAATGTCCATGAGCTCCGCAATGGAGCGGCGGGACCTGGATACGGCTAGGTCCTGGAAGTATTCTCCTACCGAATAAAAGAGCATGACTCCTACGGCTTCAGGCAGCTCGTGAATGGCAAAGGCGCCGATAGTGGCCACGGTCATCAGAAAGTTTTCATCAAAGACCTGGCCATTGAGGATATTTCTAATGGCAGTTTCTACAACCTCACGGCCTGCCAGCAAATACGCTATTAAAAATATGCCATATTCCAATATTTCATAAGACCCATGCAGTCTGGGAGACAGTATGATTCCAAGACCTAAAAAGGCGGCGGATAAAAATATATTGAGAAGCTTGTGTCTTAGCATGGCTTTGCTCTTTTCTGCCATTTCCTCTCTCTTCTCGGAAGCTGATTTTTTAGGGACAAGCTTAACATGGGGCTCAACTCTTTGAAGGACTTCGGCCACATCCTGCTCGAAATCTGGATCTATTTCAATTGTTCGGGTGGCAAAATTCACGGTAGCCTCGGATAGGCCTTCCAACTTTTGAATTTCATGCTCAATTTTGGCTGCGCAATGGGCGCAATCTAAACCCTCCAATTCGTATACCATAATTTTACCCCTTTACATTTCTATATTTGAATAATTGTTCAAATGTTTCTCTGTTATTATTTTACCACCCGTTGAAGAAAAAGGCAAGATCATAAATCTCTTGTGGCAAAATAAGACAAAAGTAATGCGATAATCCCTGCAAACAATTTACCTGCAATTACGGAGACGATCATCTCGGGATTAACCCCTGCGGTGAAGCCCAGATGAGCCCCCAAAGTCGAGGTGGCGGGAACTAGAAAGGCCGCATTCATAACCTTGCCCCGTGGGTTCATATCTTTCATCATTCCGTAAACGGGTATGCTGTTGGCAAGAGTTATGAGGAGGCCACCGGTACTTGTTTTATCAAGGCCCACTCTCGAGCCAATTATATTTAAGGGTTTTGACAATAGCCTAATTAGAAGGTGCACCAAGGGAAATGCACCCAGCAGTACTACTCCAATCTGGACGGTAATTCTAAGGCCCTCCCAAATCGGCGCCAAGCCGGGTATTATTTGAATGTCCGTAAAAGAGTAAAAGGCAGCTAGTATCAATCCGATTAGACTGATTTTTTCTATCAAAATGCCAAAATATGAGGCGAATCGAATCGTTGTGGAGGGAAAATGCCATAAGCTCAAGGCCAGCACAATAGATAATACTGCTATCGGAATGGTGTTTTGTATGAGCATGGCCATCTCGAAGCCAGCTACAACACCTCCCAATATGCTGCCAAAGGGTACGGAGATCAGGCCTAGCAAAAAGCCTTTAAAAAAATGCGGCCGGTCTTTTTCTTGTATCAAGCCCAAGCCAAGGGGCATGGAAA
>CZCB01001850.1_pt1 | contig 13683 bp, 10 predicted proteins | sample 591991 | NCBI WGS metagenome assembly CZCB01 (sample SAMEA3556809, study PRJEB10932) | anaerobic digester metagenome | reverse complement strand
TCTGCGGCCGGGTATAGGCTCGGCCAAGGATAAGTGACGCCTGGGTCCAGGCAGCGGTCGGGTATAAGCCGCAGCGTGTATAGGCTACGGCCGGGTATAGGCACGACCAAGAACGAGTGATGCCTGAGTCTAAGCAGCCGGGTATAGGCACGACCAAGGATGAGTAACAGGCAAATATAAGCTGCGGCCAGTGTGAGAGACTGCCAGGAACAAGCCGCGGTAAAGGAAATGTCACGGTTCACTTATAGGTTTATTATCGGGCAATAACCTTCTCAAAAGATCATGCATCTCATCAAACTTCTTTGTACGTATATGTATACGTTTCCCGAGACGGGCTGCGAGATTATGCGCAAAATCGCTGCATGCGTTCTTATCATATAATTGAATGGTATTCATGTGTAATACTTCTATACCCTGTCTTTTAAGAATGGCGGAGCGTATTGCATCCTTTCCCTGCTCTGATGGACTATTGTGGTGAGCAAAACTATCATATTCAACTCCTATTTTTGCATCCTTATAATATAAATCCACGAAGCAGCGACATTGCTTTAAGCGCATGCCAGTACTGCTGTTAAGCTTTACCTCATGATTGAACACAGCACCTCTCAGGCCATAACCCCCTAGCATATAAGGCAGTGTCAGGAACATATAAGCCAGCGATTCCATAATCGATGCTGAACCATTTTCGATATATTTCAGGGCTCTTACTGCTTTACTGTGACCCCGATGTCCTTTAGTTTTTGAAATGAACCTTTCAAGCTTCAGCTTTGTCGTGATGGCTTGTGTTGGAAAACCCGGCGGATGCGAGCACAACTGCAAACCTGACAAAATAAGGCGTTGTATGTCCAACACGCTTGCAAGCTCTAAAAACAACAATTCTGGTGATGATACTTTCTTTCCATTAAGGACTTTTACTGATTTACTCGGTAGAGCCAGTTTCGTTGAGCGGACTTTTTTACCATTGATACAAAAACGAGCATTATAACCGATAACTGTAATATCGGTATTTTCAGATTCTGAGATCATGTTTCCGATAACAGTTTCGATATAAGGTATGTTCCACATTATGGCGGCTGATAAATGACTTATATGACCTTTCATACTTATATAATGCAATATATTGTCGAGAAATTCAAGTTATGGGAAATAAATACATGCACAGAAAAGTGCTTTATTGCGATTTGGTATGCAAAATATTAGGTTGTTGCATTATATACTCTGATTCTGCAATAAATGTCCAATTGCCCGGAAGTTTAAAAGTGAGAATTGTCCCCGTGAAAAATCAGCTTTAACAAGAGCTTTTTTTCTGCTATAGTATTAGCATGGCAGGACGGTTTTTGTTGAGTAGCGGCATGAGATAATACAGGACAGGCTCCGGGGCAGCCCCTGAATTTCAGGGATCGTCGTTCTTATTCAGAGAGGATTGCCATGCATCCGGTTGATTCCTTTCTTACAGAGAGGGTTGACAGTACACTCTGGCGAATGCCGGTCTTGTAAGAGGGGGACGCGATTGCAACCATGGGCCGCTGTTCTCGTAAGAGAGGATCGCCCTTGCAGCCAGAGGCCGCTGTTCTCGTGAGAGAGGATAGCTCTTGCAGCCATGGGCCGCTGCTCTCGTAAGAGAGAACCGCGATTGCAACCATGGGCCGCTGTTCTTTTAAGAGAGGATTGCCCTTGCAACCAGAGGATGCCGTGTTCATAAGAGAGGGCACGCATATATCCGCAAGACACTGCTCTCACAAGAGAAGGCCACCCTGATATCCATTGGATGTCGCTCATTAAGAGGACCGTCCACATATCCAGGAAAACAAAGCGAAGGAGTTGATAAAGATGCTTGAACTGGAACAGTACAAACAGGAAATCGAAATCCTGAGCAAATCTATCAAAGAAATGGGGGCTTCACTTTGACGTCGCCAGTTTAAAGCTCGAAATAGAGGAACTGGAAAACAAGGCGGCAGAACCCGGCTTCTGGGACGATATTGAAAACTCCCAGAAGGTACTGCAAAGAACGAAGGTTCTTAAAGCAAAGGTCGAAACATATGAAAAGCTGGTTTCGGATCTCGAAGACCTTAAAGTCCTGAATGAACTGGGGATAGAGGAGCAGGATGACTCAGTTATCCCGGAAGTCAGGCAGGAACTTGAACGGCTCAGAGAAGCACATGGCAAGCTAAGGCTTGAGACGCTGCTCAAGGGCCCATATGACAAGAACAACGCCATCATGACGCTGCATGCGGGAGCGGGCGGCACAGAAGCACAGGATTGGGTGCAGATGCTTTTCAGGATGTATACACGATGGGCCGAAGAACACCAGTATGAGGTCAAAACACTGGATTATCTTGACGGTGATGAAGCTGGCATCAAAAGCGTGACGATGCATATCATCGGCGAAAACGCTTACGGATATCTCCGTTCTGAAAAAGGCGTGCATCGTCTTGTAAGGATATCGCCATTTGATGCATCAGGCAGGAGGCATACATCTTTCGCGTCCGTTGAAGTGATGCCCGAACTGGATGAAGAAATACAGGTAGAAATAAACCCTGATGACCTGAGAATCGACACCTACAGATCCAGCGGCGCAGGCGGCCAGCACGTCAACAAGACGGAATCAGCGGTCAGGATTACTCACATCCCGACAGGCATAGTAGTAGCGTGCCAGAATGAAAGGTCACAGATACAGAACAGGGAAACGGCGATGAAGATGCTCAAGGCAAAGCTGCTGGAACTGAAGGAACGTGAGCAGAAGGAGAAGATCGAGGACCTCAAGGGTGTCCAGATGGATATTGCCTGGGGCAGCCAGATTCGGTCATATGTATTCTGTCCGTATACAATGGTGAAGGATCACAGGACCAATTACGAGACAGGTGATGTGGATGCAGTGATGGACGGCGATCTGGACAAATTCATACACGCATATCTGTCATCGCAGTAAAACTATGAGGGGACATGTCCGGACATTCCCCGGGATGGGCAGTCCGGCTCGTCCCTTTAACTTATACCGGTACATTGCCTTCGATGGCCTTATTGACAGATTACCTGCAGGCGTATCATTGCATTTGTGCCATATTTTTCGGGAAATGGCCAGATCCGTATCGATGTGCGAATTTGAGATTTTTCTTCAATGTTCCATATGTTCGGGGAAATAAGGAGTGAGGTGTACATTTTTTCAGCGTTGTGAGCAGTAATGAGCAGACGATGCAAATAGTAATGAAGCAGACGATGCAAATAGTAATGAAGCAGACGATGCAAATTTTCAACGAATGATTTACATAATACAGTGATGTTTGGCATTATTACAACCATTATATCAACAACTCGATGAAACATTCACACAATGATCAAGTATTGTCCGCCTGATATCTATTTCCCGGGGAAATAAATATATTTTGAACCGGGCAAGTAAATATACCTTATAATAGGCTGATAATCCAAATCCAAATCAGGATCAAGAGGATAGAGGAGTGCGCGTTTGAGTTATCTGAAGAATATTATCAAAGGAATGATCATAGGGATTTCGATGATGGTGCCAGGTGTAAGCGGCGGGACCATGGCTATCGTGCTGGGGATATATGACAAACTGGTACACAGTGTGGCATCGATTTTCAAGGATCTTAAAAGCAATCTGCTGTTCCTTGTGCAAGTCGGTATCGGTGGTCTGGCCGGTGTTCTCGTCTTCAGCCGTCTGATGGAGGGCGCGATGACAAGCTATCCCCATATCATGCGCTATCTCATTATGGGCGTAATCATAGGTGGGCTGCCGCTGCTTTACAGAAAAGCATCGACGGAGAACGAAAGCAATACAGCTATGCAGGGAGATGGCGTCTCCACACAGAAGAGCAATACGACTGTACAGCGGGGCAAAACCGGTATACAGCGATCAACTGGCGGCGCATCAGATTACATATTCCTCGTGCTTGGCGCAGCCATAGTGCTTTTAATGTCGCGCGAGCCTGAGTCCCTGATATACATGGCAACCGACGGCAGCCTGACAAGCTACATATTCCTGCTGATATCGGGGTTCATCATAGCTGTCGGAGTTGTGCTGCCAGGTATCAGTTGGTCCTTCATGCTCCTGGTGCTTGGGATGTATGAGATCACACTCAATGCGATCAACACTTTCAACATACCTTTCCTGATACCTCTGGGCATTGGAATAGCCCTGGGGACATTCAGCACTGCGAAAGCGATCGAGAGATTCCTGCAGAAATATCCGCGGAAAACATACATGCTCATAATCGGTTTCGTGGCTGGTTCTCTTCTGGAAGTATATCCCGGCATCCCGCAGGGATGGCAGCTTCCGGTTTCAGCCGCCGCATTCATAATTGGTTTTGCGGCCATATTCATTCTGGGCAAAAAAGGCTTCGCCGAGTGATAAATACCGAGTGATAAATGCATAATTCAGGGAGATTGCGTTAAAATACCTTGAGAAGCCTGGCTGCGGATTGCGTCAAAATCATGTGCAGCTTGACCGCGAATTGTGTCAAATCTCCATGTGCGGCTTAGCCGCAGATTGTGTCAGAATACCACCGAGAGATTCGTCAGATCCGCAAAATTATACGAATATTACAAAAGAATGCCCTGAAAATGTTCGTGTTTAGTGTTTTTATTGGTTGACAAAATGAGTGCTCATTTGATAGTATTAGAAGCGTGAAAGGCATGATGCTGTTGCGTTGTAAAGCGCTTGAAATACAAGGGTCCAGAGGACTTTAGCCATATGAACTTTTCAGCCTGCAGTTACGGGCTTAAGTATGCATAATGTACCAACCCGGCACTATCCAGGAAGTGAAGTACGAACATTGACGTTCCACGGTACAGGCTTGATCGGACGTGCCAAACGTCCGTTGAGTAATTATCTCTTATATTTCATTGGGAGGGGAAATTTATGTTGGACAAGCTGTTCGGACTCAAGGCTCAGGGCACGAATGCCAGAACAGAGATCATCGCGGGCATCACCACATTCGTGACAATGGCTTACATCATGTTTGTGAACCCGTCGATCCTGAGCATAGCAGGCATGGATTGGGGAGCTGTATTCGTGGCAACGATCCTGGCCGCTGCTATCGCAACGTTCATCATGGCTTTCGTGGCAAACGTGCCGTATGCACAGGCACCAGGCATGGGACTCAATGCCATGTTCACCTTTACCGTCTGTATCGGTATGGGCATACCATGGGAACAGGCACTGGCAGTAGTATTCATCTGCGGTATCATCAATATCATCATAACAGTTACAAGAATCAGAAAAATGATCATCTATGCAATACCGAAGTCTTTGCAGTACGCTATCAGCGGCGGTATAGGCCTGTTCATAGCATATATCGGATTGCTTGGCGGACACCTGCTCACATTCACTCCTGACGGAGCAGCAGACGCAGCCGGTAACTACAGTAAAGTAATACCTGCGCTTGTTGACTTCACAAGCCCGGATTCACTGCTGACAGTCATCGGACTTGTTATCATCGTCGTATTGATGCTCCTGAAGGTCAAAGGGGCGATCCTCATCGGCATCATAGCTACTACACTTATAGGCATACCGATGGGCGTGACGCAATTGCCTGAATCTTTTTCATTCGCTCCTCCGAGTCTTGCGCCGACATTTTTCAAGCTTGACATCGCAGGGCTGTTCAGCGATCCTTCGCAGCTTTTCAAAATACTCGCTCTCATATTGACATTCAGTCTTGCCGACACATTCGACACAATAGGGACATTCCTCGGCACAGGCAGGAAGTCAGGTATATTCGATCAGTTGGACGAAGAAGCGCTCAGGCATGGAAAAGGATTCTCTTCCAGACTTGACAGGGCATTGTTTGCAGACGCAACAGCAACTTCCATCGGTGCACTGCTTGGTACCAGCAACACCACCACTTATGTGGAAAGTGCAGCAGGTATAGCAGCAGGCGGCAAGACCGGAATGACATCTGCAGTGGTCGGCATTCTGTTCCTGCTGTCGCTCTTCATCTCGCCTATCGCAGGTATGGTTCCCTCTGCAGCTACATCAGCAGCACTGATAGTAGTCGGCATACTGATGGCAGAATCTCTCGGGAAGATCAAATGGGAAGAGTTGTCAGAAGCAATACCGGCATTCTTCACAGCAGTCGTGATGCCTCTGGCTTACAGCATAACAACAGGTATAGCGATAGGGTTCATATTCTACTGTGTAACCAAGATCTGCACGAAGAAGGCAAAGGATGTACATCCTATCATGTACATCGTTACAGTGATATTCCTGTTGAATTACCTGATCACGGCACTGAAGCTATTCTGACAATAAAATGCACTCTAAGATGAAGTCCGTCATTACAGGCGGACTTCTTTAACATAGGGCAGATTTTGTATAAAATATATGTATAATTGATATAGAACAAAACATATGGACAGATCAGCCGATTCGCACAGACGCGGAAAGGCAGACATTCGGGTGGAGATATCGGTCAGACGGTCTGCGCAGATGCAGATTGGCAGGCATTCGGGTTGAGATGTCGGTTAGATGGTCTGCACAGATGCAGAGTGGCAGACATTCGGGTAGAGATATCGATCAGCCTGTCTGCGCAGATACGGACCACCGACATTATGAACAGACACAACGAAGACTCAGGGAGGAAAGCAACTATGGTAAAAACTGCAGAAACTGCAGAAGCTGGCATGAAAAAACAGCCGAAGGTCGCACTGGTGATGGGCAGCGACTCCGACTACCCTATAATGAAGGATTGCATTAAAACTTTGAAAGGGTTTGGTGTGGAGACTGAAGTACTGGTTTGCTCCGCCCACCGCACACCGGACAAGGCTGCGCGCTTTGCAGCTGACGCTGAAGCCAACGGAATAGAAGTGATAATAGCTGCAGCGGGAAAAGCCGCGCACCTTCCGGGAGTTCTGGCAGCATATACTCCATTGCCGGTCATAGGGGTGCCGATAAAATCTTCCACGATGGACGGATTGGATTCACTGCTGTCCATCGTGCAGATGCCTTCGGGGATACCTGTTGCGACAGTTGCCATAGACGGCGCTGTAAACGCGGCACTTCTGGCAGTTCAGATACTGTCAGGCAAATATCCGGAACTGCGCGAAAGAATGCGGCAGTATAAGGATGAGCTGGCAAGGAAGGTTGAGCAGAAAAACGCCGACCTGCAGAGAAAGCTTCAGAATGGCAGAGAGTAAGGTGTGCCGGCTAACTATAGTGTAAGGTGTGCCGGCGGACTATAGTGTAAGGCGTGCCGGCGATCTTTAGAACAGGGTATGCTGGTGTTCTGCTGCAAGAAGTATGTCAACGCTCTTTGAATAAGGCGAGCCAGCGCTCCTTTGACAAATGTGCTGACGCTTTTTAGAGCAAGGCATCCTGACGCTCCTTTGGATAAGCTATGGTGGCTCTCTTTTGAGCGAGGTAATCCTGAATGGACAGAGAAGCGTATATCTGGTTAGTAGAGGCAAGCTGCCATCGAGGGAAATCAGATTGAGTAGTATCTGATTGATGGGCACAAATCAAAGGGTACCAGGCACGATCTGACGGGGCAAACACAACTGACAAGTTCCACGATTTTCTTCAGAGGATGTTCCTTTTACCTTATACATATCGGGCAGTACATGGTGCAAAAAATGAAATTTGGCGGAGGGTGATTTCAAATGATAGACTACAAATCGGCCGGGGTTGATGTTGAAGCCGGCTACGAAGCCGTAAGGCTGATGAGGGAAGATGTAAGGCGCACATTCAGACCCGAAGTGCTTACCGACATAGGAGGCTTCGGCGGACTTTTTGCACTGGACAAAAGCAAATACGAGGAACCGGTGCTGGTATCGGGCACTGACGGTGTAGGGACGAAGCTGAAAATCGCATTCATGATGGACAAGCACGAAACCATAGGTATCGACGCTGTGGCAATGTGCGTCAATGATATCATCTGCGGCGGAGCTGAACCGCTGTTTTTCCTCGACTATATAGCCGTAGGCAAAAACAGGCCGGAGCAAGTGGCTGAAATCGTAAAGGGAGTGGCTGACGGATGCGTTATGGCGGGATGTGCGCTCATAGGTGGTGAGACTGCTGAAATGCCCGGCTTTTACAGTGAAGATGAATATGACATAGCCGGTTTTGCAGTCGGCATAGTGGACAGGAAGAAAATAATCGACGGGAAAGGCATCAGAGAGGGAGACAAATTGGTAGGTCTGGCATCTTCCGGCCTGCACAGCAACGGATTCTCGCTGGTCAGGAAGGTTTTGAATCCCAACTGTGAAAAACTCAGCGAACATATAGGGCAGTTAAACTCGACCTTGGGCGATGAACTCCTAAAGCCCACCAGGATTTATGTCAAGTCTATACTGGACGTCAAAGACAGGTTCAATATAAAAGGAATTGCAAACATCACCGGCGGCGGTTTCATCGAGAACATTCCGAGAATGCTGCCTGACGGGTTGAGGGCCAGGATAGATATCGGGTCATGGCCTGTGCTGCCGATATTCACACTGTTGCAGGAAGCAGGCAACATCGCTCTTGAAAGCATGTTCAACACTTTCAATATGGGCATCGGCATGGTGCTGGCTGTTGAACCGTCTGAAGCCGAAGACCTGGTTTCGCATCTCCAGGCTCTTGGAGAGAAGGCTTATATCATCGGAGAAATTATCAGCGGAGAAAAAGGGATCGATTTGTACGAGCCGGGGAAAGGCTCTCAGGAATGTGAATCGGAAGGAGGACCGGCAGCTGATTCGGAACAAGACTCCATAACAGCAGCGGAAGATGAACCGGCAGCCGATTCGNNCGGCAGCGGGGCGGGAGAAGAGTCTTCGGGACTGAGTAATACCTCAGTTTTCGGGGGCGGATCAGCGCCCGGATCAAAAGCAAACACATCAGCCGGCACGGAAGGTTAATCTGTGCCCGATATGGATAATAACGATAAGGACAGCAGTCCGGATTACAGAAAGGCTGGAATTTACAAATGCTTAAGCTCGGGATAATGGTATCCGGCGGCGGCACCAACCTGCAGGCAATCATAGACAAGATAGACAGCGGGTATCTTGAAGGCTGCAGTATAGCCACCGTCGTATCCAGCAGACAGGGCGCATATGCATTGGAGCGGGCCAGGAAACACAACATCCCCGCTGTATGCATATCAAAGAAGTGCTTCGCTTCGGTGGAAGAATACGACAAAGCGCTGATCGAGCATTTCAAAAGCTACGATGTCGACCTTGTCGTATTGGCAGGTTTCCTGTCCATGCTGGGCAAAACCTTCGTCGATACATACAGGAACAGGATCATCAACGTCCATCCTTCGCTGATACCGTCATTTTGCGGGAAGGGCTACTATGGCATCACACCGCACCAGAAAGCGCTGGAATACGGCGTAAAGGTGACAGGTGCCACGGTGCATTTCGTCGATTTCGAATACGACAGCGGTCCGATCATACTGCAGAAAGCCATCGAAGTCATGGACGATGACACTCCCGAATCGCTGCAGCTCAGAGTGATGCAGCAGGCGGAGTGGGAACTGCTGCCTGAGGCGATAAAGCTGTTCAAAGAAAAAAGGCTTGTTATCGAGGGCAGGAGAGTCAGGATCACATAAAGCAGACAAATACCCATGAGTTGCATGCATGAGAGAAAATCTGTATGCGGCTGGATGGTTCAATAAGATGGTTCAATAAAATGAGCTGATAAAAATTATATATAAAGGAAGGGAAACAAAATGATAAAACGTGCTTTGATCAGTGTATCCGACAAGACCGGCATAGTCGAGCTGGCTCAGGCTCTCGCTAAGCGCGGGGTTGAGATAATATCGACAGGAGGTACTTTCAGGACGCTTGCAGAAGCAGGTATCAACGTCATTAACATCTCTGACATCACCGGCTTTCCGGAATGTCTGGATGGCAGAGTGAAGACGCTGCATCCGAAGGTACATGCCGGGATTCTGGCCATGCGGAGCAGTGAGGACCACATGAAGCAGTTGGAAGAACTGGGTATCGAAACGATAGATATGGTGGTCATCAATCTTTATCCTTTCAAACAGACCATCCTCAAGGGGAATGTCGAGCTTGCAGAAGCCATCGAGAACATAGATATAGGTGGCCCCACAATGCTCAGGGCCGCTGCGAAGAATTACCAGGATGTAGCTGTAGTCGTGGATCCCGAAGATTATGCCAAAGTTATCAGCGAGATCGAAGCGACAGGGGATGTGTCCGGAGAGACCAAATTCAGGCTGGCATATAAAGTGTTTGAGCACACGAGTCATTATGACACGCTCATCGCCGGATATCTCAGGAGCAGACTGGGCGACCAGGCTTTCCCGGAGACATTGTCACTGACATTCGAGAAGGTGCAGGATATGAGATACGGGGAAAATCCTCACCAGAAAGCTGTCTTCTACAAGGAAGTCGGAGCGAATACGGGCTGCCTGACAAATGCGAAGCAGCTCCACGGGAAGGAGCTTTCCTACAATAACATAAATGACACCAACGGTGCATTGGAGCTCCTGAAAGAATTCGACGAGCCGACCGTCATAGTGACCAAACACGCCAATCCGTGCGGGGCGGCCAGCGGAACTGACATATTCGACGCATATATCAAGGCATTCGAGGCCGATCCGGTATCAGCTTTTGGCGGCATAGTGGCGCTCAACAGAGAAGTTGACGCCAGGACAGCGGAGGAGATGAAAAAGATATTCTATGAAATAATCATAGCTCCGTCATTCAGCCCTGAAGCTCTCGAGATACTCAAAGAGAAGAAAAATCTCCGGCTGCTGCAGTTGGAGGATATCTCAGCCAAACTGCCGGCGGGGACCTATGATATGAAAAAGGTCGCAGGGGGATTGCTTGTACAGGACTACAACAATGAGCTTTTCAACCCTGATGACCTGATTTTCAACCCTGATGACCTGAAATGTGTCACAGAAGTAAAACCCACGGAGCAGCAGATGGAAGACCTTATCTTTGCCATGAAGATAGTGAAGCACGCTAAATCCAACGGCATCGCGCTGGCAAAGAACAAGCAGACTGTGGGCGTGGGACCTGGCCAGACCGCAAGGGTAACGGCACTGCGAATAGCTATAGATTATTATGGAAAGGATAAGACACCGGGCTCCGTCATGGCATCCGATGCGTTCTTCCCATTCCCTGACTGCGTTGAGATAGCACATGAAGCCGGCATCAAGGCGATCATTCAGCCCGGCGGTTCCATCAGGGACCAGGAGTCCATCGATGCGTGCAACAAATACGGCATCGCGATGGTATTCACCGGTATGCGCCATTTCAAACACTAGGGGACGGTTCTCACCTTTCGGGCAGGGGAACGGTTCACCGATGGGAGGGACGGTTCTCACCTTTCGGGCAGGGGAACGGTTCACCGATGGGAGGGACAGTTCTCACCTTCCGGACCGAAGGACGGTCCGCCGAGGGGGACAGTTCTCACCTTCCGGACCGGGAGACATATACTGACGGGAAACTGCCCCGTGGAAAGGAGCAGGATGATGAAGATACTTATTGTTGGCGGAGGCGGGCGTGAACACGCCCTGGCATGGAAAATATCAAAAAGCCCCAGAGTGAGCAGGCTCTACTGTGCACCCGGCAATGGCGGCATCGCCTCGCTGGCTCAGTGTGTTCCTCTGAAGGCAATGGACATAGAAGGCATCACTGATTTTGCGAAAAAAGAAGCCATCGATCTTGTTGTCGTCGCACCTGATGACCCACTGGCAGCAGGCATGGTCGACGCGCTGCAAAATGCAGGCATCCGCGCTTTCGGCCCGTCGAAGGCTGCTGCTGAGATCGAGGGCAGTAAAGTGTTTTCGAAGAACCTAATGAAAAAATACGGTATTCCCACTGCTGCATATGAAGTATTCGACAATGCCGAAGAGGCTGTTGAATACCTCAGGAAATGCAGCTACCCGGCGGTGGTCAAAGCTGACGGACTCGCACTGGGGAAAGGCGTCATCATAGCCAATGATTTCGATGAGGCAGCCAAAGCCGTCCACAGCATGATGGATGACAAGGTGTTCGGCGACGCAGGGAACAGAGTAGTCATAGAAGAGTTCCTCACCGGGACGGAGGTTTCGGTCCTCGCTTTCACCGACGGAGAGACGCTGGTCCCGATGATCAGCTCACAGGACCACAAGCGGGCGCTGGACAACGATATGGGTCTGAACACCGGCGGTATGGGTACATTCTCGCCAAGCAAACTTTACACCGATGAAATGAACGACTGGTGCATGAAGAACATATTCATGCCCACCATAGAGGCGATGAACAAGGAAGGCCGCAGGTTCAGGGGTGTCCTGTACTTTGGCCTGATCATCACGGAAGACGGGCCGAAGGTACTTGAATACAATGCAAGGTTCGGGGATCCTGAGACCCAGGTGGTATTGCCGCATCTGAAGACTGATATTATCGACATATTCGAAGCGATCATCGACGGAAAGCTTTCGGAGTTAAATATCGAATGGGAAAATAAATCTGCGGTCTGTGTGATACTGGCATCTGGCGGGTATCCGGGCAAATACCGCACCGGGCTGGAAATAACGGGCATCAGTGAAGCGGAAGAGGATCCGTCAGTAATAGTATTCCACGCAGGCACAAAACTCGAAGCAGGCAAGTATTACACTGCCGGAGGAAGAGTGCTGGGAGTTACGGCTGTGGCTGATTCTATCGATGATGCACGCGCCAGGGCATATGCCGCAGTCGAAAAAATAAAATTCGACGCTATGCACTACCGCCGGGACATCGGAATAAAAAAATAGTGTGAAGGAAGATCCGTCTGCGGCGTGCAGGACATTTTCGCCACCGGATCGCAGGCGGGATAGCCGAACCTGGCAGGTATACAAATGACTATGGAAAACAGTAACAAACCTGATAAAATCGAATACAAACCTGAGGCACAGCCACTAAAGGCAAGAAGGATCGGCATCATGGGAGGTACATTCAACCCGATCCACAATGGTCACCTGATCGTTGCAGAGGATGTACGCGGAAAGGCAGGCCTCGATAAGGTGCTGTTCATCCCTTCAGGGCAGCCTCCCCACAAACCGGGCATTGAGCTGGCTGATGCAGAGCACCGTTTTGAGATGGTGAGGCGTGCCGTCAGTTCCAACCCATGCTTCGAGGCCTCACGCATCGAGATAGACAGAAACGGTACCACATACACGGTAAATACGCTGATGGAGCTCAGAGAAAGATATGGAGAAGAAGCAGGCATTTTTTTCATCATAGGTGCCGATGTAGTCCCTGAGTTGGTTACATGGAGAGAGTGCGAGAAAGTTTTTCGCCTTTGCGAGTTTATCGCGGTGATGCGCCCCGGATTTGACGAAACAGAAATCAGCGACACCATACGCCGGCTTTCGTCAGAAAAAGGCGCAAGGATACACCCGATCCAGTCGCGTCTGATAGATATCTCTTCCACGGACATCCGTGAAAGATGTAACAGAAGGCATTCAGTCAAGTATCTCGTCCCTGAGTCCGTCGAAGAGTATATTATTGAAAATGGTCTATACAGGACTTAATGCGAACAGTGTTCTATAAAAATGTGTATACAAGCTTAATGCTGATATCGTTTCTATAGAATGCATATGCAGTGGTTAATGCTGAAAATGCTCTGCACAGAATGCACACACAAAGCTTGATGCAGGTATTGTTCTATACCTGTCTCTTATACACATCTGACGCTGCCGACGAAGAGGATAGTGTAGATCTCGGTGGTCGCCGTATCATTAAAAAAAAAAAACA
>CZCB01000205.1_pt1 | contig 13707 bp, 7 predicted proteins | sample 591991 | NCBI WGS metagenome assembly CZCB01 (sample SAMEA3556809, study PRJEB10932) | anaerobic digester metagenome | reverse complement strand
CTGGATATGAGTGAATACCTTCAGTGGCAAGAAGAGCAAAAACAAATTAATGATCAAAGCAATATTGCGTATATCAGATAAGCTTATTGATAACTGAGGAATTTACACACTAATCTGGACTTGATCGGGAGGAGCTAGAAGGTACGGCTGGTTTGACGCTTACGTCTTATCCACCAACTCTGTGGATGCCTTACCCGTCTATTAGTTTCCTAAATGAGCAACTCCTGCCGAAAGGCAGGAGCGCATAAAGCCGGAAAACTATCGAGGGATGAGCAAACGTAAGTACATGTATCTCTTATCCGTTCTGATCAACTCCGCATAATCAACGCAGACTAGGAGTCAGTCAAACCGCTCCAAGTGCCTTAAACACAGCATCTCTTGGATCTTGATAGAACGAAATCTGGAACTTCGAGAAAAGCTCTGCTGGAACAGTGGGAATATCCGATGCCGAAGCCATGGGAAGCAGAACCCTTTTTGCTCCCGCATCAAAACAGACTTGAAGCACATTGGCCAATTCAGGCACTTTAATGATAGTTCCACCGATACTCATGGATCCTAAGATAACCAGCTGTTCCTGCGTAGGCTTACCCAGAGCTGCTGAAGCCATAGCTACTAAAGCCGCTAATGCAAGCTCAGAGGTTAATCCAACCCCCTGTATATCTTGAACATATAAGTGATAGTCCTTGGTTTTAATACTAATAGAGGCACTGATAGACTTGGAATTCGCCTTAAGGTAATTGTAGGCCACATTCAAGCTTTCTCTAGCCTCTCTGTGACTACCGACACCCGTCCTCTCGAACTTGCCTGAACCGGTAGCGATAGCACTTTCGATCTTGTATACACCAATCATCCCTGATTCTCCACGCCCGACCGTATACACATGTCCTGGTTTGCCCATGCCTTCCGGGATTAACGTGCCTGCTCCCTGCTCCGGTACGCTCACAAACTTCTCTTCTAATGTCTCATTATCAATATAGGAGAACTGGACATCGTAAAACTCCATACCACCTATCTTCTTGAGCTGCTCCTTGACCCGTCTGCGACCAACCAAAGCATAGCGCAGAATTTCTTCCAGTTTGTCACGGGAAAACTCACCGTGAGGATAGAGGAGTTTGATCAACCCCGAAACAGACTTCCGTACAGCAATTACATCGCGTTGATTGAGGTTATTCCCCAGTTTAAAGTGCTTTGACAAGGCATCGGTAAAGGATCTCTTGCGCATTTCCCGGAAAAACTCAGCGAGATAATCAGAGATGAACCCATAGCGATCGGTAATAAACTCCGGTCGCATTTTGGGGATTTCCCATCCTGGAAGGTAGTAATGCATTCGATCGAAAAAGGCGGAATCGGTAGCCATGGCTTCTGGGAAAGGCTCAAACAGGTGAGACGTCTTAATCAGGACATCAACGCTTTGATTAATGTTACCGACGAAGACCATGGAGGCGGATGCTGCTTTTTCCTCTTTGCCTCTTGCAAAGGATCCGGAGGCCATGTAATCCTTCATGATCTGTATTCCATCTTTGTCCTTGAATCTGATCCCGGCCACTTCATCAAAAGCTACCACGTCCCACAGACCCACCAAGCCCACTTGACGTGAGGCCATGTTGTAGAACAGATTAGCCACGGTCGTTTGGCCGCCCGACACTAGAATTGAATTGGGAGAGAGTTCTTTGTAGACGTGAGACTTACCGGTTCCACGAGGGCCGAGTTCGCACAGGTTGTAGTTGTTTTCGACAAATGGAATCAATCGAGCCAACAGATGCCACTTTACGCTGTACTCAAACTGCGTCGGTTCCAATCCGGAAGAGCGGATCAGGACATCAATCCACTCCTCCTTACTGAACTGTTTACGTCCTTCCAGTATCTCTTCTAAGTTCATGTTTGGCATCTGAATCGGGGTAAGACTCGCAATCTGGAAGGGGCTGGCATTCTTCTCCGTCTCATCATAGAAATAATCAAGCTTGACAATGCACCAAATGCCTCCGACCAGGAGTTTCTCGTATACCTTGACATAATGAGGAGCCACGGTCACCTTATTGATCCCAAGATTGGAGAACTCAGCTTCGTAGACGTCGCGCTGCTGGTTTAGCTTGACCGTTACCTTGTCGATTACGGTGAACTGTCCCAGCTCCCGGATCTTGGATTTCACCTTTTCTGCCTCATCAGGTCTGACAAAGTTGTCTGCTAAGATTTTCTTAACCTGCTGAACTCCTGCAGCAATGCTCTCCTCGTCATCGGTAGCACAGTACATTCCCAGTAAGTACTCTAGAACATAGACTGGGACGTTCGCACCTTCTTTGATTGATTTCGTCAGATCCTTGCGTACCACTCTGCCCGCAAATACTTGATTAAGTTTCTGATCCAAATCAACTGCCATGCCCCGCCCCCCTAGAAGTCAAAGTCATGCATGATGCCTAGATCAATCATAAATGGCACCCGATCATAGACCTTCTCCACAGTTTCTTCTATGTCTTCCAGAATCAGGTAGTAGGTAACACTACGATCATAGGTTTGGCTCTTGAGATTAAACCGTAACCTGAGGTTCCGTTCTTCAGCTTGCGTGCTTTCACTATCTGCCAGCAAAGGGACCTCATCCGAAATGATGTTGCCATCAGGATCGATGAAATAGGCTTTTAGCTGTCTCGCCGTTTTCTTGCCTCCGACAGGTTCTGTTTGGAAAAAGTTGAGGGTGAATATGCTATTTGTGATCCTACGAATATCAGTCGTTAGGCGCACGTCGACCTTAGTAACCTCTTTGCTAGGATCCTTTTTCCTGTCATTGGTGAAATGAACCAATGGAATAACTATTTCCTGCAGACTAGCACCACCATGAACAAACCTTTGACCTCCGCCTTGTAGTCTATACCGATTGTGACCCTTTGGTACAACAGCGACAGAAGTACTCTCTGAACCCAACAGATACTTCAGCTCAATACTCAGCGTGCTAGGAACATCAACGGGTTCATCAAAAAGCATAAAGCGGCGGTTTGATGAAATGGGTGTGACGTCGCTGCGCTGAGTCTTGTCGCTTTCTTCTAAAGGACGTCTCTGATATATAAACCCATGGTCGCTCGTAATATAAAGATTGACTTCTGTTAGGTTCTTGGTTAGCAAATCTACGGCTTCAACAATTTCCTCCAAAGCTCTTTCAACCGCTTCGAAGGTTCTTTCTTCGGTCTGGGCGTTGTCACCGATGGCATCGATGGTGTTGTGGTACACATAGACAACGTGTTTACCCTTTACCGTATTCCTCAAAGTTTGTCTATCCATCTGCACTAGTTCAGACATGTGCAGGGCTATTGAATCGGTTTCTTTGCGCTGAAGGATTCTCTGGCGGTTTTCCAGTCCTGCAGAACTAACGCTATCAACTAGCACCTCAGAACCTGTAATTTCCAGCTTCTGATAGGGCAGCAGAACCGCCATGCCTAGCTGCGTATAAGACGGAACGACGCCCTGCAGTGAATCAAGTTTGGAAACTCCTCTTAGACTTTGGTTAAGGAGTTCGGCCAGTTCATGTCCAGCTTCATAGCGCAGTGCATCAGACACGATCACAAAGACGCGTCCTTTACGCTTGATCACAGGTTCAATGTAGGTCTGATAGAAATGCTGCTGTCGCTGAGCTCTTAGTCTTAACCAGTTTCCGGCGAGCTCGTCCTCAACGAGCTTTGACCACCTGACTGCCAGCTCAGGCAGGAACCAATTACAGTATAGGTTTTCGACCGCCTCGCTCAGGTGGTGTAGTAAATCGAGTCCTTTAGCCTTGCTGTAGGCTAAACAGAATTTACGGTAGGCGTAATCCGCCCTGTAGTATTCATTCGCATAGGCTTCGAACATAACACCGGCAGTGTCAGCGACAAAACTTCTATGCTCCTTTCGAAAGCGGAAGAGTTGAATAGCCCAATAAATAGCATCGTAAATGGCTTCGTACCGTCCGTAGAAGTGTTTCGTTCTCCGCCCAATGATGACGTCTTCGTATTGCGAGAAGTTCTCCGCACCATTTAGCAAACTGCGGAGAATGCGGATGATTACGGCCTTATCTAGACTTGGGAAAACGTCTGCATCGCGGATTTCATGGAGTTCCCACTCCTCAAGGTAGGTGGAGAGATGAAGAACATCTTCTATATCCCCTACTAACTCAGCAAAACGCTGACCATCTACTGCGTGTTTCATAAAGTGATCGATGAAAACCACACAGTTAGATGTACGGCGTAAGAGAAAGTCCTGCCAAGTCTGGGGCAAATCACCATGAAACTGCTCAGCGAAAGCTGTAATCACTAGACTAATAAAGAGGGTCTCTAGATTTTTCCGAGGAGCAGTATACCCAAACTCTCGATCTACAACTTGCCAGAAGGCCTCTTCGTCGCCGAACTTCAAGATCTCTTGCCAGATCCTGTTCTCGTCTTCATTTAATGATTCACAAAATACCGCCCTCAATGAATCTGCGAAATTGCTGGATTTCTGTCCCGCTAGTACAGAAAGAACGGCGACATCGACGGTGCGTTCACTGTAGTCCTCAACACCATAGCTGACAAAACGAACCGTTCTGTCCTTACTGCGGAAAAACCGTTCGTAACGTGTGAACACTCCACGCAAGGACTGGGGCACGTTTAGCTCGTTCATCACCATGGAAATCCTATCAGCGGAGAACTCGGAGCTATACAACAAGGTGTCTACGAACCAGTTGTCATGATCATCAGGTCGTGGCTGGTTTGAATAGATCAAGAAATTGATGTGGGGTTCTAATTCCTCGATAGTGTACTTAGTTAAGAAGTTATTGGTTTCAGTCAAGCGCCAAATCTTGGCGTTCGAAAGCTCCAGCTTCTCCACGTCTTCGGCGAACTCACCCTTAGCATCGTACCAGAAGAGGATGCGCCGATTCGCGCCCGTAGGGGGCTGTTTTCGAAACATATCCTCCAAGGTTTGCCTAATCTGGTCCAGATTCACCCCATCACCACCTTATCTAATCTTTGCCAGCACATTCTGGAACTTAGCGTAGTTAACAGCGACACCATCATCAAGATCAATCTCCACGCGCTTGTTGGCCAAATGGTGAATCAGTTCCTGGTACTTGCTGAGTTCGTTCATGACTTTGTCAATTTCACCAAGTCTCTTGTTCGCCGCGGTCTTCTCTCTTGCTGTCAAATCGGTTGTCAATAGCTGTCTCAGCTGCATCTCTTCGGCTGAAAGCTTGTCCTGGAACGGCAAGAGGTAATCTGTTCGAATACGCGCAATGGTGTCCCGATCATAGCGGTGCATATAGATCAGGCAGTTAAATGATCCATTAGGCGAAGAGAACAGCCAGTAGATCGGACGCTTCTTATAGGTCTTAGTATGATCCCTATAAAACTCGCGGAGGAAATACCTACGAATGGTCTCCCGAGCAGTTTCTGAGGCTCTGCGATTTAGGCTGTCTGCAATAAACTCAAGATTGTCCTCCAGCGTCTCAGGACCAAAAGTTACCCTGACAAAATCTATGAATCGGGCCACGATATCATTGTCAAAATACTCATCATCCAGGATGGTTAAGATATTATCTTCGACAGCAGGAAACGACTTGTACCTCCCAAGATCGAATTCTCCTCCTGCGTATACCAGACCGTCTTCATCTAAAGAATAGCGACCAAACATGCAGCCAACGGCATAGGAAATAAAGGACCGAACATCCCGCTCCCGATCGGCTCTCCGGATTGTAATGTCTTCGTCTGCCACTTCGGGTGTCAGTTCGTCCTGCAACCCATAAATCTCGATGAAGATACGGTTTAGTTCTTCTTCGTTCGCTTTCAATCGCTGAAACTGTTCTTCAGCAAAGTCGGACCAGTTGTTGAAGGCCTGTTCTAATGAACTACCATCTTTGTGAACTAATAAAGGATGACGTTGGAAGTCCCAGGAATCTTCAAATATATCCCAATCATGCTTTGATATTTCTATACACTTCTGCGCTAGTACATTTACTACATCCAGTTGGTCCTCATCAATCTTAATCGGTAAGGATGCGATGTTTCCAACCTGGAAGCTTAGTGTTGGATTCAAGTACTTTAAAAACTCGTGCCCTAGTTTGCTACACATGAAACCAAGTATGTAAAACAAACGATCCACCTTAGGAAATAGGGAGGATCCACTCACATCAAAGATGAAACCGCTGGGTGTGTAGCGTACTCCAAAGCGCGAAGAGCTCACAAATGACCAAGTAATCCCTTCGCGAAAATAGTAGTTGGGATTTCTTATCACCGAACGGCTAAAAGCGCGAATTTCAGCCCCATTATTCTCCCAATTCAATAGATAATCCTGATTCCCATACCATTTCCGATAGGAGCCTCCCTTATTATATGGGAACCATTTGTTTCTGCTCATCTGGGCTTCTTCACTGTCTTCCATTCTAAAACCAATCCTATTCAGATCAACCTCGTGCCAGAAGCGTAGAAATAGGCTGTTGTTTCCTGTTTGCAACCCAACTCTAGGCTGTCCGATTTCTCCAAGAGGAGTTCCATGCTGGAATACTTCCTGTACAGTTTCACTAGCCCAATAAGCGATAGGTGAGCCTGGGATGGAGGGGAAATTGGTTGAGTCAAAGGAATATCGATAGGATACATTGGGATTCTGGGCAGCTTCTTTTGCCTTTACGGGTTGTAAGTCTGGCCCCTTAAAGTCAGCGAGTCTAACGTATTCACCCATTGTGTCGATTTTCTGATTTTGAATCACGAAGGTACAAATCGGTACTGTTGCCTCGGCAAAACCAGAGTACTCCAACTGAATCAAGCTGGATATGCTTTGGTTCTGTAAGATAAACTGTCTTAGTTTTTCATGGGATGAAATAAACATCCACGTAAATGGTGTCATTAGGGCTGCGTAACCGTTTTTTACAGTCATTTGTGTACAACGATAGATAAAAGCTGAGTACAAATCCCCCTTGTAATCGTTATAGTGGGTATTAATAAACTTCTTTAGTTCTGGATTATATTTGTTGTGGTAAGGTGGATTGGTGATCACCGCATGATAGCGATCAGTCAACATTTTTCCTTGTCTTAGGAGGGGCAAAACATGAGCCTTTAACTCATCAAAAGAAACACGGGTCATCAAGTCAAGGTCCTCTTGCTTCACCTTCGTAATCCGTTTAAGATATTTATCAAAGTCTATCTTAGTCACAATAGACAAAGAGCCAAACTGCTTGGCATTCTCAAATTCGTCTAAAAGGCGCAAGAGCTCCCTCTCTTCTTCCTCATTATGAGCAATGATTTGAAGTACTTCATGACTTAACTGCACGCTATCGACAAACTCATACACATTTACCTGAACGGCACCATGCTGCTTAACGAAAAATGGGTCCTTCGAGGCTGCTTTCATGACTAATGCAAAACTTGCTAATTGTACTGCTCGACGATCAATATCCAACCCAAATAGGTTGTTCCTCAAAATAAGGGCCGGAATATCTTTTGCCGAATATCCTTGGGACAGGTAGATGTCATACAAGACATCAAAAGCGTAAACCAAAATATGCCCAGATCCACATGCTGGATCGAGAACTTTGATCTTCTCGGGTGAGACATCATCAGGTATCTGCGAACTGTTTCCTTGCTTCCATAAATAATACTCCCAATCTTTCGCAAAGGGTGCACCATGCGCATCATCCCACATCTTGCCAAGACTGTTTTGCACCATGTACTGAACAATCCATTTCGGGGTAAAGAGTTGGGTGGCGAAGGGAAGATCTTCTTTCGACACTGTTCCCTTGTTTATTCCCGAAATACGCTCATAGAGCTCCGTAATGTAGTATTGATACAGCCACCCAATAATCTCTACTTCCTTCCAGTCCTCTTCTGGAATGGTAGTGACCATCTGACGAATGACAGAATCCTCAATCAGTAAGTTGTTTGGAAAAAGCAGTTCCGAATAGTCATTGATTTTCTCAAACATAAAGGGAAGAACTTCATGCAAGACATTGCAGAGTTTGAGAATGATGTACTTGAAAAGTCCCTCGTCATCTCCTTGGTCCTGCAATTCGAATACCTTATCTAGGTCAAGATCCAAATGCTTCGAAACAGCCACTACTTCTCTAAAGACATCCGGTTCCGTTCTAGTTGGGTCCTCAGACGATAGCACTCGTACACCTATTGGCAAATAGCCGTTTACTTCCATAAAACGGAGAGAAATAAAGCGGTTAAACCAGGTATAGGCCATCTCTTCCATTACCTGCTCATAACCTTTGCTCTCTATAGCCGAAATGAGCTGCTCCCTTTGCTTCTTAAACTCGCCATTACGCGCTTTTCCGTGGACGATGACATATCCATCAACTTCTTCATACTGCTCAATCCGATCGGCGGTAATCCCTATTTCAAACGCCTTTTGCTTAACCTGCTCGATAAGCTTCTTTCGGGCCTCAATGGCAAACTTCTTGATTGCAGACTTGTCCAAGGTATATCCTCCCCTTGTGTTACCAGATAATTTCAATCTCCTCGTTATCTCTGCGCATTTTGGTCAATCGATCCCTGAGTCGCGACAGGAGGGCCTCAATATCCTCGTCGCTTCTCAAGACAACTTGACCACGGAAGAGTTCCCTGGCACTAACTTGGCGGCGCTCGAAGACTCTGTCGGGTTGCTGGGGTTCAACCGTATAGCCTTCAGAGTTTCCTTTATCTTTTGCTAGCTCAAGTTCAATCAGATGCCAGGCTTTATTCCTGTGATTTTGGCTTTCCTTCTCCATGGCATAGGCCTTCAGGAAGCTGTTTACTGTCTGAATCTCCCTTAACAGTCTTTCAAATGGGGCTTTAACCTTCTCTTGGAAAGCTTCATCGAAATCATGTTTAGCCAAAGCTTCCAAGATCAAATCGTAATCGGCCCGAATTTCCTTCTCGATTGGCTCACAAGCCTTTTCTAGTAGGGCCAGAAAAGCCTTGTTAAACTCGTCTCTCAAAACCGGCAGCCTATGGATTTCCCCATACGGGCTTGGACTCTCAATGATTTCTCTAATCCTTTCCACAGGGCCCAACACTTCTTCTGCACTAACAAAGCTCTTGTTCTCGTCAAAGATCTCCATCACCCTGAGACCTTCATCAAACGCCGCCTTCTGTGTGTCAAAAAATCCTCTGACCATATCTAACTGGCGGACAAAGTGCTCTAGAGTGGTCCGCTCTTTCTCTATCTCCGCAAAAAACAATGCAGGTTCGCGGAGTCTCAAGAGCTCGGCGAAAAACGTTCTCGACTGCGTGACTACATCTTGACCAGGATACTTGGAGCTACGTCCATCCTGATACCTTTCGCTCAAGCGCTCTGCTTGGCTTAATTGCGATGCTATCTGAGCCTTCAGCTGGTTCATCAACTCATCTTCATCCAACGAAAAGGACGCTTGATGGAAAACCTGCTGGCCAATACTTCTAACACTGTGGATTAACTCGGGTGCAACTCCGATACGTTTTCTGATAACGAGCCGCTCTACTTCATTACGCTTGGTGAGATAGTCTGGAATTGCAGGATCACTTGGGGTTAGGTCGTCTCCCCCATACTGCAGACGAATCTCTTGTCTGATAAATAGTCTGGCCACAATTGCAGCGATATCCAAGTCATTCCAGCCGTATGGTGAACGTCTGAATTGATCGAGGATATCCTTCATCGTTACTCGCTGGTTCAGGTAGTCTCTGCGGTCGATGAAGGCCTTAACCGCTTCCAGAGCCTGTTTGTTTAGCTCGTCCTCTTGGAGGGAAGTCCGGTTCTTTCTATCTGCCAACATATGGCGCAACTCGTCCACACTAGAAGTGAACTCCTGGACGTAGTGCAGATTTCTGTACAGGATCTCAACTAGTCCCTTCAGGGCCTGATCGATCTTATTCTTGGGATTCTTTGTACGAATATCTAGTCGCTCACCGCGTGCATAGACTTCAGCTTCACCGATGGCCGCTGCCAAGAGAGAGCGGGCTCGATCATACCGAGTCCCGAGTTCACTAACTTTACTGTTAATGATGCTCAACACATTTTGGGCGAGCCTCGTAGAGCTGCTTCGCCTGCGGTAGGTCTCAATCTTTAGAGCACCCTCTATTTCGTCTATGAACTCCCTGTCATCGGGGAGAACAATATAGATATGAGTATGATTAAGAGAACTTAGAGTACGATAGTGCTGACTATCATAGGCGGCACCGGCGATAGGAGTGACAATCTGAAGACTAATCTCCCCATCTTGTGGTCCACGTGGTTTATCGTCAATCATTTGGTTGAATGAAAAATCGTACCTGTTGTCATGACGGTACCTCCGAGCCGGATAGATCTCTTCAAAGATGATATCGCCGATCTTTCTACAGAGCTCGTGGTCGTCAACCTCGATACGCTTAATCTCGCGGTTCACTTCCTGTTCTTCATTCGTCAGGAACTCGTATTCATCACCATTTTTATGGATTAGGGTTTGCTCCTCGAGACGTCTTAAAGAAGCTAGGATCCGATCTCGTAAAGCGAGCTTGTCTTCCTCAACATAGCTTACCATCAGCGTCGTCAAGTTATCGATTTTGGCAGGCATTTCTTTGACATACTTGATCATAAACAGCAGCTTGAGAACGCCTATATCTTCTTCTTTGAGTTGGCTGTTAGATTCTGCCTGTTCGATCACTTGACTAACAGAAGAATCCAAGAAGCTCTTAATAGACTCATAGAAGTCTTGAAAAGGAACTAAGACACCGAGGTCCGCGTTTGCATGCATCAAGAGCGCTTCTTGAAACGCGCTGAGCAAAGAGCGTTCCCCTGAGGCTAGATGGCGGCCGGAGGAAGCATGTTCTCTGATCCCTGTAAATACCTTCTGAAGCAGGTTGAACTGATACGGTACAAACGGGTAGACTTCCGCGAAGTCATTTCGATCCGCGTAGCTTTTCATTTCCGGAGTACCCGGCGCAAAAGTCATTAGATTGCGCAAGACTGCACTCTTTTGATCATAATAGAGACGCAGACTTTCGGCGACTGCCTCTTTCTTTTCAAGAATGCGCCGCTTAATGACTTCGTCTACATTTGCACTTGTTAAGTTCAGACGAGTGTGAAAACGGCCCTGAATTTTCGAAAAATCATTTTCTTTGGACGTTCCTAGACCTTTGATAATGGAATCAAGATCCTCCTGGGAAGTCACCAGAACCCAAGCGCGCCCGTGACAATGAACACCAAGCTCTTCGACAATGGTCTGCAGGTTGAGCATCATATTGTTGTTATCGCCAATATACTGACCCATCTCGTCGACCAAGAAAACAATGCGGTGATCAGGCCCTTTGCTGTCAAGGTACTCTTTGACTATTTGGGCAAATCGCTCAATACTCAAGTCAAAGTTATCATCTTTGGCGTTAAACCACTCAAGAGCTGACTCGTAACTCATATTACGAGCACGCTGCAATGCGGTTATGACATTGTCTCGATCCAGTAATACTCGGCGTCTGCGTTTCTCCCATTCCTCACCGGTTAACTCCTTGATTTCCGCCTTAAACTTTTCATAGACGCCTTCTTGATCTAGGGCGCTTTCCATATCGGCAATCCAAGGCTTGTCCCCATAATACCCCTGCATTTCATAGAAAACTTTGACAAAGACCTTGATCAAGGCCTCTTTTGTGTTTTTCACGTCATAATTACTCTTGGAATCGATGTTAAACAGGATTACATCACATGACGCTTGACCCGCCTGTCTCATATTAGCGTAGACTATCGGATCATCGATCTTATCTTGGAAAAAGTCGATCGCCTTTTTCCCCTCCACTTCCTTGTTTTCCAACAGATAGGCGAGGATTTTCAAGAAGTGTGATTTACCGGAACCAAAGAATCCGGAAATCCAGACTCCCATATTATCCGTTGGCCTATGGAGGCTCTGTTGGTACGCATCAAAGAAATCCCTGAAGTGGCGGGCCAACTGTTTTGTAACAACATACTCCTCAAGTTCCTGAAAAACGTTCTCTTCATCCGTTTGACCGACCTTAATCACGCCTTTAATATCCCGGTCGATCAGTTTCTGAAACATATCGCTGATTCTCATTCCCGATCCCCCTACCTTGGTACTAGTGAAAACGCCCGGTAATAGTTGTCATCCTTAATGCGACCAAATAGTCGCAGCTCGGTTCCGTCATACCTTCCTGGAAAGAACATGATCACAGGAGTCTTGTCCAAAACGTGATGAAGATTGTTCAACACAGTATGGGACCGCACAACAGGCCAAACCCTACCCACTCCGGTCAAAAACACTAGATCGTAGCCTTCGACCTGTGATTCAATAAACTGTACATAGACTTCGGGACTCGCTATATCTCGAACTGCCTCGAGCAAATACTCTGATCCATATTCCGCTTCTAGGGAACCTAATTCAGTAAGGAGGTTCTCACTTTCGAGGATCTTCAGCAGTATGGAGTACAAGTCGAACTCCACTACACGTCGCTTCGAACTAGGAGTATTTAGTCGATTCTTTAGTGCCTGTATGTGAGCCCGAACGAGCATTTCGTCTTCGGGATCGTAATCAAAAATGTAAAAGCCTATTTCATTGCCAAGACCCTTATTGGTCATGAACTCCTCTGTTTGAATGATTTCATATATCCGATCAAGCCTCTCCTCAATTGTCGCCATCACAAACCCTCCATTATCACGGATACGAACCTGTGCTCACGGATCGCTTTCAGGTGTTCAATCAACCCTGGTTCAACAATTGGTGGGGAGACAAGTTGTGTATCCGGTGTAACTAAGCCTGCATCGATCAGTATCTTGAGGAAAACCTGTCTTAACTTCCTCACAGTCTCCTCGCTCCAGCCCGCGACAACAGCACTTTGCTGTCTCTTCTGAGTGAAAAAAATGCGCACATCCTTTGCTGTCAACGGCGATCGCCCTAGTGCGCACTTCTCTTTATAGACTTCCTCAAGAAAGTCAAAAAACAAGAGGTTAGTCTTCGCAATTGCATATAGTGTAACTAGTCGGCTAGCAGAAAGGCTGCCGTTTGCACAGATTTCTACTAGAGTATCGTCCAAGACATCTAGACGACGTAGAACTGCCCTGAGAGCACGCCCGATGCTCTTAGGTGTCTTGTATTGGAAGGAGTTCTCTGCCTTGACGACTTCTCGAATCTCATTATTAGAAAGCCCTCTCATACGCATTTGAGCTACTGTCCTTAACTCAAAATGTAAAAAGGGCTCTCCGGTCATGATTGCGCTGTATTCAGTTGGGATGGGACCTGGCTTAGACATAAGAACGTCTCTCCTATTTTGAAACGAATAATATCAAAGATTATGTTCAACATCGAAAACGATATGTCCTTCCTACTGAATCTGCAGCACACTCTGTGATTGCTTAGTCTACAGCGTCCTCAGCGCCAAGAAGACATGTTGTCCCTATGGAGGCATGAGCTCTCCTGTTAATCGGGCAAATGGCTGTTAACTGGCTCTCATATAGGGTTCCTTTCTGTATTGGAGGAAAAACTTCACAAGCGGCGAATTATTCGGGAAAAACACGCAGCCCACAACCGGCAGAAACCTATATGGAGGTACAGATGATCACTCTGCAACCCATTACCTACGAGAACTTCTATGATTGCATCAGTTTGCAACCTAATGAACACCAGAAAAAGTACATAGCATCGAACCTGTACAGTTTGGCCAAGGCCTACGTTGCCCTGGCAAGTGGAGCATTTACTCCCATGCCTTACGCCATCTATAGCGATGATGTTGCTAATCACGCTCTTTGACCGCATTTTGCTCACGATAGGTGGCCGGCAGAGGC
>CZCB01001313.1_pt1 | contig 13745 bp, 12 predicted proteins | sample 591991 | NCBI WGS metagenome assembly CZCB01 (sample SAMEA3556809, study PRJEB10932) | anaerobic digester metagenome | reverse complement strand
TTTAATGATACGGCGACCACCGAGATCTACACTATCCTCTTCGTCGGCAGCGTCAGATGTGTATAAGAGACAGACCTAAGGTTGATTGCAGGGAGGTACCTTTTATTATTCTTTTCTTTGTAGTATAATTAAATTTATGGAGAATTGTATAATTTAATAAAAAGTTAAATTAATTACTTTTAGACGTGGGGGCGGTAATGTGTTAAAGAATAGGACATTTCTGGTTTTCCTTGTAATTATTCTCTTAGTGATTGGCCTTTCTGGATGTTATTTATTTCCAAAAGAGGAAGAGGTACTGGCGCCTCCATTGATTGAACCACCCGAAATCACATATGAGACTTTAGAGGCTACCAGGGGAACTATTGAGAAGAAGATAACGGCAAGCGGCACTTTTGTATCGATAGAACAGGGAAACATGTTCTTCAAGAACCGGGGTGGTCGCTTAAAGAAAGTGTATGTTAAAGTGGGAGACATCGTAGAAAAAGGGGATCTATTAGCAGAACTGGATAGTGGAGATCTGGAAAACCAAATCAAACAGCAAAAGATTCATCTAAAAAAGGCAGAGACAAGACGGAATCAAGTCAGGGCTAATTCCGGAGATAAATACGAGCGTGCTATGGCCCAATATGACGTGGAGCTGGCAAAGCTCTCCCTCGAAAATTTGCAGAGAGAATTGGAAGAGAGCAGATTAACTGCGGACATGGCAGGCCATGTGGTTTATCTGGACTATAACGTAAGAGAAGGCGATTATATAAATGCATATCAACCCTTAGTCCGTATAGCTGATCCAAATAAACTTCAACTTCAAATAAGCGGAGCCAAGTCATCGGATTTTAAGCTAGGTATGGAAGCAGACGTGATTATTAACAAGAAGTCATATCAGGGAACAGTTGTAATGACTCCTGCCGACATGCCCCATGATACACCTGAGGAATTAAGGGACGTTGTGCACATAGACGTACCTGATCTGCCTGAGGGCGTTAAGATGGGTGATCATGCACAAATTAGCCTTATATTGGACAGGCGGGAGGATGTTATTGTCTTACCCAGAAACCTGGTAAGAAACTATATGGGAAGAAGATATGTCCTAGTTTTAGAAGACGGGCTAAAAAAGGAACGCGATGTAGAAATAGGGCTGGAAACCCCTACAGAGACGGAGATAATGAAGGGTTTAGAAGAAGGAGAACTAATTATTATCAAATAATGGAGGGGGATCTTAGCCATGCTTATTATGGTATTTAGAAAGATGATAAATAAAAAATGGATGACCCTCTGCCTGCTTATTGGTTTTGTTTTGGCTGTGGCCATGGTTAGCAGTATTCCCATATATACAGATGGGGTCCTTCAACGGATGCTAACCAGGGACTTGGAAAACTACCAGGTATCTACGGGTTTTTTCCCGGGACGATATATAGCAACAGCAAATCTCTACTCAAACTTTGATGGGGATTCCAGACATAAAGCCCTTAATCTATTTGATGGTAAGATGAGCGACACTTTTCCAAAAGAGATTGGGCTTCCCGTGAGGTCATACTCCCGGGTCCTGTCAGCTGAATATTTCAATGCCCTACCAAGGATCCAAAGGGAAGAGAAACCGGCGAAACGAACCGTCAGGATAACTACTATGTATGATTTAGAGGAACATATACAACTGGTAAAGGGCCGAATGTTTAGCGCAGAGAAACAGGACGGCGTTTATGAAGCCATTGTAACGGAATATGCCATGCAGAAGTTGGACCTTAGACTTGACGAGGAATATGTATTGGAAGACTTCGTAAGGCGGACAGAGGAACCCATAATTGTCAAGGTTGTAGGGATATTTACCGTTAAGGATGCAGCGGATCCCTATTGGTTTCAAGGATTACCGGCGTATGATACAAATTTGATAATCGATGAGAACCTCTTTATAAATGACCTGGTAGAGAGGGATCTGCCATTGATCACCAAGGCTCAATGGTATCACGCCTTTGATTATCATAAGATAAATTTGGATAACACGCCTAAGATTATAGACGCATTCAACAACCAACACAGGTGGCTTAAAGAGCGTAGGGTAGAATTCAATATGCCGTCGATACCGGTGCTGGAGAAGTATTACGAGAGAGAAAAACAGCTAACGACTACCCTATGGGTGGTTCAAGTTCCCATCCTCATGATGTTAGGATTTTATTTGCTTATGGTATCGCGTCTTGCTATAGAACAGGAACAAAACGAAATAGCGGTAATGAAGAGCAGGGGTGCCAGTAGTTTTCAAGTGTTCTTTGGTTATTTGATCGAGAGCTTGATACTGGGGGTTATCGCTCTTTCCGTTGGCCCTCCATTAGGCTTGTTTATATGTGGTCTTCTAGGGTCCGCCAATGGATTTATGGAATTTGTACAAAGAACCGCCTTACCAATATCTCTAAATATTAAGGCTTACCTATATTCATTGGGGGCTGTCCTAATATCAATTATTACTATGCTTGTACCTGCCTATGTATCGTCAAGGATCACCATCGTAGAATACAAGAGAAAGAAGACCAGGCATACGAATAAACCCTTATGGGAGAAGTATTTTTTGGATATATTGCTCCTGGCCGTATCAGGGTATGGTCTATATAGTTACAATTTAAGACAACAGGCTTTGGAAATTACCGGCGCCAGTGGCACCGAACTTGCCATTGACCCCATGCTGTTTATTATCTCTACCTTATTTATTCTGGGCGTCGGGCTTGTTCTATTGAGAATATACCCTTATTTGGTCCGCCTATTGTTTCTTGCAGGCAAGAGGATATGGTCACCGGTTATGTACGCCTCATTCGTACAGGTGGGAAGATCTGGAGGACAGGATCAATCATTGATGCTATTTATAATCCTGACCCTATCTATAGGAATCTTTAACGCTAATGCCGCACGAACGTTAAACAATAATATAGAAGAAAAGATTAGATACTCAATTGGTGCGGATCTCAATATTATGGCCCATTGGGAAAGCAACGAAGTACCTACCGCAAGTTCCAGTATGGGTGGCGGCCCTCCTGAAAGTCAGATTCTTGAGAGCCTGTCCCAAGAACCTGTCCAGTACAGGGAACCCCCCTTTGTTCCATTTACCGAGCTTTCGGGGGCGGATAAGGTCACCAAGGTATTCAGGCAGGATGATATTACAGTTCAACTGTCGACCCGGGATATAATAAAGAGGAAGACTGAATTACTTGGGATTATTCCTAATGAATTCGGGCAGATCGCCTGGTTTAGAAATGATTTGCTCAAGACCCATTGGTATAACTATTTAAACCTTTTGTCTATGGGAGATCCCAGGGCTGCCCTGGTCACCAAAGGTTTCCAGGAAGACCATAATGTAAATATAGGTGACTCCCTATGGATCAGCTGGGGGGAACAGGGATATTTAGAGGTGATAGTCTACGAGTTTATAGATTATTGGCCTACATTTAACCCAAACGCCAAGGATTCTCAAAACAACACCAAAAATCTCATAGTGGCCCAATTGGATTACATTCAAGCCAATACTGCCCTGGAACCCTATGAGGTATGGATTAAAAAAGTTCCTGGTGTTACCAGTCAGGAAATTTACGACGAGATATTGGAAAAGGAAATTAAAATAGTAAGGTTGACAGATACCAGTCAGGAAATTATTAAAACGAAGAACGATCCTATGTTACAAGGTACAAATGGGGCGCTGACTCTGGGATTTATTGTTACCATGTCCGTAAGTACCATTGGATTTTTGATCTATTGGATATTATCCATCAGACAAAGGGAACTTCAATTTGGTATCTTTAGAGCTATGGGGCTATCCGTAAGGAAAATAATAGGGCTGCTGGCTTGGGAGCAGCTGTTGATATCCGGGACAGCCATCCTTATTGGTGTAACGGTTGGAGGACTAACCAGCCAACTCTTTGTACCCCTGTTACAGATGGTATATAGCGCAGCGGAACAGGTGCCCCCCTTCAAGGTAGCAGCCTCAGGACAGGATTATATAAAAATCTATACGGTAGTTGCTATTATGCTATCAGGGGCTATAGGATTTCTGGGCATGTTCATCTCCAGGATAAAGATACACCAGGCTATAAAGCTGGGTGAGGACTAGCTTGTATTTTTTGTGAGGCAATTACAAAAGTAATTGCTCCCGATGTTTAATAAATAAAGGAGGAGTGGATCTATATGGCTTCTAACGCAATGAAGACTATAGGACCTGAGAACAGGTACCAGGGCAGGCTGCCAAAGATAGGCATAAGACCTGTTATCGATGGACGTCGACGTGGGATTCGGGAATCTCTGGAAGAGCAGACCATGAATATGGCCAAGGCAGCAGCCAGGTTTCTGGAGGAAAATCTGCGTCATGCCAATGGTATGCCCGTTGAATGTGTAATCGCTGATACCTGTATAGGCGGTGTAGCTGAGGCTGCAAAGGCAGCCGATAAGTTTCAACGGGAAGGTGTAGGAGTTTCTATTACCGTGACCCGGTGTTGGTGCTACGGATCCGAGACCATGGACATGGATCCCAGCACACCAAAAGCTGTATGGGGTTTTAATGGTACCGAAAGGCCGGGGGCAGTCTATTTAGCTGCTGTGTTGGCTGCTCATAGTCAGAAGGGGGTACCCGCATTTGGCATCTACGGCCGGGATGTACAGGATGTGGACGATACCTCTATTCCTGCAGATGTGCAGGAAAAACTATTAAGGTTTGCAAAAGCCGGTCTGGCTGTTGCAACTATGAAGGGCAAGTCCTATCTGGCCATGGGCGGTACATCTATGGGTATCGCCGGATCCATGGTAAATCCTGACTTTTTTGAAGATTATTTAGGCATGCGGGTAGAATCCATAGACATGTCGGAGTTTGTGAGACGTTTTAATGAAGGGATATATGATGTAGAAGAGTTTGAGAAGGCTCTGGCCTGGACCAGGGAGAATTGTAAGGAGGGACCGGACATTAATCCCATAGAGTCCCAGGCTTCAAGGGCTAAAAAGGACGAGGTATGGGAGACAGTAGTTAAGATGGCCCTCATAGCCAGGGATCTTATGGTTGGTAACCACAAGTTGGCTGAGATGGGCTTTGGGGAAGAAGCCTTGGGACACAATGCCATCCTTGCAGGATTTCAGGGCCAGAGGCAATGGACGGATCATTTTCCAAACGGCGACTTTATGGAGGCAATTCTAAACTCCTCTTTTGATTGGAATGGAATCCGTCAACCCTATCTGATAGCGACAGAGAACGATAGTCTGAATGGAGCAGTAATGCTCTTTGGTCATCTCCTGACCAATACCGCCCAGGTCTTTGCCGATGTAAGGACCTATTGGAGCCCTGATGCTGTAAAAAGGGTAACCGGTAAGGAACTGACGGGTAGAGCTGCTAATGGAATAATCCACCTTATAAATTCGGGTTCAGCGGCCTTGGACGGTACCGGTCGACAAGAGATTGATGGGCAACCGGCCATGAAGCCCTATTGGGAGATAACTCCTCAGGAGGCACAGGCTTGCCTGGATGCTACATCATGGAGGTATGCAAACCTTGGATATTTTAGAGGTGGCGGATATTCCAGCCAGTTTTTATCCAGGGGAAATATGCCGGTGACCATGACTAGAATAAATCTAATTAAGGGGTTGGGACCGGTACTCCAGATAGCTGAGGGTTACACCGTGGATTTACCCAAGGATGTAAACGGCATCCTGGACCAGAGAACTGATCCAACCTGGCCCACTACATGGTTTGCACCCAACCTTACAGGTAAGGGTGCCTTCGCAGATGTATATTCTGTGATGAATAATTGGGGAGCCAATCATGGGGTTCTGTCCTATGGACATGTAGGTGATTTGTTCATAACCTTGGCATCCATGCTTAGGATTCCCGTTGCCATGCATAATGTATCGGAAGATCGTATTTATAGGCCCAGCACATGGGGTGCCTTCGGTACCAATGACCTGGAGGGTGCTGATTTTAGGGCTTGCAAAAACTTTGGCCCACTATATGGATAAGCATTAAGGAGGAGCATTTCTATTCACCTTTATAGGTCCAGGGCATATAATGGTAATGAAATACCATAGATGTGCCTGAGCACAGGGAAACTATAAGGGGGTATGGGTATGTCTTTCTTTAGTGGTGCTGACGATAGCTTATTATTCTTCTTCCTTCTCTTGGTAATTATCTTCTGCAATTGTGGTATATTTAAGGACGGAAGTGAATTATTATTTTTCTTCCTGCTCCTGGTTGTACTCTTTATGGGAGAAGATATATGCGGGTGCCGCAGATAATAGTAATATATAAAAGGCCCCCACTGAAAGCTTTATCTTTTAGTGGGGGCTTTTTATTGCCTATTTTGCCCTGTTGATATAGAATATAGATAACTATGGGGTATAAGTATCAAATCCTATCTATAACTGCCATGTATTTTTGGAAATACCCAGCCAGATATTGTACTGTTAAGGAGGTATCAAATTGAAAGTATTATTATTGACTGTTACAGCCGGCCATGGTCATACCCAAGCGGCTAAAGTAATTATGGAATGTCTCGAGAACAACGGGGCCCAATGTAAACTCCTGGATACCTTAGAGTACATAAACCCAATACTGGGCGAATCGGTAGATAAGGGATATCTTTACTCCACCCGATTTACTCCCAATGTATATGGAAGGATATACGATGCTGTTGATAGCAGGGATAAGACCGATGGCAAATTTTCTATATCCCATATAATGAACAAATTATTGTCTAAAAAACTCATAACCTTTCTGGAAGACTTCAAGCCCGATATAGTGGTCTGTACCCATGTCTTTGCCGCTCAGATCATAAATTATCTGCAAAAGAAGGGAACAATCGATACTATAAGCTTAGGTATAGTCACAGATTTCACCATACACCCATTCTGGGAGGATACGGACCTGGACTATTATGTTACTGCCAACGAGTTGTTAACCTGGCAAGCTTCCAAAAAAGGGATAGATACTAAGAAGATTTTGCCTATAGGAATACCGATTCATCCCAAGTTCGGGACCAAAACCAATCCTTCGGAAGCTAGAGAGGCCTTGGGACTGGATGATAAGACCACTATATTTATTATGAGCGGTAGCATGGGTTATGGTGACCTTGAATCGAGTATTATGGATTTAGACATGGTGGATATGGATTTTCAGATAATATCCGTATGTGGGAACAATAAGACCTTAAAGAAAAAGATAGACCAGCTGGTCCTGCGAAAAAGGATATATAACTTTGGTTTTGTAGACAACATAGATATAATAATGGATGCTGCCGATTGTATTATTACCAAACCGGGCGGATTAACCACTTCTGAGAGTCTGGCTAAGAGGATACCTATGATCCTTATTAATCCAATACCAGGTCAGGAAGAAAGAAATATGGAATTTCTTTTAAACAATGGATTAGCCATCATGATCACGGAAACCTATCCCTTGGATGAGGCTCTATATCAATTGATGAACAATCCATGGAGAAGGAAATTTATGATCCAGATGGCCGAAAAATTTGGAAAGCCAAATGCAACCAGAGATCTATGCAATCACATCTTATCCATTTTGTGACAGGTACAAGCATTTGTATATCCGTTATGCTAAACAACATTAATAGCAATTCAACAATTTGTGCATTAAATACTGTAGGGCTGCTTCTCTATATGATTTTGAAAACGGGACATGCTTATGCATATAGGGGCTTAAGAAGCGGGACTGTTCATATGAGCTATTGAACAGCCCTGCTATATAATCAGCTTTTATCGACGTTCACGTTTATCCTACTATAGAAGGACTTTTTGTATTAGGTCCATACGGGATAGTATACGCTGAAACAGATAATCCACCAAGGTTATTGCAGTCATAGCCTCGACTACGATGACCGCTCTGGGAACAATAATGGGATCATGACGGCCACTGATAAGGATCTCTATATTCTCTCCCTTAACCTTATCTATGCTTCTTTGGGGGATGGATATGGACGAAGTGGGCTTAATAGCAGCCCTGAATACAATGGGAGATCCGTCGCTTATGCCTCCTGTTATTCCTCCGGCCTTGTTGGTCCGCTTGGTTATCTTCCCCTGGGCGTCAATCATTAAGGGGTCATTGTTTTCCGAACCGGTCAGTTTCGCAGCATTAAAACCGCTACCGAATTCCAGACCTTTAACGGCACCGATGGAGAATATGGCTTTGGACAAGACTGCATCCAGCTTTTCAAAGACAGGTTCTCCTACTCCGGGGGGTAACCCATTTACGATGCATTCGATAACGCCGCCGGCAGAATCTCCCTTTTCCTTAAGTTGATCCAGATAAAGTTCAGCTTCCATTGAGGCTTCTTTATCGGGCATAGCAAGGGGATTTAATAGGATCTCCTCCGCGTCAAACCTGGCAGGATCTACGGTTATATTGCCTATTGACAGGGTATAGGTAATTATATCTATACCAAGGAGGGATAGAATCTTTTTAGCCACAGCTCCCGCGGCAACCCGGGCAGCAGTTTCCCTGCCCGAGGAACGGCCGCCTCCTCTGTAATCCCGGAACCCGTATTTTTGGTCATAGACATAATCGGCGTGACCGGGTCTGTAAGTGTTCTTTATATTGCTATAATCCCGAGATCGCTGATCTTTATTGTATATTATCATGGATATAGGAGTGCCCGTTGTTATACCCTCAAAGACTCCGGATAATATCTCTACCTTATCATCCTCTGAACGGGGGGTGGAATAAGGGGAACATCCCGGCTTTCGTCTGTTAAGATCCTTTTGTATATCGTGTATATCCAACGGGACACCGGCGGGACATCCGTCTACCACTACCCCCAAGGCCTTTCCATGGGATTCACCCCATGTGGATATACTAAAATTTTTACCAAAGATAGAACCTGACACTACTATCACCGCCTTTAGGAAGTTTGAAAGAATTCATTAACCCATTTAGCCGGACGAACTGGATTAATGGGGTTAAGTCTTATATAAACTTGGATTACAATTTTATCACAAAAAGCAATCATTTGGTATAAATCCCTGGTGAATTTTATAAGGTATAATCAAAAACACCTTATATTATAGGTATTCATTATAACCCTTTAAATTAATGGATATAAATGTTATGATAAAAAATAGGAGGTTGATGCATTATGAGATTGTTTATTTCAGGTTATAGTGTTGGAGAGACCTATACAATTGGTATGTACGACTTAGGTGAAGAAGGCAAGGAAAAGAAATTGTTGTGGAGCAGCGATGTAGAGAACCCTTCATACCTTGCCTACCATGACAACATGTTGTTTGGCATCACCGAAAAAGGACGTGGAAACAATGTGTGTATGTTCATGGAGGATGGAGATGGTTATAGGCTGGTAGATACAAGGGCATTGGAAGGAAACGGCTTGTGTCATATTACCTACCTACCAAATAACAGCACTTTGGTGGGCAGCTGTTACGGAAGTGGAGATATATTTTCAATAGGAGTGGACNNGGGGAAACCAAGGAAACTACCAGAGCCCATAGTGCCATTTCGGATCCGGAAGAAAAAAGAGTTTATTCTGCTAACATAGCCCTTGATAGGATCTATGTCTATGGTGTAGACAAAGGGGTCCTTGAGGAAATTGAATACTTCCAGCTGGACAAGGGTGAGGGACCAAGGCATATAGCCCTATATCCTGAGCTAGATCTTATCTATATCATCACCGAATACTCCAATAAGATAATTATCCTCAAAAGTGGAGAGGCAGGCTTTGAAGTAATCCAAAGCATCAGCACTCTACCCGAGGGTTTTGAAGGTGAGAGCTTCTGTTCTACCCTATGTTTTTCAAAGGATAGGAAATTCCTATATGGGGCAAATCGTGGAGCCAACACCATTGGAATATTTAAGGTGGCAGAGGATGGCACCCTGGAGAAAATAGGTGATAGTTCCTGTTTTGGAAACTGGCCACGGCATATGGATCTATTCGGCGACGACAGGTTTATTACCATAACCAATGAGAGAAGCGGTGAAGTGGTAATAGCTGAAAGGGACGAAAAAACCGGTCTCATAGGAGAAGCAATAAACAGGATCGAATTTGGTAGGCCAAGTTTTGTAGTGGAAAAGCTGTAAGTTAATTGACATAAAAGGTTAGGGTAATGAAATGGGTTGAAGGATATTTAGTAATTTCGTATTAAAGAGGTGGCATTTTGGTATTAGGGATTGGGATAGATATTATCGAAATCCGTAGGATCTCCAAGGCCATGGATAATCCCGTATTTATGGATAAAATTTATACTCCCGGAGAACAGGAGTATATAAGAACCAGGAAAAACAATCCTAGCACCGCGGCGGGTTACTTTGCTGCAAAAGAAGCCGCCGCGAAGGCGCTAGGCACGGGTTTTGGTTGGGTTAAATGGACGGAGATCGAGATTATACGCGATGAAAATGGAAAGCCCTGTATGAAACTCTATGGAAATGCAAAAAGTGTTATGGAGGATATGGGTGGGAAGACCATCCTGGTATCAATCTCCCATTCCAGGGAAAATGCCATTGCAGAGGTTTTAATCTGTTAGGGGTGATTGGATATGTATGTGGTTACACCTGAAGAGATGCGGGGAATAGACAATAGGACAATAACGGAGTTTGGGATTCCGGGTATAGTGCTTATGGAGAATGCAGCGATCAGGACTGTTGATGTTATAGAGAGGGAATACCCGGACCTATATAAGAGTGGCAGAGTATTAGTGCTTGTCGGAGGGGGTAACAACGGCGGAGACGGATTAGCCATTGCAAGGCATTTAATGCTAAAAGGAGCTAGCGTTAAGGCTGCTCTTTTTGTAAATGAGGACAAGTTTGTGGGGGATGCCAAGGCAAATTATGATATCTACAGGGCATTAGGTGGTAAATGCCTCTTTATTCAGGACAACCCTGGGTATTTGCAGGAATTGGACAGCTGTATAGGAAAAGCCGACTTAATAATTGACAGTATTTTCGGGACCGGATTGTCAAGGGATATAGAGGGTACTGTATCCGATGTCATAGAAAGGGTAAATAGATCGCCTGTACCCGTAGTAGCGGTGGATATTCCAACGGGTATAAGCGGTGTAAACGGACGGATAATGGGCACAGCCATTAGGGCTGATTATACTGTCACTTTTGGCAATATTAAAAGGGGGCACCTATTCTATCCCGGCCGGGAATATTCCGGTAAACTCTTTGTATCCCCAATCAGCCTGCCCCGGTGCAGTGCTGAATCCATAGGGGTTAAGACCTTTACCCTGGATGATGGGGAGGTATCCAAAGGTTTAAAGGAAAGGCCTAAAGATGGACATAAGGGTACCTTCGGCAAGGTGGGGGTAATTGCAGGTTCCTTGGGTATGACAGGGGCTGCATGTCTTACATCCATGGCTGCCCTTAAAGGCGGCGCAGGGCTTGTAACTCTAGGCTGTCCTGTTAGCCTTATGCCTATATACCAAAGCAAGATGACCGAGGTCATGACATATCCTTTGGAAGATGGGGGAGCAGGTTATCTAACTGGGGACGCCATACCCTCTGTCCAAGACTTTCTGAGGGATAAGGATGTCCTGGCTATTGGACCGGGGCTAGGACCAAAATGCCATGGTTTAGAAATTTTAAGGTATATTTTAGACCATTTTGATATATCCATAATAATGGATGCAGATGCCCTCAATCATATATCTAAGGACCTGGGGTTATTCCCCGCCTATAAAGGATCCATAGTTATAACGCCCCATCCCGGAGAAATGGCCAGATTGACGGGAATGGATATAGAAGAGATTACTAATTCGCCTATAGATGTTGCAACAAACTTTGCTAAGGAAATGGGGGTAGTTGTACTGCTAAAAGGAGCCACCACCGTAGTAGCCCATCCTGATGGGAGGATATATTTAAATTCTACAGGGAATCCTGGAATGGCTACGGGAGGGAGCGGGGATGTCCTGACAGGGCTGATAGCCGCTTTGGTTGCCCAGGGTTATTCTACTTACGATGCTGCCGTCTATGGAAGCTTTATTCATGGTAGAGCCGGGGATTATGCCATGAAAAAATGGGGTGAGGCCGGATTGGTGGCAGGGGACATATTGAATGAGATACCATTGGTCTTTAAGGATATGTATAGACTAAAAAAGGCGACAAAGTGATGGCTGTCTGCTAAGGATCATTTTCATAACATGTATGGGGGGATGGTGTTTGAAGGCTTTTAGATTTGCTTTGATCCTTGGATTGGCGCTTTGTTTGACGGGATGCAAGGGAAGAACGCCGGAAGATACCTTTATTGCCGCACAGCAAGCGTTGGTAAGCCTGGAAAGCTATTCTGCCACCCTCACATATAGGGTTATGGACGATGAGGAGACGAGGGAGTATCGCTTTAATCAATGGGTAAGTATGCCCCATTCCTTTAAGATTATACTAATTACACCGGATAATCTGGCAGGAAAGATCATTGTAAGCAATGGTAAAGAAATATTGATAGAGCATTCTAAGGTAGAGGACTCCATAAAATTTAATGTTAAGTCCCTGGAGCAACAGAGGCCCTTATTCATAGGAGATTTTCTAAATTCCTACTTATTATCAGAGGAAGTGGGTAAAAGGATTCATATGGAAGAAGACGTAGAGTATGTGATCCTAACCTGCCCAGCTATGGACAACAAGGCCCTTGGGAACAGTCAGGAACTATGGCTCAGGGCGCCGAAGATGACCCCTGTCAAATTGATTAATTATAACGCTGACGAAGATATATCCAGTCTGATTCTTTTTGAAGAATTTGATAGGAGTTGGAAACCGGAGGAGAATTTCTTTGATCTGTGATGTTAAGATGATTCCAAATTCTGTTGCCAAACGATATGTTTTGGGATATAATGTTGCATATATGCTAGGAACGTAACCTATCATATATATATTAGGAGGTGCTGTCTTGGCTGAGCTGAAAAAAATATTAGTTAGTTTGCCCGACAGTTTGTTACGGGAAGTGGATGAAATTGTGGCTATGGGAAAGAAAAACAGAAGCGAATTTATCAGGGAAGCAATGAGGCTCTATATTAGGGAGAGACAGAAAATCGAGATACGTGAGAAGATGAAAAAGGGTTATGAAGAGATGGCCAGGATCAATTCAGAATTGACAGAAGAGGGAGCAAATTCTGATATTGAAGCCTTGGAAAGATATGAAGCCGTATTGACTGGGCGTGAGTAGCGTTATGATAAAGAGGGGAGATATTTATTATGCAGACTTGAGTCCAGTAGTGGGGTCCGAACAGGGCGGTGTCCGACCGGTATTGGTTGTGCAAAACGATATTGGAAACAGATACAGTCCTACTATAATAGTCGCCGCTATTACATCCCAAATACACAAGGGTAAACTACCCACACATATTGAAATCAGTGCCTCTGAATATGGTTTACCTAAGGACTCTGTTATTTTGCTAGAGCAAATTAGAACCATCGATAAGAGAAGGCTAAAGGAAAAGATCGGGTTTCTAGCTCCGGAAACCATGAGTAAAGTTGATGAAGGTCTTCAGATAAGTTTTGGCTTAATTGATATATAATCGGATTGCATTATTGCAATCTTTTTTTTAAAGAAAATCATTTTTAATATAGGTGCAGATTATGGTGAAAAGGTCCGTATATACCGATTACATATTTATAGTGTTGGGCTCTTTGGTTACCGCCTTAGCCTTTAACCTTTTCTTGATTCCCCATAAGATAGCCCCCGGGGGTATCAGTGGTATTTCTACCATAATATATTATATTACCAAGGGCAGAATACCCGTCGGTATTAGCATGCTTGGATTAAACATCCCCC
>CZCB01005608.1_pt1 | contig 13775 bp, 16 predicted proteins | sample 591991 | NCBI WGS metagenome assembly CZCB01 (sample SAMEA3556809, study PRJEB10932) | anaerobic digester metagenome | reverse complement strand
TGGAAGAGATTCGTAAGGCCAATGAGTTAGGAGTTATTTCCGGTGTTACCACTAATCCTACCTTGATTGCTAAAGAGGGCCGGGATTTTTATCAGGTAATAAAGGAAATTTCTGAAATTGTCGACGGTCCCATAAGTGCTGAGGTAATCGGATTAACCAAAGAAGAGATGGTTTCGGAAGCCCAGAAATTGGCAAAAATAAATAATAATATAGTCATCAAAATACCTTTACTCCTGGAAGGTTTAAAGGCTATCAAGGTTTTAAACAGGTTAGGCATAAAAACTAATGCCACCCTTATTTTTTCTTTAAATCAAGCGATTTTAGCCGCTAACGCCGGTGCTACATATGTCAGTCCTTTTCTGGGCCGCTTAGATGATGTAGGTCATAACGGGATAAATTTGGTTGCGGAAATCGCTGAAGTTTTTAAAAATTATAATTACTCCACTCAAATTATTGCCGCAAGTATCAGACATCCTTTCCATGTCACCCAGGTGGCTAAATTAGGTGCCCATATAGCCACAGTACCTTATAAAGTAATTGAGCAAATGGCAAAACATCCCCAAACGGATTTAGGAGTACAGATATTTTTAAATGATTGGGAGAAGACAAAAATTAAATAGGAGGTAAATCTTATGGATAGAGAACTGGCTCTAGAGTTTGCCAGAGTAACGGAGGCTGCTGCTTTAAACTCTGCCCGGTGGATGGGTAAAGGTGATAAAATAGCCGCTGATGATGCAGCAGTACGTGCCATGCGGTCTATGTTTGATACTATTCATATCCAAGGAACCGTAGTTATTGGTGAAGGGGAAATGGACGAAGCCCCTATGTTATATATCGGAGAAAAAGTAGGTAGCGGTAAAGGTCCTAAGGTTGATATTGCCGTTGATCCTCTGGAAGGTACTAACTTAGTAGCTAAAGGTATGAACGGTTCTATTGCTGTTTTAGCCGTAGCTGAAGAAAATTGTCTATTACACGCCCCGGATATGTATATGGAAAAGATAGCCGTAGGACCCGGTGCCAAAGGTGCAATAAGCCTTGAGGCTTCACCGGAAGAAAATGTAATCAATGTGGCTAAAGCTTTAGGTAAAAGTGTCCAGGACATAACAGTTGTAATTTTAGACCGACCACGTCATGAAAAACTCATTCAGGCGGTAAGAAAAGTAGGGGCCAGGATTAGGCTCATTACAGACGGTGATGTTTCTCCGGCGGTAGCTACCGCTATCCCCAATTCTGGAGTGGATATGGTTATGGGAATCGGCGGTGCTCCGGAAGGTGTACTGGCGGCCGCTGCTTTACGCTGTATGGATGGTGATATGCAAGGTCGTTTAGTTCCCGGAAATGAAGAGGAAATAGAGCGAGCCAAAAAATTAGGAATTGGTGATATTAATAAAATTTTAACCCTGGACGACATGGTCCGTACCGATGATGTGATTTTTGCCGCAACCGGTATTACTGACGGGGATATGCTGCAGGGTGTGCGGTTTTATGCAGATCGCGCCACAACTCATACAGTGGTAATGCGGGGACAAACAGGAACCCTCAGATTCATTAAAGCTCATCATTACCTAAAGAAAAAACCCAAATATGTACAAACACTTGGCTAAACTAGCAACTAATTCGGCTTTTGGGCCACTCTGCATGTCAGCATTACGGCTTTTGGATTTAGCTCTTGGGGCGGCATGTAATGACATCCCTTAACCTTAACCTTGCGACCAAAGTTCGCAATGCTAGCCACTAGCCACTAAAAACCAGCCACTAATACTAGTCACTAGTCACTAAACCGAAGGGAGTGAATAATTTGTCCTATGATGCAAATGAACTAGAGAATAAGACAATGGTTGAACTTTATAAACTGGCTCGTGAAATGGAGATTACAGGTTACTCTAGGCTTCGGAAAAAAGAATTAATTTTTGAAATACTAAAAGCAGTAGCTAAAAATGATGACCAGCTTCATGCTCAGGGTGTGCTGGAAATAATGCCTGATGGCTATGGATTTTTACGACCTTTTACCTATCTACCTAGCCAAGATGACATTTACATTTCTCCCTCTCAGATAAGAAAGTTTGACTTAAGAACAGGTGACCGCGTATCCGGACTTACCCGTAAACCTAAAGATAATGAAAGATTCTTTGCTTTACTCAGGGTTGATGCCGTTAATGGCGAGCCTCCGGAGAAATCACCTGAAAGGTTGCACTTTGATGGACTTACCCCGATTTACCCTATGGAAAAACTGCGCTTAGAGTGCGATAGTAATTGCATTTCCACCCGCATCATTGACTTAATTGCCCCGGTAGGAAAAGGGCAAAGAGGTCTTTTAGTTGCCCCTCCCAAGGCAGGGAAAACCGTTCTGCTTAAAGAAATCGCCAACAGCATTTCTAAAAATCATCCTGAAATGGAAATTCTTATCTTATTAATAGATGAAAGACCCGAAGAAGTAACTGATATGCAGAGGTCAGTCAAAGCTGAAGTTATCAGTTCAACTTTTGATGAACCGCCGGAAAACCATGTAAAAGTAGCGGAAATGGTTCTGGAAAGAGCCAAAAGGTTAGTGGAACATAAGCGGGATGTAATTATCCTTTTGGACAGCATTACACGTCTTGCCCGGGCCTATAACCTGGTTATTCCACCTAGCGGTCGAACCTTATCCGGAGGAGTGGACCCCAGTGCTCTCCATAAACCGAAAAGATTCTTTGGTGCCGCTAGGAACATAGAAGAAGGAGGCAGTCTTACGATTTTGGCTACGGCTTTAATAGAAACAGGCAGCCGGATGGATGACGTTATCTTTGAAGAATTTAAAGGTACCGGGAACATGGAACTTATTTTAGACCGCAAATTGGCTGAACGCAGGATTTTCCCGGCAATAGACGTAAAAAGGTCGGGAACACGTAAAGAAGAATTATTATTATCAAAAGAAGAATTGGCTGTTGTTTGGCAGTTCCGCAAAACCTTTAGCAACACTGATACGGCGGAAGTTACCGAAATGCTAATTGATGCTTTGCAAAAAATAAAGACCAATAAAGATTTGGTGAGAGCCTGGCCACAGTTTTTTAAATAACTATAAACATAAATTGCCATTTAAAATAAGGTATATTTTACTTCCTTTCGCCCCAAAATATCAAGGATTTAATGATAAAAATGGGGTGAAAGTAAAATGTTAATAAAAGGTAAAATTAAAGTTTTCCTAAAAATAGCTATAATCTTACCGGTCATTTTTACCTGCACTTCTCTTTACGCTCAAGAATACCAATCTTTGATTTTAGATATTCCTGCAGTTACCTATTATGAAGAAGGGACTACAGAATATATAGTTAAAAAAGGTGATACTTTATACAGCATAGGAAGAGTATTTGATATTGACCCTGGTTTAATTGCAGCTCTGAATGATATCAAAAATCCCAATTTAATTGTAGCTGGACAAAAACTACTTGTACCTCGGTTTTGGGAAGCATCCCATCAGGTAACTAAGGGAGAGACCCTTTGGGATATTGCGGGAATTTATGGTGTATCGCCTGAGCAAATCATAATGGCTAATGACATCTGGTATCCGGATGCCCTTCCTGTGGGGACCGTCTTGTCTATCCCCGGCGTAAAAGCCCAAGTTACCATTTCCGGAAATTCAAGTCTAAAAATTTCCTCCCGGCAGAATAATTTTATGTATTTACCTACCGAAGGAGTTTTGACTTCACTTTTCGGTAGAAGAGGAAATGAATTTCATACAGGAATAGATTTGGCCAATAAAGAAGGTACTCCTATTCGAGCCGTGCAAGGGGGCAAGGTTATTTTTGTAGGCCGCAGAGGAAATTATGGTTTAACTGTAATTATCGATCACCAAAATGGTTTCAAAACCCTTTATGGACATAATAATAGAATTCTCGTGCAGAAAGGCCAATACGTTTCTGGCAATCAAATAATTGCTTTAATGGGGAATACAGGTCGCTCCACCGGACCTCATCTTCATTTTGAAATTTACCGGCAAAATAAAATCGTCAATCCCCTTAATTATCTGAGTAGGCTTAGTGACTTTTAGGTAATACTGCAAGTCAGCATTACGTCTCTAGGGTTAATGTTTTGGGTCAGCATCTACTTTTGGGTAATACTGCATGATGCATCCGATGAATGTTAATTTATACCGATGCATCTAATGAATTGAATGACATTTTTTTATGATGCATCAAACAGATTGGTTCAATTGTAGATGCATCCTGCAGTAAGCTCCAAAGCAGATGCCTATTCAAAAGCGCTCAATTTATTTTAATAATCAGTGTCCATCAGTGTTTATCCGTGGTTAATAAATCTAGTCACTAGTCACAAGTCACTAAACTAGCCACTAAAAAACCAGCCACTAAACTAGTTGACTCCACCTCTTAATAAGGCTATAATATATAGGTATTCAATTCTGGTAATTTAATTGCATTCTGATGGAAAGAGGTGAACTATATGAAGCCAAACATTCACCCTAAATTTGTAGAAGCCAAGGTTATTTGTGCTTGTGGCAATGAATTCATGACAAAATCTACCAAGAGTGAATTAAAGGTTGAAATCTGCTCCAAGTGCCATCCTTTTTATACCGGAAAACAACGCACTGTTGCTGCTGCCGGTCGGGTTGAAGCCTTTAAGAAAAAACACGGTATTAATTAAATATTAATTAATAACAAACCGGTGACTTTGAAGTCACCGGTTTTTATTTTTAACTAAAAACATTGACCTTTTAACAAGTTGTCTGTTATCCTTAAATTATATAGAGCTAAATATTTAACATACGAAAATAGTTTCCAATAATAGTTGTTTACAAAAATTTTTGGAGTAGAGGATTTTTTTGTGTACTTATAGAAATAATAATTAATTATTTATTTTAAAATCCAAATTTTTTACTTTTTTAAAAATTAGGAAAGGGGGAAAAAAATGACTTAACTTTTAAGGGGGTGTATGTTAATTAATTTTGCAATGGGTGGTGTTCAAACTGATAAAAAGAGAGATTTACTTAAAGAGAGAAAAAAATCCAATTAGTAGAAGGCTTGCTTGAAAAGTTTCTTATCTTTAAATGTTTAAGACGATTACCTATAAGATTATTTCAAAATTCTCTTATTATAGGTGGTATTGGCAATGATGAAAAATAATTTGGCAATGACCAAAAATGTCAAAGGTTCTGAGACAAAACAATTTATTGTTTTATCGGCAGTACTCTTTCTTTTATGGGTATTATTATCCGGAAAGATGGAAGCCAAACTTTTAGGCATGGGACTGGCTGCCTCATTATTTTCTGCCTGGATAACCATGTCTTTATTACGGATACCTTCTGTTGACAGAAAATCCGTCTATGTGGCTTTTGACTTTCCCTATGTTAAGTATATAGTTTACTGGTTCTGGCTTTTTAAAGAAATAGTCAAGGCCAATATTGATATTGCTAAGGTGGTTTTAAATCCTAAACTGCCTATTAATCCCCAAATTGTAACTTTCCGGAGGCCTATGGATAACCCTTTAGCCCATGTTACTTTGGCTAACTCCATTACCTTAACCCCCGGAACGGTTACTGTTGATGTGGAAGGGGATTTATACGTTATTCATGCTCTTACTGATGGGGCGGCTGAAGGCTTGGAAGGCGGAGAAGGTGAAATGATGAAGCGAGTTTGTGCCTTGTTTAATGAGGAAGCCCCTAAAGGAGAGGAGGCAAAAGAAAACCATGGATAAGTTTTTTTTAGGGCTTTTAATAGCTTTATGTATAGTTATCTTTTTAATGTTAATTCGGGTTTTTCAGGGACCTAGTGTCTATGATCGTTTAAACGGTTTAGGGGTTATAGGAGTAGACACCATTTTACTCTTGGTTTTAATCGGCTATATTAGTGGCCGTCCGGATATGTATGTTGATATTGCTATTTCTTATGCCATTTTAGGCTTTATCAGTATGGTAGTAATAGCTAAATATATTGGCGGAAAGGAGACGTAATCATGGAAATAATAGCTGGTATTTTCTTAATAGCAGGTTTGTTTTTACTTTTTGTAGCTGCTATCGGAATATTACGTCTTCCGGATTTTTATTCGCGTCTCCATGCCTCCGGATTAAGTGAAACTTTAGGTATGGTGCTCTGCTTCATCGGGCTTATCATATATGAAGGTTTTACCTTTACCAGTGTAAAGCTTTTAATTATTGCTCTATTTTTCTTTTTGGCTAACCCCATTGGCACACATGTAATTAGTCGTGCCGCTTATAGGAGTGGACTTAAACCCTGGACGCGGAAGGGGGATTAGACATTGGCTGAATTATATTTAGAAGCGATTTTATTAATTTTATTAATTGCTACAACACTTATTGTTTTAACAGTCAAAGACTTAATGGCGGCTATAGTTGTTTATAGTGCCTTTAGTTATTTTGCTGTACTTTTTTATTTAATGGTAGGTTCACCAGACGTAGCTTTTACGGAAGCTGTAATTGGTGTTGTTTCAACTGTCTTCTTTATTTCCGCCCTGAAAAAACTTAATAGGGGGGTTAAACATTGAAAAAATTAGGAGCGCTTTTAATTTTGGCTATGATAGGAATATTTTGTTATACAAGCAGTGGTTTACCTACAATATCAGACCCTAAATCTCCACCCTCCCAACACGTTTCCCCACGTTATATAGAAAAATCTAAAATAGAAACCGGTTCGCCCAACTTTGTAACGGCTGTTTTAGCAGACTACAGAGGTTATGATACCTTGGGGGAAACTACTGTTATATTTGTAGCTGGTGCTGCTACAGTAATGATTTTAAGAGCAGGAAAGGGTAAGGGAGGGGAAGGAAAATGAAACACCGCTTCGGCAGTATTGTTTTAGATACCGCTTTTAGAGTTTTAGTTCCCTTTACCCTTTTGTATGGTTTTTATGTATTGGTTCACGGTGAGTATAGTCCGGGAGGAGGGTTCCAGGCCGGAGCACTTTTAGCTGCGGGTGTACTTATCGCTCGTTTGGTTCAAGGTGAAGAGGCCGTATATGATCTTTCCGGTAATAAAGCAGTAGTTTTAGCCGGTTTAGGGGCTGGTCTTTATGCGCTTATAGGTTTCATTACCATGGTTTTTGGAGGAAAGTTTTTAGAATACGGAAGACTCCCTTTAAGTGTACATGACCCGGCTGAGTTGCATGTTTACGGGATCTTGGGTATTGAAATTGGAGTAACAATAGGGGTTATGGCCACTATTATTGCCATTTTTGATGCCCTAACCAGAGGGGAGGATTTGTACGATGATTGAGAACTTTTTGAGTAGTTCTTTTATTTACTGGCTTATTGCCATTCTCCTTCTGTTGGGTATTTTTGGTATCTTAGAATGCAATAACTTGATGAAAAAATTAATGGCCATGAATGTGATGCAGGTGGCTGTAATCATCTTCTTTTTAGTACTTGCTCAAAAGTCCCACGCCACACTGCCTGTAATGTTTAACGGTGATGTTAATATAGACAATTATGTAAACCCTCTTCCTCATGCTCTCATGCTGACGGCCATAGTTGTTAGTCTGAGCACAACAGGAGTTGCTTTGGCCTTACTTATGCGTATTCAGAAAAGATATGAAGCCATTGAGGAAGATGATGTTTTACGGAGGATGAACAAATGAGAGAACAACTTCCAGCTCTAATAGTTGTTGTGCCCCTTTTGGCAGCTCTTCTTTCTCTCTTTGTGTCCTATATTTCAAAAATACTGGCACGTTGGGTAGCAATAGCTGCTTTATTGGTGGCACACTTAAGTGCAATTGGTGCTCTTGTTCTGGTCTTAAGGGAGGGTGCCCCCTGGCACTATCATTTTGGAGCATGGGAACCTCCCTGGGGAATAGAATACGTCATTGACCCCTTAGGGGGAGCCATGGCTGTTTTAATATCTTTTGTCAGTTTATTTGTAGCCATTTATTCCGGAGGATTTTCGAGAGAATTTAACTGGTTAAAGACCGGAGGTTATTACACCCTGTTTTTATTACTGACTACCGGTCTTTTGGGTATGGTAGTTACCGGTGACGTATTTAACCTATACGTTTTCTTGGAAATTTCCTCTTTAGCCGGTTATGCCTTAATCGCATTCGGTGGCAACAGAGGCACTGTAGCTGCTTTTCGCTATCTGTTGGTCGGTACCATTGGAGCTAGCTTTTATTTATTAGGTATTGGTTATTTATACGCCATTACCGGAAGTTTAAATATGGTTGATTTAGCAGAACTTCTACCACCTCTTATGACCTCACCGGTTTTCTTGATGACCGTTGTGATGTTTATAGTAGGTTTTGGTATAAAAATGGCTATGTTCCCTTTGCATGGCTGGCAGCCTGATGCTTATAGCTATGCTCACCCGGCAGCGGCTCCTTTGATTGCTGGGGTAATGGGTAAAGTGCCGGCTTATGCTGCTATCAGGTACTTCTTCTTTATTTTCGCACCTACTTCTTTAGTTGTTTCCAAGGCGCTGACTGTCATGGGCTGGCTGGCAGCTTTAGGGATAATCATCGGTTCCATAATGGCCATTGCCCAAAAAGATTTTCGCCGCATGTTGGCTTATTCCAGTGTGGCCCAAATCGGTTACATTGTAGTTGGTATGGCTATTGGCAATATGTATGGTTTAATAGGTGCCATCTTGCATATTGTTAACCATGCTTTCATGAAAAGCACTTTATTTTTGGTGGCCGGTGGTGTCAAATGGCGGACCGGTGAAAATAACATCGAAAAATACGCAGCCCTTTGCGGTAAAATGCCTCTAACCATGGCTGCTTTTGCCGTTTGTGCTCTTTCTATGGTGGGGATTCCTCCCACGGCAGGCTTTTTCAGCAAGTGGTACCTGATATTAGGTGCTATAGAGGCTGATTTATGGATCTATATTGTGGTCATTGTTTTGAGTAGCCTTTTGAACGCAATCTATTTTTTCCGGGTCATTGAAAATATCTATATGAAGGAACGGATAGAAGTTCGCGAAATCAGAACGTCGAAACCTCTGGAATTACCCTTAAATATGCTAGTTCCCATTGTAGTTCTTGGTTTGGGTATTTTAGTATTAGGGATATTTAATGAATCCATTGTTACCCAAATTTTACAATACGCAATTCCGGGGGGTGGATTTTAATGGGTCCAGAAGTATTAATTGATTACAGGCCTTTATGGGCAGTACTGATTTCCTTAGTGGCAGCGGTCTTAATTTTATTCTCAGACCGGAATCCAAATCTCCGGGAAAGTTGGACTATCCTGGCAGCTATAGGTAAAGTGGCCATCATTTACTCCATGCTGCCTTTGGTGCTCTCCGGTCATGTTTTGGAGGTAGCCCCCCTTCATATCGCTGATGGTATTACATTACAGTTAAGAGCAGATACGGCCGGCATGCTTTTTGCGGCTTTATCCTCTGTTTTGTGGCTGGTCACATCTATTTATTCCATTGGTTATATGCGGGGACACAATGAAACACACCAGACCGGATACTTTGCCGCTTTTGCTGTTTGTCTGTCGGCAACTATAGGGATTGCTTTATCAGCAAACCTTTTAACTTTCATTATTTTCTACGAGATTTTAACGATTGCTACCTATCCTTTAGTTATTCACTCCCGAAATGAGGAAGCTAAACGATCCGGTAGGAAATATTTAGCTTATACCTTGATTGCTGGACAACTCTTTTTAGTTGCTATTATCTGGACCTATATTTTAGTAGGTCATGGAGATTTCCAAGCCGGTGGTTTCTTAAGTATGGATTATGCTTCACCGGGTGTATTACGGTTTATCTTTCTTTTAATGATTCTGGGTACGGCGGTAAAGGCCGGTGTTATGCCTTTACATGGCTGGCTGCCTGATGCTATGGTCGCTCCCACACCCGTTAGTGCTCTTTTACACGCTGTAGCCGTAGTTAAAGCCGGGGCCTTCGGGGTTGTAAGAGTTATAGGTTATGTATTTGGACCGGATTTATTAAGTCAACTTGGTGTAGCGGAAATCCTGGCTTGGGTGGCAGCTTTTACGATTATTGTTTCTTCTTTAATTGCCATTAGACAGGATAACTTAAAACGGCGGTTGGCTTTTTCCACTATCGGACAGTTGTCCTATGTGGTTTTAGGTGTTTCCTTACTGACTCCTTTAGGAATTCTTGGCGGTATGTTTCATATTATTGCTCACGCCTTTATGAAAATTACCCTATTCTTCTGTGCAGGTGCCATTACGGTAACAACTCATGAAACTGAAATAAGTCAAATGCAGGGTATAGGAAAACGGATGCCCTTTACCCTTGGTGCATTTACCATTGCTTCTTTAGGGATTGCCGGAACACCCTTTATAGTTGGGTTTATCAGCAAGTGGAATATAGCTTTAGGAGCTTTAGAAAGCGGGCAAGGCTTATTTGTTGCCGTTTTAATTGCCAGTGCCCTTTTGGCTACCTCCTATCTGATTCCTGTTGCCTATATGGGCTTTTTCAAGAAATCAGATAAATTTACCAAGTATGGAGAGGCCAGAAAAGATATGTTAATCCCCATTATGATTACTGCCGCAGTTTCAATAGTTTTAGGTATTTTCCCCAACTTTGGTGCCGGCTTCTACAAACTGGCGGTAATGTCTGCAGAAAGCATTACCAACAGTATTCATTTGATCGGGGGAGGGTGGTAAGATGACAATGAAAAAAGTGCTGACTATCTCCGGTATACTTCTCGTACTTGCCACCTTTATCGAATTAATTTTTGCTCACCCGCACGGAACCTATTGGTGGCATAATCTGGTAGCATTTGATATTGTGTTCGGATTCTTCGGTTGTTTACTGTTGATAGTAGTTGCCAAAGGGTTAGGTAATTTCTTGCAGCAGCCGGAAAATTACTACGGTGGAGGTGACGATAGCGATGATTAATTTTCATCCAGGGTTAATTTTGATTTTAGGCGGCATCCTGGCCGGCATTTCGCCGGGTCTCCTTCGCCGGGTAATCATGATTCTGGCACCTTCTTTAGCTTTGGTCAGTCTTGTTAACCTTGAGCATGGTACAATTTGGGCTATCCCCTTTATTAACAACCTGGATTTAATTCTTTTAAAAGTTGATAAGTTATCTTGGGTTTTTGCTCTGATTTTCATCTTGGTGACTCTTATTGCCAATACTTTTGCCCTTCACAACAAAAAAGGCGCTGAGGCGACTGCCAGTAACCTTTACGCCGGCGGTGCTCTAGGTGTTGTCTTTGCCGGCGACTGGCTGACCTTTATCCTCTTTTGGGAACTTTTGGCTGTTGCTTCTGTATTTTTAATCTGGCTTCAAGGTACTGCCCAATCTCGGGCTGCAGGGTTTAGGTATTTGCTGGTACACTTTCTGGGAGGAAACCTGCTTTTAGCCGGTATCTTCTTGAAAATAAGTGCCGGAGAGCCTTTAGTTAATGTTTTAACAGGAACCAATGATTTGGCCTACTGGTTAATTCTATCCGGCGTAGCCATTAACGCTGCTATTCCACCACTACACGCCTGGTTAACGGATGCTTATCCGGAAGGAACTATTACCGGTAGTGTCTACTTGAGTTCCTTTACTACTAAAGTTGCTGTTTACGCTTTAATCAGGATTTTTCCAGGTGCCGAGATCTTGCTCTGGGCCGGGGTAATCATGGCTCTTTACGGTGTTATTTACGCTATCTTAGAAAACGATATTCGCCGCTTACTGTCTTACCATATTGTCAGCCAGGTGGGCTTCATGGTGGCCGGAGTAGGGATAGGGTCCCAATTGGCTCTCAATGGGGCTACCGCTCATGCGTATAGCCATATTCTTTATAAATCTCTTTTGTTTATGTCCGCCGGTGCAGTTATCTATGCTACCGGAAAACGTAAACTTACAGAGTTAGGCGGGCTTGCCAAGAAAATGCCCCTGGTTGCCTTTTTATTCGGGGTAGCTGCCTTTTCCATTTCAGGTGCTCCCTTGACCAACGGGTTTATCAGTAAATCCATGACCATTTCGGCAGCAGCTTACGAAGGGTTACCGGTAGCCGAGCTACTGCTCTATTTGGCCAGTATCGGTACCTTCCTTTCAATAGCCTTAAAACTCAACTACTTTATGTTCTTTGGACCTGAGCGGGATATAGAACCGGTTAAAGTTCCCACAAACATGCTGGTAGCCATGTCAGCGGGGGCATTCTTCTGTATTCTCTACGGGGTTGCTCCTTCCTTGCTGTACAACATACTGCCCTTTGAAGCCACGTATGTACCATATACAGTTGACCATGTGATTTCCCAGAGTCAGCTAATGGTAGCAACATTTATGGCTTTCTGGATTTTAATTCCCAAATTGGCTACCAAACCTAAAATGTCCTTAGATACAGACTGGTTTTATAGGAAACCTTTCAAAGTATTGCTTTACGGTTTAGTTGATTTTGTTTGTGCTGTCCGCGCATCTTCGGCTGCAGTGCTCATGTCCGGCTTACGAAAGACCTTGCCTTTCTTTGCTAACCCGGTAAAGTGGGCACCTCAGACAGTCCAAGAAGAAGCTATACCTGTTTATGACGAAGACAGGTACCGTTTCCCCATAGGGGTAACTGTCGTAATGAGTTTATTGGTCTTTGTCGTCACAATATCTTATATTTGGTTAGGATAAAAAACTGGGCCTTGTGCCCAGTTTTTTTTAGGTGGCTCTGGGGTTAATCTGCATGGCGGCATTACGTCTTTCTGGTCTAGCTTTTGGGACAGCATGACGGCTCATGGGCTATACTGCAACCTTAACCATTTATTTAACCACTTGTGGTTAAATATACTAGATTTGGATTTGCCTAAAATTAAGCGGACAATTATAATTAATTTATACAGTTTCCCGGAGAAGCAGACCTTTAGACAAATAAAGGAGTGGACTAATTTTGAAATTCCAGTATGGTGGCCAGGCCCTGATTGAAGGAGTTATGATGAGGGGCAGAGATAGTTTAGCTATGGCCGTTAGAAAAAGTAATAATGATATTACTTGCAAAATAGAACCTATTAATAGTATTGGTAATAAGTACAAAATATTAAAATGGCCTTTCCTTAGAGGGACCGTAGCCTTAATTGAATCATTGGTATTGGGGATTAAGGCTTTGACCTATTCCGCCAATGAATCAGCGGAAACAGAGGAAGAAGAACTTACTAAAGGAGAAATAATTTTTACAATAGCTTTGTCCCTGGGTTTAGGGATACTTTTATTTTTCTTAACTCCGGCCGGACTGGCTCATTTATTGAAAAGTGTTTCTACGGATCCTTTAATCCAAAACCTAATCGAGGGTATTTTCCGGATAGGAATTTTTGTGCTTTATGTAGTGGGTATTTCGCTTATTAAAGACATTCAAAGAGTTTTTCAGTATCATGGTGCGGAACATAAGGTTATCCATGCTTATGAAGCAGGAGAACCTCTGCGGGTAGAAAACTGTCGTAAATTCACCACCTTACATCCACGTTGTGGGACCAGTTTCCTTTTAATCGTGATGGTAATAAGTATTTTAGTATTTTCCTTAATCAGTGTTGAAGTTCTTTGGTGGCGCTTACTTTCCCGTGTCCTGCTTCTGCCTGTAATCGCCGGTATTTCCTATGAATTTTTAAAATTTGCCGGCAAACATGCTGCCCATCCCGTTGTTAAAGTGCTAAATTGGCCTGGTATGATGTTGCAGAAATTAACAACCCGGGAACCTGACGACAGTCAATTAGAAGTAGCCATTCGGGCTTTGGAAAAGGTCATAGAACAAGACCAATCTTGCAATGAACAGATGAAAGCGGTATAATTTATTTTAGGACTTTTTTAGCCGACCTCCTTTAAGGTCGGTCTTGTCTTTTAAGTTTAATAGTGGGCGAGTGAGCGAGTGGGCGAGATTCTAGTCACCAG
>CZCB01004791.1_pt1 | contig 13782 bp, 14 predicted proteins | sample 591991 | NCBI WGS metagenome assembly CZCB01 (sample SAMEA3556809, study PRJEB10932) | anaerobic digester metagenome | reverse complement strand
CCGTTTAAATTGATGGCCCCGCTTAGCAGTTCGTCTCCTTCGCGGACAGCTTTGGGCATCGACTCGCCCGTCAACGGCGAACTATCGAGGGTTGAGCTGCCCTCCATGACCACGCAGTCTAAGGGCACCTTCTCGCCCGGTTTTATGACGATGACGTCGCCAATGTTTACTTCGTCGGGATCGATGCGATCTATAGCGTCGCCTCGTTTAAGGTTTGCGTAATCGGGGCGTATGTTCATCAGCTCGGCGATGGACCTTCTGGACTTTTCCACTGCCCTGTCTTGAAATAGCATGCCGATCTTGTAAAAAAGCATCACGGCGACGGCTTCGCTGTACTGTCCGATGCAGAGGGCCCCTACGGTTGCAACGCTCATCAGGAAGTTTTCGTCGAATATCTGCCTGCGCGAGACGTTTCTTGCCGCCCTCAAAATCACGTCACCGCCACTTACCGCGTAGGCAGCCAAATAAAGCAATGGCCGAGCTGCGTTTTCTGCCTCCAGTAGTACGGCAAAAAGAAAAAGCCCCGAACCTATGGCAATCTCGGCGATCCTCTTTTGGTGCGGCTCAATAGGCATCGCTAAGCCTTCTTTACCACCACGTCCGGCTCGTATCTTGCGACGATCCCCTGTGCTGCCTTGGCGATGTCGTCAAATCTGGCATCGTCGCCTTCGATGACCATCTTAGAGGTCATGAAATTAACGGACGCGAAGTTAACGCCCTTCAAGGCCTTGATCTCCCTTTCTATCTTCTCCGCGCAGTTTGCGCAGTTTAACCCCTCGAGTTTAAATGCCTTTTTCATGCCGACGCCTCCTTTTATTGCACATTACGCTTTTTTGACTTTATAATTGAACATATCTTCAACTGTCAAGGCAATTATAGTTGAGTAAATGTTCAACTGTCAAGGTCGTAAGGCCTTTTTATAAAGAAAATATCGGTTGAGACGCGCAAGAAACGACGCAGCATCGCGAAAATATCCGCTTTTTCAACGTTCGGGTTAATGATAGAATACAATCGACCGATACTTGCAGGGGCATTACATCCTTTTGATAGGGTTACCAAGCTACAATTTAGTCAAACGGAGGCATGGCATGAAAAAGGACGAAATGGTCTGCGACTGCGACGTGATCCACGAGGAAGTGGTCGACGCAGTCAGGAAAAAACTGCCCGACGAAAGGGAGCTTTACGATTTGTCGGATTTCTTCAAGGTCCTGGGCGACAGCACGAGGGCAAAGATCATGTGGGCCCTCGACGAAAGCGAGATGTGCGTCTGCGACCTGGCCGTGCTCTTGGGCATGACGAAGTCCGCCGTCTCCCACCAGCTCCGCTCGCTTCGGGAGGCAAACCTCGTAAAAAACAGGCGCGAGGGGAAAAACGTGTTCTACTCCCTTGCCGACGACCACGTCAAACAAATATTCGAAAAGGGCCTCGAACACATCCGCGAGAAGAAAGACTAAATTCCCAGTTCCCGGGGTCGGATCTTTAATTTTGAATTTTTTTCAGGGGGGGCGTTCCCGGAGTCGGATCTGACCCCAGAGCTTTTATACGTCCAGTGCCTGTGGCGTAGCTTTGTTTATAATTCCCTTTGCCTTGACCTTGCATCCAATTGCCTCAAGATGACGGGAAAGTAGGTCCAAAGCTTTTTCTACGTCCCGTGCGTCGGATTCCTGGGCTGCATCGACGAAAAAGTACGCCTCTTTTGTATCGGTCGTAACGGCGCACAACCTGCTGTCGCGGTGATTCCACAGCCAACAGCAAATCTTTTCTTCATCGGCATAGACAATGTGGCTTTCTTTGACGGGAATTTCCTCGCCAGATCCGAGGGGAAGGAACACCTCACCTTCTCTTCCGTACCTCAGGGTGAGGTCTCCTTTAAGTTTGTAGGCATCATAAGCTCCCATGGGAAGCAGCGTCATGACAGAAACACAGTTATAGCAATCGACCACGCTTGAGACATTCCAAATGTTCTCACCCTTAATCACGCGCCTTAAAAGCGCCTCCAAAGAGCAACGGTAGCTGCTGGGCTTGACGCCCATGGCGCTGTAGATTTTCCGCCAATTGTCGATCCTCGGATGTTTTGACAGCTCCTCTGTTTTAGACAGCCCATATTCTTGAAGGATCCGCGGCAGCTCTGATTTTAAGGCTTCAACGTAGTCATTTTTTGCCTCTACGATCACATGAGCATAAAGCCAGCCTATGTGAGTACCAGGGTATGCTTTTAAGATTTCAGGTGCGATCGTGATCTTCATGATATTCGCTTGTTTTATCTAACAAACCCCCAATAGCGTAAAAGTGCCGAATAAAAATCCTCGATGTCTTTTAAGTTGTTTACGAGTATGGATTTTAATATATTTAAATCAAGCGCTTGGTAATTATGAACCGCTATATTACGAAACCCTGTCATTTTGAGCATTCTTGAGGCAAGCTCTGGGCCTATTACTCCTTTTTCCTTTAAGATGACGAAGTTATCTCTGACGCTTTCGGGAAGGCCTAAATGCTCTGATGCCACAGCGTGGGCGGCAAGGTCTATGCAAGCCTGAATAGCACGCTGTAGGTTAAATACAAAGATATCCTGTTTGTCTATATCTTCAAGGCTTTTGGGATCAAGACCCGTAACGTCACGAATTCTATCGAGACATTTTTGTATCATTGCTACCTTCGCTAAAACTATGTCTTTGTCAGGCATAAAGACGCCTCCTCAAGATGTTTTCTTCAATTTCCCTGCGGCAATGCTTCAAGTCGTCATACTCGTTTATCGTTGCTACAAAAAACTGCTCGTAAGCTCCCCTTTCTGCATAAAGCAGGATGCCTGTCTTTAACGCCTGCATTTTCATCACCGGACCGGCACTATCGAGGACTACCAGATCTACATCTTTTCCAAGCAGTTGAGTAAGCCGTTCTTTCAATTCAAAAACCTGCTTTATGTCGAAAGATCTGCCAAAAAGCACGGCGACATCCACGTCGCTATCTGGCCTTGCCGCCCTTTTGGCGTAAGAGCCGATTAGAAAGACCAGTTTTGTTTTGTCTTCTCTGGCAAAAAAGTTGCGTAGCTTTGTTTCAATTTCTTTTTCGTTATTCAGATTCACAATACAGCATTACCGCCTTCTTTTGCTGACTTTAAAGCATTTTTTCAAGTTAACATCTTGTCCCTTGTTCCAATGGCCCAAATATAATTATAGCAGTTCAAGAACAGCTATAGCCGAACCGAAAGTTGAGGATTCGTCATGCAAAGTTGGGGCTTTAAATGCTTAGCGTTTGGTATGCTGTCCATGTCAGGTTTTATATTGTTTGGGTAACCTAACAAGGATGTGTTGTAAGTGAAAGTTGTTGCTATTAACGGAAGTCCGAGAAAGAAGTGGAATACTGCTACTCTATTCAAGTATGCCCTAAAAGGGGCTGAGTTGGTTGGAGTCGAGACCAAGTTGATACATCTTTATGACCTCGACTACAAAGGCTGCATGAGCTGCTTTGCCTGCAAATTAAAGGGCGGCGAAAGCTGTGGGAGGTGTGCCGTAAATGACGATTTGGCTCCCCTTCTAGAGGAGACACGAACCGTTGATGCCCTGATCTTGGGATCTCCCATTTACTATGGAGACGTCACGGGAGAGATGAGGTCATTCTTGAAAAGGCTCCTTTTCCCTAACCCAATTTACGTCAATGATTTAAAAGAAATTCCCACTTTTTAAATCATGGTTTGGTATTTTATGATCAATAATGTGAGCCAAATTATATAACAGGCTTTTAAAATCAATCATTATTATTCATCAACTAAAGAATTTAATAAATCTGAAAATGTTAATGCCAAGAATGTGATTCTTTGCACCTCATGATCATAGAATACAACAGTTGGATTTTTATCTTTCTTATTCTTGTACATGAAACAAAAATAATTGCCACACCCGTCACTGCCAAATGGGAATAGAAGACCGTTGCTTTCTTTTTCAAATAATCGATAATAAATTAAAACGAAATCTTCATCCTCTTTATTTAGACTATGTAAATGATCAATTTCAGTTTCGATATCAGGCAGTCCAGAGGGGATAGGTGTTCCTCCATTATGTTGTAATACACAGACAACATAGTCTTCTGGCAACATCAAACCAGTTTCTTTCTCTACAAATAGCACATCATCCTTCGTTATTGGACTACTAAAATTTATCCACTTCAACTGTAAGCACCATCCCTTTCTTAGTTAATCACTGTTAATTCCATTAAATATTGGCTATTTCTTTCTACCTCTTGTTGCAGTTTAGACCACCTTGCTTTATCCTCTGCAAGCATACACGCCGCCTCTACTTTCAGCAGTTGCTCCTTTTGATAATCATCCAAAATTTTGTAGACGAGAGTACGGGTAATAACATATGTAATAGTTGCAATCGTAGTCGCAGGTTCAAACATAAGGATAGGCAGAGATGTTGACGCTACTCTTGTCGGCAGATAATCCAGTAAAAACTCAGTAACATTTGCTGCTCCCCAAGCGCTAAATACACTTCCAGAAATCTTTTTAACCTCTGTCATATTAGCCTGATTAGTTGCAAAAGAATATCCAACTGAAAAAACAAAATCTGCAAGTGCGATCTTTATCCACCTGTTCATAGTGGCTTTCATAATATTGCTCGCGCTTAAGTTTCTTGTCCTCTCAAACCCGCCTACATGATGAACCTCCCTGTGAGTTGATTCGCTTACCACTTGTATTACTCCTGGTCGTTCAGAATGATGCACTACGAACCCTAAACCTTTTGGATTTTTCCCAGTTCTTGCCGCTTCTTCAATAGCCTCTATTTGTTTTTTGGTGAAATTATATTTTTCCGGATTATTTTTAAGATCCTCGTAAAACTTCTGCCAAACATATCTTTTATGAACTGATCTCGAAGCAGTAATCATATTTCCCGGCATTCTTACTGAAAAAACAGGTTTAAATTGTGGCCAACCAGATCTAGTAAATCGAACCGCCTCATTTGCAGTAACTATTAACCTGCCTGCTCTTCTATTTAGAAAATCGTGGATTGCAGGAGAAAGAAAATCACTTGGGAATAAAAACGGTCTGGATCCACCTATTATTAAAGGAGGAAACATGATATCGTACTTAGATCCGTAGTCATCATAATTATAATTGGCGATGTGAGAAAAGGCCAATCCTTCGTCTCCTGTTAATATAACAAAAATAATGACTATACATAAAGCAAAGTATCTTTTTTTAGAAATCATTTAACCCCTTCCTTTCATCAAGGAGAAAAATTGACTCGTAACGTACTCTTGCTTTTTGCTGTTCTGTTTTTATCTGATCATAGAGGATATACATCCTCTCTGTTATTGCTCTAGCTAACGAAGGCTCAAATATTAAATTTAAATCAATCAACCCTAGTTTTTTATATAAGTATGATGCTTCATCCGCATCATACTTTTTATTAATATCAACAGATCTTACGATTTTCTCAGCCCAAAGATTATACTTTAAACTTTGCCTATTTTTAATGATTTGTATGGTCTTCTGTGCTTTAATAATTGCATCATCTAAATCCACTAAATCTATCGACTTATTTAAAGCATCATTCAAATTATCATGCAATTTTTGACATTTAACTAAGATCCCATACAAAAAACCGTTTGGTTCAATACTATTAATATCTTGAAGTGATTCGCTCAAAGCTTTCTTAACTAACGCATCCAATTCTAACTCTGCTTCTTGTATAATATCACTGTCATGGTGAGCATTATCTTTACTTTCTTCCTCAGACACTAATCCCAAATTTCTGGAAATATTTGACATTTCAAGGCGAGCTTCCAAATACCAATCCAGGAATTCTTCCCTGGTTTCTTCTGGAAGACATTCAACCATCACTCGAGAAGCAATCGAAAGTGAATCATATATACCTACATATTTGGCAAATGATGTTTTATCTACAGCATTTTCATATCTTTCTTTTGCTAGGGCAACCAAGTCTATTGATGCGAGACATTTTTTTAAAAAATATATCTCATCATCGACCTCGATCTTCTTCAAGTAATCTACACCTTTCCTTGACATCTGTTCTTTTGTTTTTTCTAGCTTTTCAATCTCTTGTTCGATTAGTACCTTAGAGGATGGGATTTCCCCGGCCCAAACGTTTACATCTTCCATCAAAAAACTAACCAATGAAATTAAGATTATGAAGATAAGCTTTCGGATAATTATAAAAACTTGTCGTCCCATTATTTATAGTTCCCCCGTTTCTCTTTCCTAGTCGATCAGTTAATCGGTCCATAAGTTTCACAAACGACTTTACTTGACCGATCCTGGGGGTCAGACGAATAACTCGCCCCTTGGAAAACCCAGTTTTTCCCATCCAACTTGGCCACTTTAGATGAAAAAATTAAAGCATCTTTCAGAAGCCTCACTTTGCTGTAAATTGAAATTTCAGTTTCTTCGCCCGTATTAACGAACACGACCAAAACCTCTGGACTAATTGGCATATTAGGATCATATGAAAAGTATTCCTTTTCATTGACTGGCCATCGAACTAAAGTATTCCCAATTCTTAAAATCATATAGTAACGATTTTCCTCAACAACCTTCCCGCCCTTTTGGCATGCATATTCAGACAAATAAATATCCTTTACCCGAACGAGGTATTTCTTTTGTAATTCAAGTTGGTTTGCCCCCAATGGCTCATTCTTTTGTTGTGTGACAAAAGAAATTCTATTTTCTACTAACTCACCGAGAGGACTTGTTTTTGATACCACGATATTTTCAGAAATAGGAAATTCTTCAACTCCATCAAAATGCTTTTCAAATGCTAATGTGTCTTTAGCAGCAATAGCTCCCACCGTTACCCCTCCTGTGCCGCCAATTGCCCCACCAATTGCGGCACCTATAATTGCACCTGCAGGAGCTCCTAGACCTCCCGATAAAAGGCCTGCTAAAGTACCACCGATTAATGCCCCAGCCCCGGCACCTCCAGCAACTCCGACAGCACCAGCCGAAAGGGCTGCTTCGATAGGATCATCGCTTAAAAAAACTTTTATTGTAATAGTACTATCAGGAGACCAAAACATGCTACAATACGCAGAAGGATCATTTGGCCAATCAAAGTGAGTTTCACCTGAAATAATTTTTCTCTTTGTAGAATACCAAATGGGCTTTCCATCTTTCAGAAGTGTGACGTATACGTATGTATTTGAACCTTTTGCCGGAAGCGATTTTTCTATGTTCTGGATGATTGATCTATCAAGATCAAGTGATTTAAGACGAATAGTGTATATGCCCGAATTCGTTTCCTCGCCAAAACAATGTGAACTATTAAATGAAACTAATAATAAGATGATAATTAATATTAGAACAACTTTCGGCCTTTTGAAGCTTTCTTTTTGCACCTTTCTCCCTCCCTTTTTAAATACAATGAATATTAGCAATATTATAACTAAAAATATTGCGTCGAGCAGCTATAAAACTGTTGACCGCGTCAAGTTTTTGTAGGATTTTTGGGAACCACTCCCCGATGTATCCTAAAGGGCAACGTATTTAGTTTAGCTAAAATCAAACCCACTATGACATATGCCCTTTAAGGTCGTGTATAAAGGTTTATTGCTATTTGTAGTAAGATATCCTTGTTCAAGTTGGGACCCTCCTTTATGAATTTTTGGTCACATAAAGATTCTACCAAAAGGAGCGGTCCCTTTCTTTTTTCCCTTAAAAAACTCCTACAAATATTTTACGCGATTTATACTCTCTCAAACCAAGCTTTGTGTATGTATATAAACAAAAGATTAGGTGGGTCCCCGAATTTTCCTCATTCTCAGCCTTTGAATGCAACAAATTCGAATAATGCAGTTTATTATACGATCCCTCGGGTTCGTTATAGTTGCGGTCAGCACATTCCTTGGAACTATAAGCAAATCTTATAAAAACATAAGATTAATAAATTTGACAAATGCATATTTACAAAAATATAATTTTAATGCGGATACTTTCATTATTTTATCATATTGAAAGGAGGTTCTAGAAAAATGCAGAAGGATAAGACGAAGGGAAAAGAAGGCAATTTGACCAAAATAATCGGAGTGACCGCCGCTATTGTACTCTTTGCGCTCGTTTATGCCCTCGTGCCTGTTTCGGAAAGTGGCCTGAAACCCGAAGGCAAAGCTGCTTTAGCTGTATTTCTTGGCGCTTTCGCATTATGGATTTCTGAACCATTTCCCACGTATGTAGTTGCTTTTGTTACTATGATTGCCTTGATATTAACTAATGCATGGGATCAAAAAAGCGTTCTTGGCGTTTTTGGATACGATGTAATTTGGTTAATGGTGTGTGCTTTCATATTAAATTCCGCAATGCAAGTTACCAAACTAGGTAAGAGAATAGCTTTGGCTATTGTCACGAGGTTTGGACAAACTGCGAAAAGCGCTATTCTGGCAATGATCGTAGTGAACTTCGCCATTTCATTTTTAATCCCCTCAACGACAGCCAGGGCAGCTTTAATGCTTCCCATTGCCATCACGCTTGCTAACATTTATAACGCCATACCCGGAGAGAGCAACTTCGGAAAATTGCTGATGCTGGTTAATATGCAAAGCAATGAAATTTCAACGAGTGGTATACTTACCGCAACATCGGCAAACGTCATGGCAGTTAACTTCATCAAAGAAGCAACAGGCGCACAAATATACTACTCAACCTGGCTCATCGCTGCAATGCCAATAGCCATTGTGACTACCATAATTGGTTATTTCGTTGGGCTAAAACTATTTCCACCAGAAATTGAAAAAGTAAGCAGCGAAGCTCTCGCTAACATGGAAAAGGAAATGAAAGACTTAGGTCCAATGGATGCCAATGAGAAAAAAGCTCTCATCATATTTCTCATCACTTTGTTTTTGTGGTGCACTGACAGGTGGCATATGGCAATGTTCCATAGACAGATTGATCCCACTCTAGCTGCAATGATAGGTGCGACTTTATGTTTGCTTCCTGGGATCGGCGTTATAAAGAAATGGGGCGACGTAAAAATACCGTGGGACCTTATGCTTTTCAGTTGCGGAGCTTACGCCGTGGGCATGGCATTGGATAAGACTGGGGCTGCATCTTTTATTATCAATAGTATTTTATCGAGAATTAATTTAGTCAATGTTACCTTCTTTAAGATTTACGCAGTTGTAATGTTTATTGCTCTCTTTTCACACATAATATTCACGAGCAAAATTGTTAGAATTACCATACTTGCTCCCACGGTTATAGCCTTTGCTAAAGAATTAGCACCAGTGCTAAATGCCGATCCTACCAAATTAGTCATCGCCCTTACGCTCCCTGTCGCTTTTACTATCTGTTGGTGCATTACGCTTCCTCCACAGAGTAAACCTAACCTCATATACTACTCCAGCGGATTCTATAAGGTAAGGGATCAACTTTTGCATGGCCTGATCATCGACGGGATAGGTTACTTGATGTTCCTTGTGGCCGGGTTAACCTGGTTCAAAATAGTTGGCATTGGAATATAATCACGCCCAAGGGGTGACACCATGGGAAAGTTCATAGAAACCTCCGAAATTTTGGCTAAGGCTATTGAAGAAGCTTATATGCGGGGTGAAAGCGACTATTACATGAAGCCTCTTGTTTTAAAGAATGCAGATGGCAAATCAATTGGGTTAATAAATGATGGTGACTCGGTTGTTTTTTGCTGTAAAAGAGGCGAACGGGAAATTCAGCTTACAGATTGCTTTGTTGAGCCCGAGTTCACCTATTTTGAGAGGAAAAATTTCTCGAACCTTTTTTTCGTTCTCTTTACCCTGTATCACTCTAAATACGTATCTTTAAATCTTCCAATTGCATTCAAATTCGAAACTGTTTCAAACACCCTCGGGGAGGTTATTTCAAGATCCAAACTAAAACAATTAAGAATAGCCGAGTCTGAAAAATTTGCCCATGTAACCTTCTTTTTCAACGGCGGGGAAAACATAGTTTTTCCCTTGGAGGATGACGTAAAAATACCATCCCACAGGGGCATCCCTTACGAGAAAATACCATTACTAAAACTTTCCGAAGTATCTACAAGACTTATTGAGGAAATAAATAAAGACAAATACAATTTCATACTAGCAAATTTTGCCAACGGGGACATCATAGGTCATACTGCTGATTTCGATGCCAAAGTAACATGTGTTAAGGGAATAGACAAAACGCTTGAAGATGTAGTAACAGCCGCGATTAAACAAAAGTATACAGTAATGATCACAGCAGACCACGGTGTTCTTGAAGTCGGTTACAAAGACGATGGGAGACCTAACGTCAGCCATACTACAAACCCTGTTCCCTTCTTGCTTGTTGGCCCTTCGGTTCAAGAGATTTCCCTCAAGGAGGGAAGACTTGCTAACGTAGCTTCAACCGTCCTTGTCTCTATGGGTATAGAGCCACCTGAAATTTTTGAAAAGAGCCTTTTTCGAGCGCGTACAGCAATTAACCAGCGCAAGGTACTTTTAATAGTGTTAGATGGTTGGGGCATTGGTAAGGAAGACTCAAAAAACCCAATATACGTCGCCGGTGCCCCTTTTTACAACAGACTTTTGCGAGAATATCCGCATACAATCCTCAAGGCCTCGGGCGAGGACGTTGGGTTGAAAAAAGATCAACCCGGCAATTCCGAGGCAGGTCATATAAATCTAGGCGCAGGCCGTGTCGTGCTACAAGATGATGTGATAATCGAAAAAAGCATCGCTGATGGTAGCTTTTTCAAAAATCCTGTTTTACTGGAAGCTGTAAATAGACTCCATGATTCCAAAGGGTGTCTTCATCTCATAGGCTTACTTTCTCACAAAAGTTCTCACGGCGTCATAGACTATGTGTCGAATGTTCTCATGTTGGCAAGATCTCAGAATCTTGAAAACGCCTATCTTCATATCATTCTCGACGGAAGAAGCACTGAACCGGGAAGCGCGCCTCATCTTTTAAGGCAATTCGGAGTTACACTCCGTGAAATAGGAATTGGGACAATAGTTACAGTTTTTGGAAGAGGGATCGCCCTTGATCGCAGTGGTGATTACCTGGGTAAAACCAAGCTTGCCTATGATGCCATGGTTTTCGGCAAGGGAGAACCAGTCTATTGGCGCAATTGCGAGCATGAGGAAAAGGAGGTAAGAAAGTGAGACTGAAATGTCTTGGCGGATTTGGCGAGCAGGGTCGCAGTGCTCTGCTGGTTGAGGGTAAATCATGTTTTCTAGTAGATTATGGCGTTAAAAAGACAGTTGGAGAAGGCATCCTTGGCGAGTTGCCTTTGGAGGACTTCCCTGAGCTTGACTTTATCGTGGTAACGCATGCTCACCAGGATCATACCGCAATGCTTCCTTTATTGGTCGAGAAAGGTATAAATGTGCCCATTTATGCCACTCTACCTACAAAGGAATTTACTATTACTTATTGCGAGAGTTGGCATAAGAGCTATGAAAGTCATGGGCTTGTCCCCCCTTACGACAAACAAAGCATCTATGAATTGGAGAAATTATTTGTCACAAAACCATACTTTCAGGAATTTGAGGCAGGGAAAGGTACGTTGATAACATTCTTTCCCAGCGGTCACCTTGTAGGATCTGCCATTGTACATATAAAGGACGAAAAGACAATCGCACATTTCGGCGACATAAATTTCAATGATGCAATCAATCCGGAACCCTACCTTGATTTTGATGCTGAAATAGGCATAATCAATGGATCTTACGGAGATAAAATAATGCCTAAGGAATTACTAGAAAAAAAATTTATTGAAAATGTCACTTCTGGCAGATTCAACGTCCTCATACCTTCGGCAGCGTTAGGAAGAGGGCAAGTGGTTTGTTTGCTTTTGTTGGAAAATTTATCAAAAATAGATAAAGAAATATACATTTCAAAATCAATCATAGAAAATACAAAACGAGTTCTAAAATATCCGCATTATATCAAACCCGAGGCCATTGGAATGCTCAACAAGCTAGTCGATTCTCCCTATTTTAAAATTATCGATGAATCCAAATTATACGACCTTGTTGAAAAGGGAGCTATCTTTATAGCGCCGGATGCTATGCTGTCTTCCGGTCCAGCACTTAAAATTTTCAATCTCCTCAAAGATAAACCACAAAACAAGATTATTCTTTCGGGGTTTCTTGCACCAGGCACCCTTGGCAGAAAACTTGCTGAAGGGGAAGTATCCATTAACGCAGTGTTATCGCTATCAGAGCTAAAAGTGCATACTGACCTAGCAGACAATAAATTCATAATAAACAAGACGCTTTCTAACGCAAAGTTAATCCTAATCCATCACGGAGAAGAACCCAAATCGACAAACCTTGCCAACAAATTGCGTGAAAAGTTTAATCTCGACATAAGATCTCCTCATTTTGGTGATGCGATCATTATTTAATGTGACGCTTTTTTATAGATATTCGTGACATGATAAATGAACCCTTGTAGGAACACGCTCCCTCAAGGGTTCATTTATCAGAAATCTGCAAATCACTGTCTCTCCGACTTTTATTTTATACAATCACAAAGATGTCTTCTCAATATGATAAAAATTACTCATAACCAAAAGTTTCCGTAATTGATCCCGTCTCCGACTTTAAAAAGCTTAAAAAAAGATTTGTGGCAGGCAAGAATTTTTTCCCCTTCCTCTTAACTAGAAAAACCCTTCTAACGAGGTTCATTTCTTCTATTTTTGATGCATGGAGATTACCCTCTGCTACTTCCCTTTTTACTGAAATCCACGATAGAATACTAGAGCCGAAATCTTCAGCAACCAATTTTTTTACTACCTCTATGTTTCCCAGTTCAAGATAAGGTTCGATACATACTCCATATCTATTAAACTCAGAATCAATGTAATTACGTGTAGCAGAATATTTTTCTGTTAATATAAGATCTTGATTTAACACCTCGTAAGCGGAAACTGTCTTTTTGCTAGCAAGTTTATGCATCGGAGAAGTGACGAAAACTAACTCATCTTCCAACAAAGAGGTAAAAGAAAGACCTTGTTTTCTTTGGCTTTTATCGCCTTCTCCCATAATAGCGAAATCGATTTTATTGTCTTCTATGCTCTCAATGAGGTCTCTCGCAAACCTTATTTTTACGGAGAACGTGACATGTGGATGTTCCCTTTTAAATTTACCAAGAATTGGAGGAATGACGTAAATTCCAGAAAGTATGCTTGCTCCAAATTTTATTTCCCCACTTAACGGATCCTGAGCTTCTTTAAGCGCTCTTTTAGCCTCTTCCATTGTATGTAAGATTTTCTCCACGTATAACAGCAATGTTTTGCCTGCATCCGTTAGTAGAATGTTCTTACCAACCCTTTCAAATAGCTCCATTCCACATTCATCTTCAAGTGATTTAATTTGGAGGCTGACTGCTGGTTGGGTTAACCCGAGAGATTCTGCTGCCCTTGTAAAACTCTTACATTTTGCAACCATGTGAAATGTTATAATTTTGTTCATAGATTTTTCCCTCGCGCGACAACTTATTTAACACTTCTTTAACTTTATTGTAGCTTAAAACACTCAAAAAAATAATCTATAGATTTGTCTTTTAGCTTGAGAAATGCTTCGCTCTACACCCATGTCCGTGTAATGCTTCTATGGTCTCTTACATACAAGATGCGAGGCCAATTTAAAGGTCTCTTAAAGACCTCAGGGGAGGTAGCGTCAACTTCCATGAGCTTGTTTTGAAGCTTGAGCCAGTAAATCACTGCTTCCACTCAAGCCTGAGCCAACCGCCGTGAGAGTCGGTATTGTCTCCAAATCTTCCGTTGTAGCTTAAGGAGACGTTGAAGTTATCTGCGGAATAAAGGGTCA
>CZCB01000649.1_pt2 | contig 13796 bp, 9 predicted proteins | sample 591991 | NCBI WGS metagenome assembly CZCB01 (sample SAMEA3556809, study PRJEB10932) | anaerobic digester metagenome | reverse complement strand
AGTGGATTAGTTTACCATTTAGCTTTTTTTATTTTTTGGATTGGTATAATGATTAGACAAAGAACTTTTATTGCTCAATCATTAATCGTTATATTTTTATATGGTGGATTTTTTTGGGGAATATTCCCATTATTTCCTGAAGTATCATGGGAAGGACATTTAGGCGGATTTATTTCTGGCACTATCCAAGCTTTAATATTATCCAAACCTTTATCGAAATTATATCCTAAAGAAGAAAATGACGACGATAATGATGATGAACCACTACCAGATTGGTATGAAGAGAATGACAATATTATAGATTTTAAATAATAGTTTTAAATTAGGCGTTTAATTAATAAAAAATTATTACCATGAATGCATTAGTAATAGCTACATTTCTTAAAAGTATCATTGATTTTGAATAAATTTCTACTTAATTTAGTTTTCTTTGTCAGCCACACAAAGAAAACTAAGAAAAGTCTTCGCATTACTAAAGCTTACTAATTATTGTATTAGGTATTCTTTTAATATAAAAAGCTGAAAAAGACTTTATTATCTAAACGATTATATTTCAAAAAAATATTATAAGTGCAAATAATTGTTATTTTTTAAGTAATTGTTTTTCACGGTTTTACTATTTTTATATTAAATAATTTATTTGATGTTTTACATGTTATGAAATAAATACCTGAGGAAAATGATGACATATTTATTTTACATTGATTGGAAAAAGGATTGTATTGCCCCATCTTTTCCCCCAAAACATTATATATTGTTACTTCCTCAATACTTGATTTGGCTTGTATAATATAAGAATTATTTTCCAAATCTATTAATAAAACTGGTTTTTCATCTTCGTTTTCATTAATACTTGCAAATGGATAAAAACAACTATCATAATCGGGATTTATATATTATATCGGATCTTCCCCAGAATTGATAAACTTTTAATAGCTCAATAGCCCTGATGGTTATTGAGAAAATATATTTTTTTAATTATATGAATTTATTGTCTACATAAAATTAAAGCCAAATACACATTAACATTTACATATTTAGTCTAATATTTTTTAGGAAGATCTGCTAAAAAAAATAGACAATCTGATTTATAAACTTTATTACCTGACTGAAGAAGAAATAAAAATATTGAAAATGGTTAAATTTATTGACCAAATATTATTAGCATTACCATAGCACACGGTTTAAACCGTGTGCTATGGTAATGCTAATTTTAATATTTTTCATTAAGATCCATTATAGCAAATCTTCCCCAATGTGAGATTAATTTGAGCCAAGAATAAATTTTGTAGTTATTCTATTTTTACAAAATTTTTTTCAACATTTATAAACTAAACGCCAAATTCAATAATAGTTTAAAAAATAATGGTTTCGTAAATGTAAATTTCAGTATCTGGATCTTTCCATCCATAGTAGCCAATACCAGCTTTGTCTTGAGCACAATGACCGAGAAATTCTTCTAAGGTCCATCCAGTGTCAGTAGCGACTTGTGGTAAAAAGGTACCGCTACGCAATCCTTTTTTAATATAAATGCCATGTTTACCTAACTGAATTTCATCAATAGACGTTATTTTTTTAAGAGGTGTGAGTGCACTGATTTCTATATCAATTTTATTTAATTCATCAAAGCTGAGTGGAGAGAAACGTGGATCATTGAAAGCTGCACTCTGAGCCATTTCCATTACATTCTGCCACAAAGGTTGATCTTGTCTAAATGTACCTATGCAACCTCGCAATCTACCATATTTATTTATAGTAACAAATACTCCACAATTAGCATGTAATCCAGGCCAATCAGGAATTTCTACTTTGGGATATGTATGATAAGTAAGCCCATACTTTATACTTTTAAAAGCTAAATCTTTAAGAAATTTTTTTTCTTCTTCTGTAAGTGTAAACTCAGCATCTGTAGATTGATTTTTTATTTCAGATTTAGTATCTCTCGGAATAACTATTAGACTAGCATATCCCACAACTCTAGATTTATCTCCAGATACATCTCCACTATTAGCAGTGAAGATTTTTTTAACTTCAAATGGCTCTTTTTCAATGACTTTTAAAAGCACATATACTGCTGCAGCACCACAGGCAGCAGTTGATAAGTTATCGTATTTACCACTCATCTCGATATCATTGACAGCTGACATAAATTTGTAAGGATCACCAGTAGTGATAGCTTGTACAGTTAAACTATCTGAAATAATTGCATCTTTGTAAGAAGGATAATGAGATAAATCTGTGCTAATGACAAAAAGATTGTCAGCTGTGAAATATTTTTTCAAAATAGAAGCTATCTCATCTAATATAGTTGTATTCTCTGTGCCAACCAAAATAGGAATAATTCTAAAATCTGGAGCTAAGCGTAATTGCAAAAAAGGTAGTTGTACTTCTAAAGAGTGTTCTTTATCGTGATAATAACCGGGATGAGAAAAAATTTTATATTTAAGCAACTCCTCACAAATAGTATCATTTACTTGCACTTCTCCCAAAGCATTCACAAAAGCTCCAGATGGATATACCGAAGCTCCACTGAAGTAACCTTGATGACTTCTACCAATGAGAAAAACATTTTTATATTTTGCTGATGGTTCTAACTGAGCATATGCTCTAGCTGCTACAGCTCCACTAAAGACATATCCAGCATGTGGCACTATCAAAGCTCTTATAGATTTAGGATAACTAGTCAGCTGATATGCTCTATACCAATTTTCTATTTGATTTTTTAGTTCAATCGCATTATTAGGATAGAATGTACCCTGTACCACAGGCTTTCTAATCATATCTTGTCCATTTGCAAATAAATTTGACACCATAATTATAAGAATTAAAATATATTTTTTCATAATACAAATATAATTAATTTTTTGAAAATGTTAAACAAAATTATAAAAAAATTTTTCAAATTAGGCGTTTAATTAATAACTAAATTATTATTTTATCTATCTGTTATTAAGTATTTTACGTGATAATATAATTTATGTTTAAATTAATTAATGATATTTTATTAGTAATTTTATAATGCTTAAAGTCTTTTTCAATGAACATTTTATAAAGAAAATTCATAAAAATTAAAATTTTTATGAATTTTCTTTATAAGCCATAATTTAAATAATAATTTAAAAGTCTAATTTAAATTATTATATCATTATTTAATTTAAACATTTTTTAATTAAGCTTTATATTAATAACTAAATTATTATAATGAATGTCTCAGTAATAGCTATATTTCTTAAGAGTATAATCAGATTTATTTTAAAAATTTCTTATACTCTAATCCTTATCTTATGAGTACAAAAGTTTTCATCAATCATTAGTAAACTATTATATATAAATTACTTATTATGAGTGTGATGAAAGAAATAAAAATATACAACGTTTTTTATTTAAATCTATAGTTGTTTTTTTCCAAGTTTTTACTTGTTTAGTTTTAATAAATTGATTAGAAGTAGATAGTTCTGCCGCTACGGACAAAAGTGTATCATCATATAATGTATGTATTAGTGTTTCAAAAGTCTTTTGCGAACGATATGGAGCTTCCATAAAAATTTGAGTATATCTGTTTTTTTTACTTTCTTTTTCTAAATATTTAATTTGACCTTTTAGTTTATCTACATTTTTATTTAGATAACCATGAAAAGTAAATTTCTGACCATTCAATCCACTAGACATTAATGCTAAAATAATGGAAGAAGGCATCGTAAATGGCTTAACATCAATATTATTTAAATGAGCTGTTAGTACTATTTCGCTACCAGGATCTGCGATACACGGAGTACCAGCTTCAGAAATCAACCCAATATCATTGCCTGCTTTTATGTATTTTAACCATTCATTATTAAAATAATTTTTATAATTATGCTCATTATATTCTGTGAAAACTACTTGGCTATCGAGACTATGTCCACAATAATGCAAAAATGCTCGTGCCGTTTTCTCATCTTCCACAATAAAATATTTTAACTTCAAAAGTGTAGTAAGATCATTTTTAGTAATATAATCGACATTTTTAATATCACCGATAGGGCTAGGAATTAAATACAATATACCAGGCATGATTTTTTAATATTATTTACAAAGGTATAAATAATTATATTTTTTAAATTTTTTCGTTTTATTTATAATTAATTAGCTGATAAATTGAGGGAGAGACAGGGAGATGGGGAGAATAGGTGACGAGGAGACGGGGAGACGAGGTAATAAATTATAAGTGATGAGTGATAGGTGATAGGGATAGAAGTTTAAGTAAAATGTTTAAAATACCTTAAATTATTTTTTTATTAAATATTAGGGAAACATTATTTACTATACACAAAATAAAATTGAAGTTAATAGCAAATAAATATTATTTTTGCAAAAGATAAAGTTTCTATGTATAATTAGGATAAATTATTTTACTATGAATTTTATCAATGAATTATTTTTTGGTACAGGTATAGCTCATTCAGTATTTATAATTGTCATTATAATAGCTATAGGAGTATATTTAGGCAAAATAAAAATTTTCGGAATATCACTAGGTGTAACATGGGTATTATTTATAGGAATACTTTTTGGACATTTAGGTTTCATCGTAGATGAGCATATTATCAGCTTTGTCAAAGAATTTGGTTTAATATTATTTGTGTATTTTATAGGATTACAAGTAGGCCCTAATTTCTTTTCTTCATTAAAAAAAAGTGGATTAAAATTAAATTTATTAGCATTATTAATTGTTGTATTAGGTGTTTTAATAACATATACACTACATAGAATTACTAAGGTGCCAATGTCTACTATGGCTGGGATACTATCTGGTGCTGTAACTAATACACCTAGCATGGGAGTAGCCCAACAAACATTTTTAGAAATGACAGGATATGCAGACCCGTCAATTGCTCTCGGTTATGCCGTAGCTTATCCGTTAGGTATTTTAGGTGTGATTCTTGTAATCATATTATTACGATATATTTTTAAAATCGACATAAATAAAGAGAAAGAAGATATAGAACAATCTGACAATAAAAAAGAAACCCAAGCACAAGTATTTTCTTTGCAAATAACCAATCCCAATGTTTTCGAAAAAAGTATTTATGAAGTAAAAAAATTAATAAATAAAGATTTTGTAATTTCTCGTGTTTTGCACTCAGACACAAATAATATTGAAATAGCTCAACCTAAAACAATCTTAAATAAAGATGATAAAGTATTACTAGTTACTAATTTGCAAAATTATAATGAAATAGTGCAATTGTTAGGTAAACCCATAGAAATGGACAAAGATCAATGGGACAAGCTCGACCATAAATTATTCTCTGAACAAATAATTATTTCTAATTCCAAGGTCAATGGTAAAACTATAGGACAATTAAAGCTAAGAAGCAATTTTGGTATCAACGTTACTAGGGTAAATCGTGCTGGTTTTGATCTGGTAGCTAATCCTAATTTAACACTACAGATAGGAGACAGACTGACAGTGGTAGGTAGTGAATCGGCTATATATAATGTAGAAAAATTTTTAGGAAACTCTTTGAAAAAATTGAACGAACCAAATCTATTTGCTATTTTTATCGGTATAGCTTTAGGAGTACTTTTAGGAAGTATTCCATTTAAATTACCTGGTATTCCAGAACCTATAAAACTAGGTTTAGCTGGTGGTCCATTAATAGTAGCAATATTATTAAGCAATTTCGGTACTAGATATCATTTTATTACTTATACAACTGTGAGTGCTAATCTAATGGTCAGAGAAATTGGTATTGCTATGTTCCTAGCAGCAGTAGGAGTAAGTGTGGGTACAGATTTTGTACAAACTATTGTAGATGGAGGTTATATTTGGGTAGCTTATGGAGCAATTATTACCATTTTACCTGTTTTAATCGTTGGTATAATTGGTAGATTATTTTTTAAACTAAATTATCTAACTCTCATTGGTTTAATAACTGGTAGTGTTACAAATCCACCAGCTCTAGCTTTTGCTAGCTCTCTATCAGATAATGATGCTCCCATCGTTAGCTATTCTACAGTTTATCCACTTACAATGTTTCTTCGTGTTATCACTGCTCAGATCTTGATTTTATTTTTTGTTTAGATTCCAATACAAATACTTGTTTGGTATTTTCATCTACTTTCACTACTTCAGAAATTCGTCTGCCTACTAACCATATGATTTGGCCAGTTGCATCTTCTAAAACATATTGAAAGTGTTTCTCTATAGGAGTAGCTTTTTGATTGATTAAAAAATCACTAATCTTAACAAGTGATTTCATACCAAAAGGTACAAAAGAATCTCCTTCCTTTATTTTTCTTAATTTCAATGGAAATTTAATCTTTTCCATATCCATAAAAGCAAAATGGGGCATTTTATTTATACTTAATTCATCTGATGATGCTATTTTAATGTTTATCTCAAAAGGTTCTTTAATAGTTTTTCTGTTTTTAGTAATAGTTATTTCGGGGAAAGTAGTGTGATTATTTATAACATACAATTTGCTTTTTTGAGTATAAACATTGTAATCAGGCAAAATAAATTGTCGAGTTTCATTTTTAGGTAAAGCCTTGATAATATTTTGAATTTGATCAAAAGTAGCTGACAGTGGAGATAGAATAAAGTGCAAAACTGCAATTTTTGATAGGTGCAATTGCAAAAAATTAATAGAAAAGCTCATATCTTCATAATAAACAATATAAGGTTCTAAATATTTTTTTAATAAAAAATCATAAGTATCACTTTGTTCTTGTAAAATCTGAATATTATTAAGTATAGTTTTCTCTACACCTGGACGCATATTATTGATTAAGGGTAAGAGCTCCTGCCGAATGCGATTTCTCAAAAATATTAGCTCATTATTAGTTTTATCTATTCTAAAAGGTATATTTTGTGCATCAGCATAATTTTCAATATCTATTCTAGATACATGCCAAAGTGGACGAATGATTTGAGATCTTTTCTGTGGTATACTGGATAGACCAAATAATGTAGCTCCTCGCAAGATATTAATAAAAAAAGTTTCTATAACGTCATTAGCTTGATGTGCTAGAACCAAATAATCATAATTATATTTCTCTATTAATTCCTCAAAATAGTCGTATCGCAGTTCTCTTGCAGCTTCTTCGATAGATAATTTATGTTCTTTTGCATATGTTTTAGTATCCACTTTTTTAATATAAATTGGAATATCAAGATTTGTAAAATATTCTCTCACAAACTGCTCATCTTCATCACTATCATTGCCACGTAATTGGAAATTCACATGAGCTATAGCAATATTCAGGTTTAATTTCATAAAAATATTAGAAAGCACCATACTATCTACTCCACCGCTCACACCTATTAGAAATTTAAGTTGCTTATAATTTCTATTTAGTTCTTTTAAAAAATTATTAACTGCGCTTTCTATTTTCACCATAGTAAAAAAATAATTTCTGGATCTATAATATTGTTTTTAATGAACTGCTTATAATCTCTAATCTCTAATAATAAAGCATTTTCTACATCAGATAAATCTACTAATAGCAAACTAGTGGGTATATTTACATCTGTATTTAAGATTGTTTTATAAATCATAAAATAATCACTAGGCTCTGTTTTGCCACCAATGTAATATCGAGTCATTACAATTTCATTTTTCATCAGATCTATATAGCCATCACGGCATTTTTTAATTTTGTAAGTTTCATTATTTGCTAATGTTTGTTGCATTATCCATTGATATGCTATATCTATAAATTTATTAAAAATTTTCTCAAAAGGTTTTTTAATATGCATTAATGGAGTTAAATTTTTAGGAAAGTCAGGTACATATTCTTCCAATATTTTCAAAGAATCGACTTCAAAACCATTTTTTCTAATTTCTTGGATATCGAAATAATGTATATTAACTTTAGCTTTATTATTTTGTGATATTATCTTATCTGCTAAATTTAATGTACCACTACGATACATATTTATCAGTTTTAGTTCATCTAATGATAGGCTAAAATTATCTTTTACTTCTAAATCAAAAATATTTATAAAATGTTGTAGTTCAGAAGCAGATAATCTATAATCCAATTTTAATTTTGATATATTGAGATTGCTGATAGCTATCAAATTATCATCTGCATCATAAATCCACGGCTTAGTATATAAAATTTGCCAAATAGTAGAATGAAATACAGCCTCATCATTTCTAATATATGAAGCCCAGCTATACTTGGCCCACCAGTAATCATCAGGGAATTGCAAAATCCAATGTAAAAGAAAATTACTTTTTTCTAAATTTATATTTGCTAAAAAATCATCTATCCCTTCTATAGTCCAATCATCAATATTTTCCTCTACTATTGGCTTTATATCACTATGTCCTCGCAGCTTTGTCTTGTCATCTTCATTTAAATGATTTTCTATTTTTATTTTTATTGGAAATTTATTTACATTTAATTTTTCAAATATTGATATGAATTGAGATAGAGGTAATTTATAATTATTTTTATACCATTTAAAATTCACAAAATTTTTATTATAAGAAAAATAATATTCTAATTCTTTACTTGGTAGATACAACTCATTTGGTTTACACCACTCATTATTTATATTTGCAATACATTCAAAACTTTGTAATAATTCATAATCTACCTTATCTAAATTAGCTAAAAACAAATCCCAAAATTTACGATAAGCTTTTTTATAAATATATATAGTCAATTGATGATTTATACCTTTTTGATCATCATAAGGTTTTATTTGAAGAGAATAGAATAAATTAACAATATTTTCATTTTTTATAAGTACTGGATTAATATTCATAGCTGGATCTGGAGCTCCATAAAGGAAAACATTGCTAATCTCCTCATCCCAGAGTTTCCATTTTTTATCCGAAGTATACAACCATGGATAATCACTTAAATTATAAAATTTATTTTTATTATTTGGTAAAACTAGCTCTGGATTTTGTGCTAAAAGTTCATAAAAAATTTCTATCTGTTGAGAATTATAATTTTTATTAAAATTGAATTTTTTCAATGCAAAAGCGAAATCATGTTCATCAATAATTCTAATAGATAACTCTTTTTTTATCAATTCAATAAAATTAGTTTTATCAATCAGCTCTAAATTAATCCAATTTTTTTTGTTCCATAATTTATTTAAAACATTTTTAGGTATGAGATCTAGCAACAATTTATTTCTGGGGAAAGCAACAAGAGAATGATGATAATATTTATTATCATTTGTTAAAATAGAGTTATTATTTTTAAGAAAATCAATCCATTGCTCGAGCCATAATTTCTCAATAGGATGCTCATTAAAAGATAAAGAAAAAGCCTCGTATAAATCGGGAGTTAATAAATTTCTATTACATAACTCTTTTAGAAAATTTGTGAATAATTTTTTCAGTTGATTCAATAAAACTTTATTCTCATTAATAGCTGAATTATCCCATGGTATCTGCTCGCGAGTAGGTGTGGTCGTAAAAAACCCATGCACAATAAAAGGCAAATGCAATATTTCTCTAGTAGGGAAAAAAACAAAAAGTGGATTAGTAACATATAGCTTTTCTAATGAAATAGCTAAAGATAATTTTTTTTGATTATTATTAATTTTACTAAGGACCAAATACTTTTCATCAGCTAAAGCCTCTGTCATATTAGTAGATAAAATTACAATTTTACTATCATCAGTATTGATTTTTTCTATAAAAAATTTTTCGTGAGTTATATTATTAATAATTTCGATTTTATTTACATAATTCAGAAAAAGAATAAATCTAAAGTCCCATGCTTTTACTCTATCCCATAAATCTGAAGCAGAAATATTTTTTTTAAAAGGGAATTTAAATAAGGTAGTATATTGTTCTATAATATCAATAGGATCGATAGCTTCTAATAATTCAAAATCTCGAATAACGAAATGAAAGCCATTAGAATGTATCTCAGGAGTATCAGTAATGCCAAATACAGAACGAAACCCAATACCAAATTTACCAATTTTATTAATATTGCTCAATTGCTTTTTAGTAGATCTCCCATAAGTAGTAATAGCAATGAAATCATCTTCATTGAAAGGATCTCCATTATGATAAATAGCTATGTCGTCTTTCTCAAATTGTATTATCATTTTGCCTTGTCTGGCAATTCTAGCGCAAGCATCCTCAGCATTTTGCACTATTTCATCCAAAAAATGAACAGGATCAGCATAAAGAGAAGATAAAATTTCTGCATAACGATTGCCCTTATCTTTATTAGCCTTTATTACTTCACGAGTCAAAGAAATATATTCTTGTAAATTATTGAATTTTTTGGGCATTAGAAAACTTTATCTTTAGCAAAATTATTAAAAAAAGGTATTGTAAAAAAGTTTTTGAATTAGGAGTTTTTATGTTTAAGGGTTGATGAGTGATAATTGATAAGTGACAGGGAGACTTGGAGAGGGGGAGAAGATGTGACTGGGTGACGAGGAGACGGGGAGATGGGGAGACGAGGAGAATAGGTGATAAGTGATAAGTGATGGGATTAAAGCGTTAAGAAAAATGTTTAAACAACATTAGATTTGTAATGATTTTTTAATGTAAATAGGTTGTAGGAGCGGATTTTAGGGGGGATTGTTTTTAAAAAATTTTTATAAATGATTAAATTAATATATGATATTTATTAAATAAAAAAATATAACAAAATCATTCTGATTCTATAGTTATTAGAAATATTTTTAAAATTTTATAATTATACATAATTTGTTTTAATTGCTTTTAATATCTGATATAAATAACATATAAAATAAAGTAAACATATCATTAATTATTTTAAACAATTAATATTTTGATGTTTCGAAAACCATTACAATAGTTTTACTCATGCAAATGCGTCAATTTATCATTGAACTGTTTTAACCAACTAATGTGAGCTAAATTTTCTGCAATTTCTAATTTTTCTAAAGTTTCTATAAGTGTTTTGCCTACACATACTATACCGTGATTGGGCATTATGACAACATCGGAATATCTTATTTTTTCTGCAATCTCATTAGCTAAATCTTCTGTCCCCATTGGATAATACTTAGCAAAGCTTATATTTTTTATATTACATTGAGCTTCATCAGTAACATTAGTATCTATCTGCAAGCCCCAAATAGCAGCTACAGTACACCAAAATGGATGTGCATGCATTATCACTTGTATATCAGATCTGGCATTGTATATAGCTATATGCATCGGTGTTTCTAAACTTCTTTTATGTTTTGATTTTAGAATATCTCCATTTGTGTTTAAATATGCGATGTCTTTAGCTTTGAGATCATTTTTATCTATTTGCGATGGAGTAATTAAAATCCTATCATCTATTTTCATGCTTATATTACCTCCTAGGCTAGTAGTTAACTTTTGAAGATATAGTCTTCGCATAAATTTTGAGATTTCTTTGGCTTGTTTTAAATATTGTTTCATTATTTACAAGATTTTAAATAAAAAATTTATTATATTAAGAATAAAATTGCTTTATTAAGTCATTAATATTTTTATAAATGCCCTTTTCTGTAATAAAAGAATTAATAAATTTTGCAGGAGTGATGTCAAAAGCATAATTAATAGATCGATAATCTGATGGGAATAATTCCGAGCTAATCCATTCATCATTATAATAAGATTGAATAGATTGTATTTCTGAAGTATTCCTTTTTTCTATTGGAATGTCATCACCAGAATCTAAAGAGAAATCAAAAGTAGAAATAGGAGCAGCCACATAAAATGGGATTGAATGAGCAGCGGCAGCCAAAGCTTTTAGATAAGAACCAATTTTATTAGCTACATCACCATTTCTAGCTATTCTATCTGCACCGATTATTATCATATCGACTTTATGTTTCATCATAAGCAGCCCACCTGTATTATCAGTAATAATAGAGAAAGGTATCTTTTCATTATAAAGTTCCCATGCAGTCAAACGAGAACCTTGATTTAATGGACGAGTTTCATCTACCCAAACATGAATAGGTATATTTTGTTTATTTGCTTCAAAAATTGGAGCCAATGCTGTTCCATAATCACCACACGCTAACCATCCAGCATTACAATGAGTAAGTATATTCACTGTGTTGTTTGATTCATTATGAATTGCTCTAATTAATTCCACTCCATACATTCCAATTTTGTAGCAAGCATTCATTTCATTATTTGCAAATTCGATAGCTCTATCATAAACTTGTGAATTATTTATGTTTTCATTTATTGCTGAAAACACGTAGTCTGCACCTTTTTTTAAATTGATAGCTGTGGGACGTAGTGAGATTAATTTATTATAATCTTGAAGGATAAGATTAATGTTACCATTATTAGAATAATGTGATAACCAAATAGCGTAAGCTGCTGTGATGCCAATAGCTGGAGCACCACGTACAGCCATAGTAGTGATAGCATTAGAGATGTCATTTAGATTATTCAATTTTAAAATCGAAAATCTAAAAGGTAGTACCCTCTGATCAATGCAATAAATTCTTTTATTATTAAAATCTGCCCATACTGATTGATAATTTCTATTATTAACTATCATATTTTTTATAAAATTTTAATTTTTATTTCTTGGATGAAAATTATCTATAACATCTCTCAAATATGACATGGAAACATGAGTATAAATTTCAGTAGTAGTTATAGATGAATGTCCTAGCATTTCTTGTACAGCAAAAAGATCTGCGCCATTTTCTACCAAATGTGTAGCAAAGCTATGTCTGAAAGTATGTGGATGAACATTTTTTTGTATACCAGCTTTAGCAGTATAATCTTTGACAATTATAAAAATCATTTCTCTAGTTAATTTTTTTCCACGTCTATTAAGAAAAATATACTGTTGATATTGAGTAACCATCGGATAATGAGGTCTACTATATTCTATATAATAGTACAAAGCATTTTTTGCCTTACTACCAATAGGAACATAGCGTTCTTTATCACCTTTTCCTATAATCCTCAAAATGGATTCATCAGCAAAATAATCCATCATTTTCAAATTAATAAGCTCGCTTACCCTCAACCCACAACCATACAAAACTTCAATAATGGCTTTATTGCGATGCCCTTCAAACTTACTTAAATCTATAACAGATAAAATTTGCTCAATCTCCTCAATTGATAAAATCTCGGGTAATTTTCTTGTAATTTTAGGTGTATCTAATTGCTCAGCAGGATTGTCTTCTATGATTTCTTCCTCTTGTAAAAATTTATAAAAAGCCCTGATGCCAGAAATTATACGTGCTAATGTGCTACTTTCCAACCCTAATTCAGATAAGAAACTTACAAATTGTTCTAAATCATACAAATTAGCAGAAATGAATGATTTATTAATACCACTAAAATAATTAATTAACTTACTAGCATCTCTTAAATACGCATCAATTGTATTTGGGCTATTGCGTTTATCTAAAAGCAAATATTTTTGAAAACTTTTTAAATACTCATTATACATATTACATTATAAGAGAGAAATTAAAACAAATATAAAAGTAATAAAAAATTTAAACAAAGAAACAGTAAATAAAAGTATAAATTATTCAGAAATAACAAAATTTAGATGGTAAATTTAGAAAGTATTGAGAGGAGTGATTATGAGGTATGGAAAGCAACGAACATTTTTCAAATGTTTCAAACAGTATATGATATTTTACTCACTCTAAAATATTCATACCAGGCAAATCTATCCGATGATGCAAGGTTAAGCATTCTGCCAATATTACTAATGATGTCCTTTGATAGGTATTTACCTATCGCTACATACCACATAATGTAGTTTTGTAGGTATTTGGTTGCTACTCCTCTGAACTTCGAATATATCCATCTAGCAAATTCCTCCGACTT
>CZCB01006463.1_pt1 | contig 13831 bp, 10 predicted proteins | sample 591991 | NCBI WGS metagenome assembly CZCB01 (sample SAMEA3556809, study PRJEB10932) | anaerobic digester metagenome | reverse complement strand
TGCTAGAGGTACTTTGAAAAGCATTTTAGAACAAGCAGGTATTGGGCTTGATGATTTCTTAAATTATTTGTAGTTTATAAAGATATACTGCTCTTTAAGTCTTATCAAATTTACTTTTTTAGATATAATTTCTTTATTTACCATTTAGCAACGCTTCCTTTATCTTCTTTTTTGTAGATTTTAAGTAAGTCATTGTGGTAGCCTCTTTTCTTCTAAGTCATGGATTCCAATTTTTCCCTGAGTTCTCTAAGTAAGTGTATGTGATAATCTTTTATCTTTTTATAAATTGCTCTAGCTTCAGTTTCATCATATATATGAGATGTTTTATTTCTATCTATCATCATATCTATCCAACTATCGCCATCTGATATTATCTCAGTTTCAAAAGCTTTTTTTATTGAGTCTCGAGGGGTTTTTACTTGTATGCCTTTATACTCTAAATAGTCCTTTAACACTTTCCAAGAAAGTTCAAAGGTAAATTCAAATCTTTGAATGACACCATCAAATATAATTGAATCGTTGGTCTCGATACTAAGACCTTCTTCAAGCCTTGCCAGTGCACTTTTAAAATCTTCATATCGCTCTTGAAATCTACTCTCGCTCATATATGATGACACCATCCTTTAATATGTCATTTTTTAAATTCTCTTTATTTAACCTCTCATAATGAATTATATCAAAAGAAAGAGCTGTATTTATCTGATTTATTTCGTCAATCAATAGGTTAAAATCCTTGGGAGACATATCCTTTGAAAAGACAGCTATATCAATGTCAGATGTCTTTTTATGGTTACCTCTTGCTCTTGAACCAAATAGTATTGCTTTTTCTATGGTGCTGTTTTTTTGAAAAATCTCCGCAAGTCTTTTTTTAATTGATTCTTCAATATTATTATTTGTCATTTTTTTAAGTCACCATCCTTATAATGGTGTTATTAAAGATTCTTATCTTAACTGGAAATATTATACCATAAAAATACATTTTATAATATATGAAGCCATTATTTGGAGTTATAGTATTAGGCTAACTGCTGTTTATGGCATAATAGAATTGCATAAAACGGCAGCAAAAAGTGCATAGCTTAGCTATATCAGTTATTTCACTAAATCGACACCTTCATTGACTTTTATTATTGTATCTCGTTTTCTTCTTCATGTTTTCGCATATAAGCTAAAAACTTGAACAATATTTCTACAATGGGGATATCCTCCGCATCTTATAAAGAGGTTTTCTGTAAAAGATAAACACATGTCGGTTTAGCAAGCGCAGTCATCATATGTGTGAGGCAGCTCCGTATGCACTATTTCAAAGTAAATGTGTTATAATAAATAGCGAGGTGAGCATTATGAACATAAAAGTTACAGTCATTGTGACAAAAGAGGAAAACTGGTATGTAGCCAAATGTTTAGAAAACAGTGTTGCCTCCCAAGGAAAAACAATCGAGGAATCCCTTGAAAATCTTAAAGAAGCATTAGAACTCTATTATGAAGATAATATTCCAGAAGATATTAAGACACCTACTTTTATTACAACCTTGGAGGTTGCACTATAGTGGGTTCTAAATATCCTTTGCTTAAGCCGCAACAGATTATTAAAGTTCTTACTATTTTAGGGTTTGAAAAAGTTTCACAAAAAGGAAGTCATGCAAAATATAAGAAGGCTGGCAAGCCAAGTAAGATTGTTATTATTCCCATGCATGATGAAGTTGCTAGAGGTACTTTGAATAGCATCACTTTTATGATATCCTCTTTTAAGACAAATCCGTTTTTCAGGAAAAGATTCATTACATAAAAAGATAGAGGCACGTAGTGGCGGTTTTTTCTTGTGTTTGTATCTATCAATGTGTCATAAAACTTGTTTATCACAGCTTCAGAACTGTCAACTTTTAGTACCTTTAAGTATAATGAGTTCATGAAAAGACCCCCATACTATTCATAGTTCCTTATAAGTAATTCTTTTATGTCCCCCCGCTTTGAACCATCACAATTGATAAATCTTTTGGCATTTACTCGCTCTATTATAAAACCGGCATAAAGGCTGTCAAAAAAATCGTCATTTATGTCTACATTTTTAGGGTCAGAATTGCTTAATAGCAAAAAAGCTCCCCTTTTATCCATTTCTCTATAAAATTCAGATAACTTTATTTGATCTTCATCTGAAAACCCGTCTTTATCATAGCTTGTAAAGTTAGAAGTTTCATTTAGTGGCCTGTATGGAGGGTCAAAGTATACTAATGTATTTTCTGTAATAAATTTTTTACTTTCCTCAAAATCAGCAGCAAATATATGAGTATTATTAAGGGCCACGTGAACATTGAGCAGGTTTTCTCTATCGCATATGGTGGGTTTTTTGTACCTGCCAAAGGGTACATTGAATTTCCCCTTTTTGTTTTGCCGGAATAACCCGTTAAAACAGGTTTTGTTTAAAAATATTAAATAGGCTGCCCTTTTTATCCAGTCGCCGTTATAGTTTTCGTAATCAAAAGTTTCTTGCTGCCGGTTATACTCGTCTCTAGTTCTGTAATAATACTTTTTCCTCTCTTCTTCAGGCAATTTCAGATATTCCTTCTCTATTTTTTCAAGCTGGTAAATCAAATCATAAACATCCTTTTGAATGACCTTATATCCTACAGTTAATTCCACATTTATATCATATAAAAACGCTTCTTTTACCTCGTAGTTGCCTTTTAAATAAAAGAAAAAGGCACCTCCTCCTACAAAAGGTTCTACGTATCTTTCTATAGACTTCGACTCTTTTATTATGAATGGCAACCTACTGGCCAGTTCATCCAAAAGCTGGGTTTTTCCACCTGCCCATTTTACAAACGGTTTGGCTTCGACTTTATGGGTCTTGCCTTTTTCTAATGATTGTAATTTGCTTTTTTGCATTTTCTATCACGTCCTATGTTTGTATATATCTTTCAGTCATTATATCATATATTTGGTATAGATATTTTTTCGTCAAATAATTACAAATTCCTTCTATTCGGGTATAGTTACGAAAGAAATGAGATAGAACAAAAACACCGCTATAAAGCGGTAAAATTATATTTCTAGAGTCTATTTTTATAATGAATTCTGCTAGACCTACGTATCTAATCTCTAATGTATTTTTTACCGAGCATCTCTTCCATAAATTCTTTAACTTTATTTCTATCCAGCACATCGTGGCAGAATTGGTTGGAATAGTTCCTCAAACAACCGTAGCAACTTGTTCCTCCTTCTTCGCCGCCACAAGTACATTCTGAGACTATCTTTAGAGTCGCTTTTAAAACTTCTTCAAAATTGTTTTCTTGTATTATGCGTTTTACGTGGCCTGCGCCGCCAGGAACACTATCAAATAATACAAGGGCAGGGCTCGTGGGGTCTCCTGAATAGGCATAAAGGCAGCCATCGATATCTGTTCTTTCTATTTCCATGGAATAACTGACACCTTCTAAAATGCCGTACAAAACAGAAAGCCAAAAGCCATCTTCGTGCCTGTTGTAGTTTTTAAAACGTATTTGCAAAATATCAGTATGGAATTCAAAGCCGAGGGCAACCCTTTGCCAGGACCCATTGCATTTTTCCCCGTATGCAGTATTGTGGGTAAAATCTTTGATGCCATCATTTACAACAGCATATCCGCATTTTTCGCATACGAGAAAACCTTTGTATCCAGCATGATTGATTATGGCCAATCTTCCGTTTGCCATGGATATTAGTTCTGCGTGAATTCCATTAAAATCTACATCCGTTCTGGTATCCTCGGTGCCTCCTTCGGCATAATATTTTCTGGTTGTATAAGTCTTTCTGGGTTTTTCCATGGTTGGAGCTTTGGGGTTTTCTGAAATAAAACCGAACTCGGGAATGACAAAGACACCTCTATTTCGACCTATTCTGTTGCCGCAGGCAGAGCAGCTGCCTATTTGCTGCTTATCGTCATATAGGGTGCTTTCATAGTTCCCACAATGATCACAGATGGCATAGATCCTTTTAACCAGTTCCCTATCAGATAATTTCTTTAAATAACGACTGGTCCACAGAAGGCCAGCTGCTATAACTTGACTTCCTGGGGCATATTCGGACAATGCTAGCTGCATGTCGCGGTTTAAATCTAGCTGTTTCGCCTCATCACCATGGTGATATATTTGCAGATCCACTACATCAACAGGAAAGCCGTATTTTGGAAGTATGTTTTTTTGAGCTAAATAGTTTATCAAGCTCCTTCTTTTAAGGGTGTTTATAGTTTTATTCATTAGGTCTGCTTTACGATACTTTTTCTTCTTCACATAATAGTTTTGCATTGATTCCAATTGCTTTACATCACTGATGAGCTCGGTCTTCGCCCAACTGAGTAGGCCTTTTTCATCATCAATAAGTTTATTTACCCAACCCCATTCATCAATCTCTAGTTGCTTGTGCATATATTTGGGCACCACGGTTTTAATCGATGCAAGTAAATCCATTGGACGCCTTATCAAAAAGTTTTTGAAAAGCTCTACCCCATCTTTGTAATTGTAAAAGAAGTTTTCAACACTGCCGAAGAAATCAGCATGTTCCCTCCAAAATTTGGAAAATGCTATTGAAAAAACATGTCTTGAGATGATTTTTTCATTTTTCAACTCAAAATAAGGTGGCATGATTTCGCCTAATATGAGTCTTTTTGGGTTGTTATAATATGTTAAGTCATGGGATTTTCGCTGGGCAAAGGTTAGTATGAAGGCTGATGAATTTTTCCTTCTTCCAGCTCTTCCTGCCCTTTGAATGTAATTGGCCGGTGATGGAGGAACATTCCTCAAAAAGACAGTTTCCAGTTCTCCTACATCTACTCCAAGCTCAAAGGTAGTAGAACAGCTAAGCACATTTACACGGCCTTCATTAAACTGCTGCTGGATTTTCGCTGCGGCTTCAGTTGTCAGCTGGGCAGTGTGCTCCCTGCTATTCATCCACATGGGCAATATACTCATGTAAAGATTTCTATAGTGATTATTTTTGAACAATGTGTCTGGATCGCATTTTTCCAGTTTGCCGGGGCATTTGAAGGTGGGGCAAACACCCTTTATATTGTACAAAGTCACTCTGTGACACACGGGACAGAAGTACCAAGTTATGCTCTTGTCAATAATTCCTGGCCTGAGCTCCCAATAATCGGTTTTTACTCTATACAAAGTCCCATCTGACGAATTATGCACTGAAGAAAAATAGGAATAAAAAATACTCTTGGGGTTGTCAAGCCGTAGTCCCTTTGACCAAATTTCCTCTAATAATTGAGCACACTCTTTTTTTGATATATTTAGGTTTAAACCGTTTTTTGCAAGGCGCATTAAAAAATCCAACCGTGAATTTATGCCTTTTGAAGGACACCAGCCAAAAATTCCACTTGTATTGCTTTTTTGTTTAAAGTAGTATTCGCGGTTTCTAGGTGCGAAGAATTCGTCCTGAGGAGATATATTCGGCGGAAACACAATAGCAGCATTTTTCCTGAAACTGTCAAGTAATACTTGAAATAACATCCAACTTTCTTCAAAAGTAAGATTCCAAGGCTCAGCCATAAAAGGATTTCTAAAGTTTACTTTGGGTTTTAATAGTGAAAAGCCCAACAGGCCTAAGCCTTCCAAGCCAGTTCGCCTATCGAAAGCAAAGAATTCGTATAACACCCATTTCCAAGCTTCATCTTCTAGTTGCTGAGGGCTTTTATTTGGAAACAGCTCAGTCTCCTCTAAATATTTTTTTAAATGGTTAACCAAGTCAACTAGACGCCATCTGTTGGATATTGCCTTGTCTTTGTTCTTTTCTAAAGTCTTTATTATCATCCTACGGCGCAGTATTTGTGAATAAGAATTGCTCAAATATGTAGCGAAAAAGGCTGCATCCTGCCGGCTGTCAGAGAAGACTAAAAGTTGTCCTCCTTTTACCTTTTGGTCTTTCGATTCTCCTACGAAAGAATTATCCGTTGATAAGGTTCCCCACTCATCCTCTTCTTGATGTATTTGCTCTTCAGATAAGCTTGTTCCTGTGTCTTCACCCTGTTGATACAGCGCAGTTGCGAGAACACTTGTGACTGCATCGACACCAAACAAAAATCTCCAAACGATGGAACCCTGTGGCTGCACGCTTCCACAAGCGGGACATTTATGAACTAAACCTTCTTTAGAATCAACTTTAAGCAGTTTAATGTAATTCTCTTCCCCACATCCACACATTTTGCCAACGAGGTTATCTTTATCAATAGCACCGCATTTACCGCAAAGCTTATACATTTCTTTGTATTCATCAAAGCGGTATCCTAATGCCAATTCGTCCTCATTGATGTATTCATACTCTTGATTGTCCCTTAGTAGCAAATAATATTCCAAACTTACATCTTCTTCAATATGCAACTTGCCGTGTTGTTTAAGCACCTTTCTGTTTTCTTCTCCGTCAATAGTCTTCCCCACAAGGTATAATGCTCCACAATTCCGGCAGCTGGCAATTTCAAAGGCAGGATATTGATGGTTATTTATATTAACATGCTCTCTCTTCTCTAAAAAAATTCTTTCTTCAGGAACTAATATCAAATATGCACCTTCTATTGCTCTGACAAATAGGTGGTATCTGGCAGGTATAAGGGGTCTATATCCATCTTCAGGAAAAGCTGCATTGGCCAGCTGAATCAAATATACTAGTTTATCTCTAGGGGCCTTTTCCGATGGAAAGATTACCTTTGATACATCACTAAGGTAACATGGCCCTTTTTCCAGATGCTGTTGCAACTCGATGATTCTACTATCACCCTTGAGAATTTCGTAAAGCACCCCGTGATAACCGCCCTTAGGATTGTTTTCTCTGGCCATATTTATAACTTGTAAAGGCACTCGGTGGTCTCTGGCAGTTTCCAGCAAACTGTTTACTATATCAACCCTGTCAGATCTTTCAATAATGCTGCACAGCCTTTCATAAAGAACTGCATCTGGTTTACCCCAGCTCTCTTTAGATATTTCAACAGGCAATCTCTCGCCGTAAATAATATCCTGCTTTCTTTCATTAAAATCTTCCCAAGAAACTTCTTCGCCAAAAAGTTTTTCCCCAAACTCAGCTACTTTTTGAAAGTCCTTTTTCCCCCTACCAATGGTGGCGCTAGTACCAATGAACTGAAGTTTCGGAGAGTTATCAGTTAATACTCTTTCTTTTAATCTCCTTAGCAGCATTGACATCTCGATACCTTTGGCTCCGGTGTATGTATGAACCTCATCCAGTACGATGAACTTCCAATTTCCAGCATATGGCCCGTCAAAGAAAACATTGTCATCAGGACGTAGCAAGAGGTATTCCAACATGGCATAGTTGGTTATAAGTATATGGGGTGGCTGTTTTTTCATTTTTTCTCGGGACAGCAGCTCATTTTTCAACGGTTCATCCCCATTAAACATCTTCCTGTATTTTTCTAAAGCATCTCTTTCTCTTTCTTCCGTCTCTCCGGTATAACTTCCAAAAGTTATATCAGGGTAATTGTGCAAGAGATTCCTCAGCCTTTTTAATTGGTCATTGGCTAATGCGTTCATGGGATATAGGAGTAATGCCCTAACTCCGTGAGTGAGCTTTCCCTTTTCTTTTTGAGTAAAAAGGTAATTTAATATGGGAATCATAAATATCTCTGTTTTACCACTGCCAGTCCCTGTAGCTGCTATGATGTTTCGTTTTTCCGTTATAATTTTTCGAACTGCTTTTTCTTGATGGAGATAAAGCCCCCTTTGGATGGGCAAATCAGGAGAGTTTAGTTTCTTAAATTCTTCACAAAGGACACCTTCGATAATTAAATCTTCGATGTTTTTACCTTTTTTAAAAGGTGGTGTAGCCTCTAAAATAGGTCCTTTGATAAAACGGTTTTTTTGGGACAGTTCATGCAAAAATTTATTTTGAAGCTCAGCATCATTAATATAAAAGGTTGTAGATAAGTACTGTGAGTACCTCTTTTCAATTTCTTTGGTGGCAGTAATAGGGTTTAAAGGCATATACAAGACCCCCTTTTTCCCTTATCGATTAAGATAAAAGAATATCTTTCTCGGCTCTATGTGGTGTCTTTTATGTTTTTCTCTTATCTCCCAAAAAATTTCTCTGCATTTTGGGCAATACATTGGGCCATCTCTATCACGGTCAATTAGGTAGGCCAGGGACATGTCTTCGTTTATCATAAATCTTACTGGATTTGTAGGCATCGGCAATAATTCACCATCTTCATTCACCTGATAAAACATTCCCTGATACTCTGCTTCTATGTCCTCTCCTTTTATTTGCTTAATGTCATTTATTAAAGGTGCATTTGCCGGATATACAGTATAAAGATTTCCGTTCTGGTCATCACTGAAAAATGCTACTCGTATTCCATGTTGAATGATCTTATCAATAGGTACGGTAATCTCCCCAATTAGCACATCGGAAGTGTTTATTTCATCACTTTCTGGCATAATTGAAACGGCAGTCTCCCAAGGGTCTATTTCAAGAAATTGTATCCTGTAAGCTCCATCAGGAAAATCGTCGAGCGGCTTTTCGATAACAAATTCATGAGTATCGTCTTCTAATTTAAATTCAAACAGCTTAGCCCCTGATGAAATTTCCCAAAAAACAATAGCCCTGTTTGCAGCTTTGCCTTTTTCTTCCCATGAAATTATTAATATTCGTTTTTTCTCAACTACATCTTGTTTAATACTGACATCACTAACTTCCCATCTGGTCCTGATTCTATTTAGCAATATAGCTGTTAAATCTCTTCTTTCAGGAAATTCAATGAACAGTTCCTGAACAGACTTTTTGTTTTCTCTAAATGTATCTTTAAATATGGCTAAGTCAAAAGTGGCAATTTTGTTGGCTATGCTAGCGATACTTTCTTGCTCACGATCATTTATGTATAATACCACTTTGCTGATGTTATCAATAGGTATGAAAACTCTTAAATTCTCAATATCCTCATGCCATAATTCCTGTATTTCGTAATTCCAGCTTTCGCTATCATCATACATATATCCAATGGCGGGAATCGATATTCTTATTGGAAATGTCAGGTTACTTCCTCTAATTTGATAGCTAAGATCGCCGGCAATTGTATCACGGTCTGGTGTAAGTTTTACAATGCATTCTTTATTAGTTTTGGCCTCCACGATATAGCTGGAGGACAGCGGTGCAAAAAGAATGCTGTAGGAAGATTTGATTTGTAAGCTGCATCGTTTATTGGAATAATTCGGTTCGTAAAATTCTTTATCGAATTCAAAAGAAGTATTGGGCAATACTGAGAACTCAAATTCACACTTATAACCCCCGACACCCCTCTTTTCTAAAAACAATTGATAGGTACCGAATTTATTATTAGTCAATTTAGAAAGGGGTAATCTGATTATGTCGTCTTTTACCTCTTTTAAACCTGTTAAATCGTCTAATAAATAATACTTCTCTATTTCATCCACTTTCAGAATTAACTGCCACAAACGCAATTGCATTGCTGCTTCTGAGAAAATAATTTCAGGGGGTGAGTCAAGGTACACCGGAGAATCCTTTATTGTAATATTGCGCAGCATGTTTTGGCCGATTAAAGTTGGCTTTAACCTGTCAGGTTTTCTAAAGAGCGTATATACATCATCATCTTTAAGTAAAACGATTTGGCTAGCGTCAGTTAGATTTAGATAACAGCTTTTATAATCAAACCATCCATCATACAGATTTTCTTCACCTTCGATTATTTCTGAAGGTCCGATTTTGAATTTGTTATCTAGAATTAATATTGCTCGCTCATTGGCGAAAACTTTGTCTGTATCTATTTTCTTGCCTTTTTGGTCGAATATAATGAATGGATTATCATCGAACATCAGAGGTATTGACCAAGTTTGGATAATCTTCTCACCGCTTCTCAGTTCAATAGTTAAAGTCTTTGCTGGTTCGGTCAGAATAATATTTTTCTCTTCAGTTAAAAAGAATGTGTCCATAGAATACAGTCTTACGGTCACACCATCTATCAATGCCCGATAATCATCTTTAAAAATTTTAATAGAAACTCTATCCTCTGATACTAGAGCCTTCGAAAAACGTTGTTCCGGAAGGTTTACTCTGATTTCTCTTATCTCTTGGTCATAGTAAATGCTAGGAGTTCTAAACAAATGTTCTGGCTCTGTGCTTTCAATATGTTTAATCTTTTCAAGTTCCTCTCCATGTTTCATGATCCATTCTTTTGCAGATTCTTGTATTCGAACTGGCAGATTTACCTGTGTTAAATCTTCCCCGTATAAAAAGCTTTTCAACATATTGGCCGTCTCATAAATAAAATCTATAGATATATCTTCGCCGAAGTAGATGAATTTTTTTGCCGATTCGTTCAGGTTATAAAGGGGGGGTTCCGGGTAGCTTTGAAGCTTTTTTTCGGTAACCTCCGCAAGTTTGATTAATGCATTTCTCTTCTTTTTAAGTTCTTCAATATGGGTTTTCAGTGTGGTTATATCCGTGTTCCTCTCAAATATTTCAAAAGACCTATCAGTGCCAATTTGCTCGCTGATTTCTAAATAGTCTTTTCGATATTTTCTTTGTTCAGCAAGGATTTCTTTGCCTTTTTCGAAATTACCTTTCCCCAATGCGACAACTTTTGTCTTATAGTCATTTATTTCCTTTTCCAAATCTATGATTTTGTTATGTAGTCTTTTTATGTCTTTTTCAAGCTGCACAGTAATTTCATCACTATCGTCAAGTATGATTGATGGAACTTTTCCTGCTGCTGTTTCCAAAAAGCCACTTTTTATTTGTTCTAATGCAATCTCCAATGATTCTATCTCTCTCTTATATGTAAAATACTCGGTAAATAATGTCCTTAAATCTTTGGTTATCCTGTAGACTTCATCGATATTTAGCAATATACTTTCTTTAAAGGGGATATCTGCGACCAACTCTTTTATCTCTGCTGCATATTTTTCTTCTTGCTTCTTTTTTCCAAAAAGTCGTTGTATAATTTCAAGGAAAAATATCTTAATATTGTAGAAGATGTTTCTTTGGGATGAAGAAGTGTAGTTTTGATAAGCTGCCTCTAACTCATCTAATGGCAGTGCTAATATTTCTCTTCCGATATTTTCGGAAATTGGCTTTTCAAATTTTTCAGTGAACATTTCGATACTATCGATAATTTCATCCAAAACATGTTGTTTTGCGGTTAAATGCGCGAATTTCTCAGAGCGTTCTTTTTTAAAATCTACAATAGCTTTTAGTAAGTTCTGTTTTCCATGTAGTTCCTGATTTAGCTTTTCTAATTCTATCTCTGCATTTTTGCAAAAGTCTTCCGGTAATGCGAGTAAGTAAGCTAGTTCATCGGCCTCAATTATCCTATTGGATATTTCTTTTGCTTTTTCATATAAAGGCAAGTATTCTATAATATTTGAGTGTTTATTAAGCTCGTCATTTACTTTCTTTAGTTCAGCTTTTTCTTTATCCAGTTTTGTTTGTAAACCTATTCTTCCGCTATGATCTTCCCTCCACAATTCTACGGTGTTTCTAATATAGTCTTTAGAGAGATCATCCTTTAGTTTTTCAGTGAAAAAGCCAAAGATAACATCAAAATAATTTTCTAGATAGTTGTTTGGAACCCGACCATGGGCAAGTATAGGTGTGACGTATTTTAAACCTGCTTTATCAAATTTGGGAAAGGCAAATTCATCAAGAGTGTTTAAGAATGAATCTCCAAATGTCCTCTGCCACCTTGGATCATCGATTGGAAGGCCTAAGGTCTGCTGGACTGCCGACCAATAATTGCCCTCACTGTATTCTTCTATACCGATTCTCACTAAAAAAACCGCCAGTGATAACGGTGCATAATTTTTTAAAGAAATATAGCTGTATTCTTTGGTAAATTCCTTTAATTCTTGAGTGAGTTCTTTAAACTCTTCTAGTGTAAGCTCTATATCTCCTAATAACTCCACATTTTTAACCAATGATGCAAGATGTTTTTCCCACTCTCTGAGGTTTTTCATTGGCAAGCCACCCCTTACATACTTGGCTCTGCATCCTTAAAAGATATAACTGCAGTATTTCGAAATATTATAGCTTAATATATTATTCTTCTACAAATTGTTCTAATTTTCCTTCATTTGTATCAAAATAAATCTGGCATGCTGATTACTAGCCGCCATATGAAAGAAAAAAACCGCAAAAACGCGGTTCAGTTCTCTGTTTACCATTTTGCACGGCTTCCTTTATCTTCCTTAATCCAATTCACATTCGGGTGCTAGATATACTTCAATGTCACTACTCTTTCCTGCTGTGCCCTTTGCCAGGAAACCGAAAAGGGAAGCAAAAATGCATTGATTCAAGTTTCTATCCAGCTGTCGCCATCCGAGATTTTTCAGCTTCAAAAGTTTTTTATTGACACTCTGGAGTTTGTTAAGATTCTTACCTTGACTGGAAATATTATACCATAAATATTGTTGTATAATTTAAAAAATATATTATAATGGGTATAAGATGTTTATTTTGAGGTGTTTTGCTTTGTCCGGTGAATTGATTACGATTGATCTTGAAAAATTGAAGGGCTATGTCGCTTCAAAATTAGCAAAGTTTCCTGAAATACAAGGCGTTTACTTATTTGGTTCCAGCCTGGATAAAATGAGACCTGATAGTGATATAGATTTAGGTATAATATTCGATGAAAAGCTAAGTGAAGATATTGACCTATTAATTGAGAAAGTATACTATGCGCTGGGCCGCTTTGATGGCCATTCATTTGACATAGTTTCCGTACGGGATGTAAACGCTATATTATCCTTTAGAATTTTTCATCAAGGCATGCCTTTATACATTGCTGACAATGATAAAGTTACAGATTTGATGGAAAGAGTGAGTAGAATATACTCAGACATATATCCCCGTTATAGAAGAGCCCTAGAGATAATAAGTGGCTTAAGGAGTGAATAACGTGACTATCGATCATGAAAGGGTAATGACTAAGATAACATACATAAAGGAACAGCTTACAGATATACAACAACTTCTGCACAATAAAAGCAAAGAACAAATTTTAAAAGATCCATGGATTGTTAAAGGCTTAAAGTATTCCTTACAGACTGCAATAGAGGCAATGATAGATATAGTTTTCCATATCTGTGCAAAGCATTTTAATAAAGCTCCCATTGATGCAAGAAATGGCCTTGAAATATTGGTTGAAAACAGGGTAATCGATGAAAACAGCTTTTTTGTTTACAGTCAAATGATAGGATTTAGAAATCGTATAGTGCATGGCTATCAGCAGATCTCTGATGAAAGACTTTACGAAATAGTCTCAAAGGAGCTTGGAGACTTTAATAAATTCGTTGATAGCATATTGAAGTTCATAAAGTAATATAGCAACATGTCAACTTGCCTCGTTGATGAGGCTTTTTGTTTGCATTCACTGTGCTCATTGATATAATAGAATTTAAGATGTGTTGGTACTAAGGGGGATTTTGAATGAAGCTAGGTATAGTAGGGCTTCCCAATGTGGGAAAAAGCACACTTTTTAATGCNNTGCACAATAGAACCTAATGTAGGTGTTGTAGCTGTGCCTGATGCCCGACTTGCAAAACTTGCAGAAATAGAGCATCCTGAGAAAATTACTCCAACTACCATTGAATTTGTAGACATTGCTGGCCTTGTCAAAGGTGCAAGTCGCGGTGAAGGGCTTGGAAATAAGTTTCTTTCACATATCCGCGAAGTTGATGCAGTTGCACATGTTGTCAGGTGTTTTGATGACCCAAATGTTGTCCACGTAGACGGAAGCGTAGATCCTATCAGGGATATAGAAATTATTAATCTTGAGCTTATCTTTGCCGATTTGGAAAGTCTTGAAAAGCGCTTGGAACGGGTGAGAAAGCAG
>CZCB01003405.1_pt1 | contig 13832 bp, 18 predicted proteins | sample 591991 | NCBI WGS metagenome assembly CZCB01 (sample SAMEA3556809, study PRJEB10932) | anaerobic digester metagenome | reverse complement strand
TGCTTTTTGGTTTTTTTGTATCAGCCGCCGCCTATTTCGCCGTCGAAGAATCTTTTGTACCAATCGCTTCGTTAATGGTATTTTTCTTGCCGGGATTCGGGTTATTGTTACTTCTTTTATTAACAGAAACCGACCGGCGAAAGCAGGAGTAAATAGTGTCAGCGGTTCTTCATTTTCGATATAGAAATACGATAAAAGCTCTCTCAAAGCCTGCCATAAGAAACAGTATGGAGGCAAGTTAACTGGCTGATCCTGGATGTATAAGGACATTTCCGGTACCAACTGAGGAGCAGTTGTATCGGCAAAGACACCGTTATTTATCACCCGGAAGCTTAAGTAAAACCTAAAACTTGCCTCTTTTCCTATTCCTTAAAATGACTTTACCGGTTTTCTTCCTAACTTTTACTCCTTTACTTTTACTTCTATTCCCCCCATTAAAGCTCTACTATAAATTTTTACCACAGCCCTGCCGGAATTTTTCCCTTCATGCCTAAATGAGCAAGAACCAATAATACCCCCGCTGCCCTCTCCCATGAAATCTACCCCACCAAGGATGGCTATTCCGTCACATATAACCGTAAGATTGGGTGGAACGATAATATCTATTCCTCCCATCACGGCTATACAGCTCAGTAAATACTCTTTCTCTTCCATCTCGGCCTTACGAAGGTCCAGATCGATCCCTCCCATAAAGGCCCAGTAGTTACCGCTTTCCAGCTTCCACCTTTCTTTTGTCTTTTCTACCCCGCCCAGAAAAGCAATATTATTTTTCCCCCCGGAAAGAGGCCCTTTTATAAGGCTTATCCCGGCCAAAATAATAATTACAGGCCAAATTATTCGCCAGAAAGTAGCCATATCGAAAGACAAGAACCCCAAATTCCTTCCTAAAAGCACAAGTCCGAGAATCAACAAGATACTGCCTGAGAGCAGGCTTCCGCCCCCTCTGCTTCTCAGCGCCAATATATTCACTCCCCAAAGCACCAGCAGCAGAGGCCAGTAAGTTCTTAAAATTTCCCCGATGTTGATATTTGTAACTCCCAAATTGTTTAAAAGAAGCATAAAACCTAACGCAATTAAGACGCCGCCAATCCACCAGTTACTTCTCGACATTTTTATACCTTCTTTCTGGCATATTCTTTTTCGGGCTCAGTAAGCTTTGCCTTTTTGCCGGCCAGATGTTTCACCTGGGCAGTAAGATTTAAGAGATAGGGAATTTCGGGTTGCTTGGGTTCTGCGAGAATATCATAGTGCTCCGCCTTTATCCTTTGGATAACGCGGTCAATAGAACCGTGCTCTTCATCCAGAAGCTGGTAGACCTGTTTTTTGAAACGTTTAGCTTCTCTCATAGAACTTTCAAAAAAGGCCCTCACTTCATCCCGTCCTACAAAGACGAGCCGGTGCCCCTGGCAAAAAACCTCAACAGAAAGAGCGGACAACTTTGTAATGGTGGATATGTAGGCGTCATAATCATAGAGAAACTCGCATACCATACTTCCAGAATTGTCAATGCATCCCGCCGAATCCCCGGCGATCAAGATTTTTTTATCAGGTAAATAGTAACTATGGTGATCCCGCGTGTGGCCGGGAGAGGCCAGGATCTCCACAGTGGAACCACCACCTAAATCAAAGACTTGTTTGTCCTCTATTTCGATATCTATATCGAAGGGACGAAAAGTGCCGTCAAGCAATTGGGATGAATCGATTCCCAGGATATCCCTTAAAATACCTTGAGCGTCTTTGTTGAGCTTTGCAATCAACTCCAGCGCTCCTGGTTTTTTCAGTATTTGAGCTGTTTTTGGCGAGGCTGCAATTTTCATATCGGGAAAGGCCTCTTTCAGGTAAAAAACAGCCCCGCAATGGTCCCAATGGGCATGGGTAAGGAAGAGTATCTCCGGCTGGCGGGAACCTAGGAGTAAACGTATTGCTTCTACATATAGCTTGCCGGCGCTGCTGGTACCCCCGTCAAAAAGGACCGGGCGGGGGCCGTCCAAAAGGTGAATGGGATAGGTAGCCAACCCCAAAATGTAAAAGTTGTCCCTTACCTGACCGGTTGAATTTAAAATCATTATATGCCTCCAATTTAAAGTGCATACCACCACGGAAGTTCGGCGTTATACGGTCTCAAAGCTGTATCAAGTTATTTTCTGTTATTTGTTACTTCGTATATTGAACCTTCACGTCTATAGCCTTGTTTTTTATAGTATTCATCAACATCGGACATTACATAAACAATCTGATTCGGATAATCTTTATAGATACGCTCTAAAAGCTTTCGACCGATATTTTTCCCTCTATGTTCCGGACTGACAAGTAAATCGCATACATAGATATAGAAGCCGCAATCATTAATAGAGCGCGAATACCCACAAAGGACATCTTCCTCATATGCTACATAAGTAATAGAGTTTGCCAACGCAGCTCTATACTTTTCAGAAACCCCATCTGCCGAATAGCATGACCAGTCTTTACCTTCCTTTTCAATAAGTTTCATCAGTTTATCTTCATCTTCAGCTTTATTATACGGTTTTATCTTCATAAAAACCCCTCAAAAATATCTATGCATAATAGTTCATATAATATCAAAAAACCTATAATTAGAAAACTCTATAGATCAACCCCAGTCTTGTCAGGCTCATACTCCAGGATTTCTCCCGGTTGGCAGTTTAGTTCCTTACATATCGCGTTTAGGGTCGAAAAGCGTATTGCTTTTATTTTCCCCGTCTTAATGTTTGACAGGTTAACTATACTAATGCCGATCCTGTCGGCCAGCTCTTTTAATTGCATTTTTCGATCCGCCAGTACTCTATCCAACCTGAGAATAATGGCCATATTGCCTCCCCCCTTACAGTGTGGCGTCGTATTCTTCCTGTAGGTAGGAACCGTAGCGGAAGACGCCGGAAAGGATAAGCATCAGCAGGCCGGCTACAATCATTATCGAGTTTGCGGAATAATTGACCGTCAAAGCCTCTGTTAGCCTCATGGCATGAATGATTACATTGGCGGCGCTGGCTTGTGCAGTACCGACGAACAAGGAACCTCCAAGAAAAATCAACCCAATGAAAAAAATACGGCGTGCATTATTCCTTTGAAACGGTTCTCCATTCTCAATTGTTTTTAAAACGCCGCTGAGGAAAAATGAAATAGCTCCGTATACGGCGGTAAAAACTACAATGGAGAAAAGGATCTGCACAAGGATAGCGTTTGCATGTTCAGGAGTCACTGCACCTGCAGCAAGGGCCAGATTATAGCGGATCACCCCGTCTATATAACCCAGTCGGAGGTTTCCCGGAAGAACACTGATGCTGATGAACCAGTGCTTACTGACAGACAGATAAATCGCCAGCGGCAGTAGAATAGCTATTGCCACTGCAGACAACCAATAAACAACCTGTGCCAGTATCCTCAACACTTTAGCCAGCTTACTATACTTCTTCAAGTATTCAACGGAACGTATGAAGATCACCCCGTTAATTCAACTGGGCTAATTATAACACCCCGGAATAAATTTAGTCAATAATTATTTAACGTTTATCGTAAAATTTTCTTGCGTTATAGTATCCAATTTCATCTACATCAGCTTTTACTTCCTGGACTGCTATCTTCTTTTTTCATATACCTAAAGAGCGAATAGCCCGGTTTTATACCATTGTCAGCTTTTGTTTCGCCCGCATATAAGATTTTACTGCCATGAATAGAACGATAAGAGTAAACACCATTAGTATTATCCATAATCCCGTTATAGGAATCCAAATCCATTGGTTAATTTGGTCATATACGGATGACAAGCCAACAAATAGTTGTATTGCTCCTAACACTAGCCAATACGCTATGGTTTTCAAATTATTCATTAATAGGCGCCTGGCACTGGCCAGGTGTTCTTTTTTATCTGTGTACATTTTAGGTGCCGGTTCTCCTGGAGAGTATTGTTTACTCCATAGTATCAGCCTGCCAAACTGCAGCCTGGAATCATACAGCAAATCAAAACCCGCCTTGAGATGAATATCGAAGTACCCCTCGTTAATATTCTGCTGAGTGTCAAAAAAATATTTTAGATGCTTTGGCTCAGTTTTTTCAAAGAAAAAGGAATTATGGCGAATATGCTTCAGTAAAAGCCCTTTGCCAGCCTGGGTTTCTAACCAATCCATAGTTTGCTCTAGATTGTAAATCCAGAATAACTTTTTCTTTTTAATTAATCCCGATAGATCACTGGGAATTTGAATCCATTGATTGGGAAGATCTACCAGTGTAGGGTCAACACTGAAGCCACTGGCAGCAGAAAAATGTTTTAATGACCTTCTTGTTTTAATATACGTATAGATGACCCATGTCAAAAAGAAGGTATTTAATATAATAAGGAAGTACGGAAAGTAATCTAGTATTGGATAAGGTGCCGGCACATACTCTGCTTTTGTACTACCCCATAAAGCAGTGACTGTTACTCCGGTGGAAATCAGCAATAATACCCCGACAAAGCATAATAATATAACTGATAATTGTGACAGGGAGCGAGTTTTAGCTATAACACTGTCTCGTTGGGGGAAAAGGGTTACTTCAATGTCTTTGTTGGCATAAATCACCCACTGTCTGCCGGTTGCAACCGCTCCCCAGCCGCATCCTGTCAATGTTTGGCTCAACCCCCTTCCATCTTTATCATAATCAATCCGATAGATAATCTTCTGGGGTTCAGCTTCTATAAAATTAAATACTCTTTTCCTAAAATTAGCCGATTTGAGCAAAAGACCGGAAGCTGCCATATCAGCAAACCATTGTTCAGTAGCTATTACATCATAACACCAAAAGGGCCTAAATACCCGTTTAGTCATGAAACTTCACCTCCAGGGCTTTAGCGTTGGCATGCAGTTTGCCAATGCGAGCAATTTCCGCGCGGATTAATTCTTTACCTATAGGAGTAATTTCGTAGATAGTTTTGCGTTGGCCATCAGCATAAACTGTGATAATGTTATCCTTTTGCATTTTAGATAGCGTGCCATAAACAGTGCCGGAGCCAAGTTTAATTCTGCCTTCGGTTAGTTCCTCTACAAACTTAATTATTCCATAGCCGTGCCGAGGCTCCGATAAGGAAAGCAAAATATAAAAGGCAGTTTCCGTCATCGGCATATAAGCTTTCTTCACTTTCTCAGCATTCATTTCTCACACGCCTCATGAATTATATGTCATGGTAAAACTGTCACACCGTGATTATATCACAGTACGACATAATGGTCAATTATTTCATTTTACACAACGACATAGCTATTATAACCTCTTCTTATTTCTGCTAAATTGTTTGCACGCCCTAAACAAAAAACGCACACCCCTATGAAATTTTGCACCCGGGGTATGCATACTTTTTGGCAGAAATGCGGTGGGACTTTTCTGCTTAAGGGTGTGCAGCTATTAATCTTCAATTTCCATGCCCAAATTATTAATAATTACAACAATTTAGCATAATCCCTGGCGGATTGCTTTTTAGATAGCTGTAACACTTGCCAACCTCGTAAAGAAAATCTGACGCAGCCGTCGGATTCGAAAAGCAACCATTTATTCGTTTAAGGCTGAGTTGACCGTGCTTTATTTTTATTATTTATTTGTATCAGCATAAATAGCCATTGTGTCGCGCATGAACTTTGCTAAGCCTTGGCCAAATTGATCAATGCTTTCAGTGAAGCGTATGTCGTCCACGTACATTTGACCTAAATTTTTGAATGCCTCAAGGGAATAGCTGCCTATTTCGTTCAAAAATACATACCACTCTTTAATTGCAGCTTGAGCTTCTTTTGAATCAGCCGGAAGATGGCGAAGCGCAGCCAGATTCTTATATATTGCATTGAATCTTTCAGCCAATTCTTTTTGCTCGGACTTAGACAATTTCGCTATTTTTGCGTTAGATTCGTCTACTGCTGAGTTACCCCATAGTTTCCTGGCCTCTTTTTCATATGGATTATAGCTAAAATCAAAGCCCTCGAATATTTCTTTATTAGACATCTTTATTTCTCCTTTCGAATATTGAATTGTTGAAGGGTTGTTAATAATTTCTTTAATTTTCTTTAAAGGTTAGTTTAACTCGATAATGTTCTTACATATGTTTAACAAACTGCCGGCCTAAAAAATCGAAGAAATAACCGAAAAGCTTTTTTATTGGCCCTAACGATGTTTCATAATAATAATCAGACTCAAACCAGCCTTTATCCTTGTAATAATAATAGTCATAGTTCCTCACATTTGCATGCTGAACGCCCAGTCGCCCAAATCTGAATAACATCAGCCTGAAGAGAGAAGGCACGGGCGGCTTCGAGCGGATCAGGCCCTTGTAAAACCTCTCCGAGCATTTTTTGACTTTTTGCTCTAATTTTTTCCTCTGACTTTCGGTCATTGGATCCAATGTCCAAACACAACAGCCTTTTGTCACATGAAATCCGAGGTTCGCTCCTGAATTTTCAAGATATTTGCGGATATTATCTCCTACAGGAATAGTCTGGGTAACAATGGCTGTAAAGGTCTTGCCAAAGAATCTTGGTCTATGGAACATGAAAGCGAAACGGTCCAAAAGGTTCTTCATGCGTGCTGAAACCTGAAAAGCGTAACTCGGAGTGGCAAAGATAACGCCGTCTGAATGTTCTATCTTCTCCAGCAGCACGTCCCTGTCATCTTTAAGAGGACAAAATTCTTCTCCTTTTTCAAAGCATTGACAGCAGCCCTGGCAAAACTTCAGGTTATACTCACTTAAGAAAACATACTCAAAGTCGATCTCCTCATGTTGTTTCAAGTTTTTCTCAAACTCCTGAATTGCCTGATAAGTTGCCTTTTTCCGCGCGCTTCCGATAAAAGCAGTTATTTTTTTCATATAGTAAACCACCTTATTATTTAATAAAAAGTAGTTTCAGATATTCTGAAATCCTTTATCCACGGGGTTTTGCACCGTGGATAAATTTTTCACCCCTCTCCTGTGGTGTTACTGTGGGTAATTGCCGCAGAAAGGGTATCTTCAGTGCGATTGCGCTCTCAGATATAGTGATGTTTATGCTAACTGGGGCTACGATAGTTCCCGTAAAGTATGCTTCACGCTCACTTCATTTTAACATGGTCATATAGCCCAGTAAACTTTAATTTGTAAAATCGCAGATTTAGTGGGGTAAAAGTAGAAAAAAATCGCTTTTCCAGCGACTCAATCGGGTTCCTTTTGGTCTCTCCTGAAAATGGTCATAAAAACGCCGCTTTAAATTTTTGTCCCCAAAAAGCCGCTAAACTGTTGACTGCTTTCACTGTCTAATGTTATACTTAGTCCAGATTAATAAAACAGGAAGTGTCTTTTTGGAGATTGTTCTGTAAGGAACGCGCATTATTGTAAAGCCTAGCAGAAAAGCGGCGCAACGCCGCTAGCTTTGCTATGCAATAATCACTCCTACAGGACGGCACAAAAGGAAATTGAGGAGTCCTTTCGGGTGTCGTAGCATGCGGCACCCTGTTTTTGTATGGAGGTTGCGTTCCGCTCTCTCTGCCTCCTCTTATAATTTTTTATTAATTTAAAGAAAGGATCCTTTACCATGGAATATATAAGATCGGAAAAATATAACACTAAAGCCATCAATAATCTGTTTATGGGGCCGAACCCCATTAAGCTGACCGAGGAGCTGCTACATGACCATAAGATACCAGACGGAGCGACCGTTATGGATCTCGGCTGCGGCCGTGGCGTAACCTCCGTTTTTCTGGTTAAAGAATACGGGTTTCGCGTTTTCGCCACCGACCTTTGGATCAGTGCGACGGAAAACAGGCAATTCTTCGACCGGATGGGCTTGACCTCTGACCGGATCATCCCGATTCACGCGGACGCTACGGCGCTTCCTTATGCCGAAGAGTTTTTTGACGCCGTTGTCAGCATCGACTCCTACCACTATTTCGGACGCGACCCGGAATATCTGGGCAAGCACCTTCTTCCGCTTGTCAAGCGCGGTGGATACATTTACATTTGCATTCCCGGCATGAAAATGGATTGCCACGACAATCTCCCGCCGGAACTTCTGCTCTCCTGGACACCGGAGGCTCTCGACACCATTCATGACGCCGACTACTGGAGAAACATCATAAGTCAGACTCACGGAGTCGACATTCTGTCCATACATGAAATGGAGAGCAACGAGGAGGTATGGAACGATTGGCTTGACTGCGACAACGAATACGCGCGGGGCGATCGTACGACCATAGAAGCCGGGGGTTGTAAATACCTGAATTTCATTGCAGCTGTATTAAGAAGGCAGTAACCCGGCGGTTTGCTTCCCAGCACAGGGCGGCCGTTCTAATAAACGGCCGCCCTGTGCTTTAAACCGGCATGAAAAAAGCACCGCTTCTGCGGTACCTACAAATATAAAATGCTTGACACCGGGCAGGTTTTTCTTTTTTTAATAAAGGTGTACAATTAAAAAAAATTGTTAAAGATTTTGAAGGGATAAAGTGAATTCCTCTGTCTATATAAATGGACGTCCCCGATCGATCGGCAGTAGGCCGAAGGTTATCCAGGAAGGGGGGGAGAGATGAGACCTGAGGATTTTCTAATAAAAAAGGCGGCCGCCGGCGATAAAGCTGCCTACGAGCAACTGGTGGATAAATACAAGAAATACGTATTCGCTATTGTTTTAAATCTTACAAGGGACAGTTTCCATGCCGAGAACGTTGCCCAGGAAGTATTCCTGCAGGTTTACATCTCTCTACCCCGGTACAGGTTCGAGGGTTTCAGAACCTGGATAGGCAGGATTGCCATCCGCAAAGCGATAGACTGGAAAAGAAAGCAGCAGAGAATTGCAGAGAAGGAAAGGCGGGCGGCGGTGGAGGAAAAACTGGCGGCCCAGGAAGAACGCGGCAGTCCCGAGGATACTTTGATAAGGCAAGAAGAAGCGCAAAGGATTAGAAGGCTCTGCAGCCGGTTGCCCGACGGTTATAGAACAGTAGTAGAAAAGTATTACTTCTCCGGCAAGAGCTATCGCCAGATAGCGGATGAAGAGGGGCTTGCACTGAAGACGGTGGAGACAAGGCTGTACAGGGCAAGGCAGAAACTAAAGGAACAGTGGAAGGAGGAAGGTTAGATGGCGCATTATAGCCGGGAAGAATGGAAGGGCTTTATGGAAGGAACCCTGGAAGAGGAAAAATCCGGAGCCATGGAGGGGCATTTGCTTACATGCGAGCAGTGTGTGAGTGAATATTTATCCTGTTTTTCCGAAGAGGGTGAGTCCGGTGACGTCATAGAACTCCATCCACAGTTTACCTCCAGCGTAATGAAAAGGATAGAGGGTATGGAGGCAAAGCGAAGGGGAAAAGCCAAAAGGAGAGACATCTTCTACTACTCCGCAGCGGCATGCCTGACACTATTTTTTATGTTTGCGGGAGTTTTTGAGGGTTTTGCCGGGGTGATACCCGAAATAGCCAAGGCCGATATGCAGATGATTACTTCTTCGCGTTCCGGTAACCAGGATATAATCGAATTTGGATGGTCTGATAAACTGATGAACAGTACTTTAACGTTTCTAGACGCGATGAAACCAAAGGATAAGGAGGTTTTAGATTGAATAGAAAAAGCAAGTTCGTAGTGTTTATTCTATCAGTAATACCGGGGTTAAGTCATATATATCTAGGCCTTTTTTACAGGGGGTATATCTTCATGGGAGCCGCTGCGGCGGGCGTGGTGGCGGTGCTGGGGCTCTGTGCCCTGGTGGGCAGTAGACAGCCTTTGATACTTTTGCTGGGATTGCCGGTCCTGTGGTTTGTTGCCCTTATAGACAGCATGACACTGACCGATAGGGTTAACAGCGGTATGATATTAAACCCCACTGAAGAGGAGAGCCCGGGGATTGGAGCGATAATGGCGGACAATAAATTAAGCGAGCAGAACAGAAAAATAATAACCTGCCTGCTATCGGTGATTCCCGGTGCGGGGCACATGTTTCTGGGCTATCAGAAGCTGGGGCTGGAATTAATGACCCTGTTTTTCTTCAGTTTCTTCTTCATTGACTGGCTGAGGATCGAGTTGTTCATGTTCATTATACCGGTAATATGGTTTTACAGCATGTTTGATGCCCTGCACAAAGCCTCAGGCGACGGTGCTCCTGCAGAGGAGGATAACCTTTCATTGCTTGAATTGATCGGCCAAAACAGCAACAGATGGAGCGGTTCCAAGCTGCTGGGTTACGGCCTTATAATCATCGGTGCACTGCTTATATTCGACAGAATCATATCGCCTATGATTCCCTATGAAATAAGGAATAATTTGCAGACCGGGATTGTGGCGCTGTTATTCATAGCCGGCGGTATAAGAATACTTGCCGGCGGGCGCAAAGAAGGTGATGCAAGAGGGAAGGAGGTTTTGGAAGAATGCGAAAATGGAGAGTAGGGACCCTTTCCCTGGGAATTTTAATGATTGTGCTGGGTGTGGTCATGCTGGCAGCCCAGTTCAAGCAGGTGACCATACTGGATATGCTGCTCACCTGGTGGCCGCTGATACTTGTTCTTATCGGCGTGGAGATACTTGTGCAGGTTTACACCGCCAGGGAGGAGCAGCCGAAAATAAAGTACGATGCTTTCAGTATGCTCATCATATTTATCATGGTGTTTTTCAGCATTGGGATGTACGCCCTGACTTCAACCGGCGTTATTGAAAGGATAACCTGGATAGTGGAAAGTAGTATTGTTCGGGCAGATATACCATCCCAGAGGATTAGTGTGGATGAAGGTTTAAAGAGAATAGTGATCTCCGCCCCCAGGGGCAGGCTGGACGTTAAAAAGAGCAGCACTTCCGAGGTGGTTGTCTTCGGGGAGGCTGTGGTAAATGCAGCCAACAATGAAGAAGCCATAGCGCTGGCAGAGCAAAACATGGCCATAACTCGCAGGGAAGGAGATACTCTTTTCGTGCAGTTATTATCCACCACCTGGTCGGGGGATTTCAAACCGGGCATAAGGGAAATACAGCACACCCTGCTGCTGCCTCCTGATATCGAGGTGGAGATTAACAGTCCCGGTTATTTTAACCTGGATATTGACGGGGAAGCCTTTGGAAGAAACTGGCTGATAAAAGGCCGCGGCTCTGTCAATATAACGGCAGCCAGGTCCTCCGACCTGGCCATAGATGCGCAGGTAAGAGGCATGGGCAACTTCGGGGGAAATGCAAACTGGGAAATTGAAGAAAAGCCCAACCTGCACATTGATGGAGGGCCGGCATATGAAGGGCACCTCAAATGGGGTGAAGGCACCAACAGAGTCAATATAATACTGGACGGCGGAGAGATAGTGGTTAATGAAATATAGAAATTCAGCAAAGTCCAAGGCCCGGAAACATTGGGTTTCCGGGCCTCTTCGTTGCCAAAAGAGAAATCCTGCTTATATGGATACGGCAAAAAATGAACCAAAATAATCTAAAAAGAAAGCTTCTTCAATACATACATCTTCCAGACATACTTCATTAGGTAAATTATAGCATGAATTGCGCAAAACACAATAATTAATTCGTGAACGCAAATATTTGTTGTGTTTTAACCTGCTTTATGATATTCTTTATTCTACACGAGGTGACAATAATGACCGTAAGCTATAAAAAACTCTGGAAGCTTCTTATTGATAAAGATATGAAAAAGAAAGATTTAAGAGAGGCGGCTGGTATTAGTACATCTTCTATGGCAAAACTCGGCAAAAACGAAAATGTAACGACTGATGTGCTTGTGAAGATTTGCAAGGCCTTAAAATGTGATATTTCTGATATTATGGAAATTACAAATGACGAAGATTAGTAACCGGCAAGGTTTTAGCCAACACTTTTGAATGATCTCGGGCGGGGGTGTTTTTTTGGAAGTATTCAATAATATAACGAAAATTGTCAAGGACGACTTAACACAGGTTATCATGCCGGAAAGCCGGATTTCTGTTGCGGCTGCCTGTTTTTCAATTTATGCCTATAAAGAATTGAAAGCGCAGCTGCAAAAAATCGATTCCATGCGGTTTATCTTTACATCCCCCACATTCGTCGCCGAAAAATCGCCAAAAGAAAAGCGGGAATTCTACATTCCACGATTACATAGGGAACGCAGCCTTTACGGGACAGAATTTGAAATAAAGCTAAGGAACGAGCTTACCCAAAAAGCTATTGCACGGGAATGTGCAGATTGGATTCGCAAAAAGGTAACCTTCAAATCAAATTCCACCAATTCCGAAATGAGTGGATTTCTTAACATACAAACAAACGACCAACAGTTGACTTACCTGCCGATAAAAGGGTTTACAACTGTTGATATTGGCTGCGAGCGCGGCAACGACATCTATAATATGGTAAATAAATTTGAGGCTCCCTTCAGCAGTGAATTATTTAATACGTTGCGGCGGCCTTGACTGCCATCCCACAGGTGGTAGGTCAACAATTACCGACAGGGCGGCTCCGGGGAACATGTTCCAAGTTTTGCAACGCCCCTGTCGAAATCCCATTTTACCACCTGTGGGGGCCCGGCCGTCAAGGCTTCCCTTAAAGGCGCCGCCTGAAGGACCTCCAGGGCCCACCAGGGAACATGTTAAACTTTAACCGGTTTTAATTCTACCTGATTGTTTTTCAGCAGTTGATAACACTCCAAAGGTGGCAAATATTTAGTTGCGGAATGAATTCTTATAAAGCGGATAAAATCGGCAACTATTGCATACGCTTCAGCATAGCTGGCAAACTCATATCTCGATAGGCATTCCTCCTCCAAGATGGCGTTAAATGATTCAATATGAGCATTTAAATTCGGTGTTTTAAAGGGAATTCTTTCGTGTTCGATACCGAGCTCAAGGCACGTTTTTTCAAAAAGATTGCTGATAAACTGGGGGCCATTATCAGATCTGAAGACGGGTTTCTGCTGCTGTGTGTAAAGCTGGCGTTTAAACAGAGCACTTTTCAGTGCAAATACAGCATCCTTTGCTTCACAGGACAATCCAATATGGCAAGCCACAATACAGCGGTCAAAAACATCGATAATCGGCATGACGAAAAAGAACCTGTCTTCCCCGGCAATATAGCCGTATTTAATATCTGTTTCCCAGAGTTGGTTGGAACCCGTAATAACCCGGTTCCTTGTCAACCGGCGGGGATGTTTGGGCTTTATTTTCCGCTGCGGCCTTAAAATATTCAACTCCTTACATAATCTGTACACTTTCTTTTTGTTAATGATAAGATTAAATTTCCGGCGCAGGCAGTAAGTAAGTTTTAAATAACCGTAAGCAAACCCCTCAGCGGAAATTAATTCACACAACCATTCTTTGACCTGTTCATTGCTCACTTTTTTGTTATCGCAGGTAAAGGTATAACGGGAACAAGGGCGGCCGCCAACTCTTTTTTCCGGTTTGACCCGGCGCTTTAAATTAGCATAATAGGTGGAGCGATTAATACCGATAATCCGCAAAACTAAAGAGACTTTATATCCGCGAGATATCCATTTTTGGGCCACGGCTATTTTATCGTCAAGGGTGGGTTCGTTTTTTTTAACAGGTCACGAAGAATGGCGATTTCCAGGTCTTTTTCACCCAGCAGTTTCTTTAGTTGTTCATTCTCCTTTGTTATCTTTTTGTAATCAAAAGAATTACAGGAGCCATTTGTAGCAGAAGCTTCTTTTTGCGGATAAAAAGTGCCGTATCTTTTATAGCACCTTGTCCAGCGGGCGACCAAACTCGGCGCAAGATCATGTCTTCTGGCTACAAGCGAGGCGTTGCCAGTTTCCATGGCTTCCTTTACTATCTGCATTTTCATTTCTGGTGAATATTGTTTCTTGACCATAACTCTTTCCCCCTTAACTTAACTTTAACAGACTGTGGTCTAACTGTCCAAT
>CZCB01002126.1_pt1 | contig 13890 bp, 9 predicted proteins | sample 591991 | NCBI WGS metagenome assembly CZCB01 (sample SAMEA3556809, study PRJEB10932) | anaerobic digester metagenome | reverse complement strand
GCCGGCTGCCGACATCCATGTCGGCAGGGTCGTCTCCGGCCTTCGCTTCGCCGTGAACTTTTTGACTTCGCTCCACAAGTCGCTCTCGCCTACAGCAAATCGCTGCTTTCATAGAACGGTAGTGGGGCCTAAACAAGTTCATTACAAAAATAGGGTTCCGTTGGGTCTTCCCGGCAGAGCTCACTTCAATGTTCGCGCTACGGGCGGTGGGGTTTATTGGTTGAGGTTGTAGTAGCGGAGTACGGCGCGATAAAGGGCTTCAGTTGCCAGTTTAAGGCAGTGATCGGAGGCCAGGATTGTTTCATCCACGGCATTGCTGAGAAAGGCCAGTTCTACCAGGGCAGCAGGCATACTGGTTTCTCTGAGAACATGAAAGGGTGCCTTTTTTACTCCCAGGCTGGGTAGCTTGAGCGCGGCAGAGACCTCTTGCTGGATGAGAGAAGCAAGGTAAAGGCTCTGTGGGGATGTTTTTTTGTTTTGGTAATAATAAGTTTCCGTCCCTGAAGCATACTTGTTGTTCAGGCTGGCATTGGCATGGATGCTAATGAACAGGTCGGCCTTGGCTTTTTCTGCGAGGGCTGCTCTTTCTGCCAGGGTCAGGGAGGTGTCATTTTTACGCGTCATTACCACGTTAAAACCCCTGGCACGCAGCAATTCTTCCAGGTATAAAGACACTGTCAGATTGATATTTTTTTCTTTTAAACCACTGACGCCGGTTGCTCCTTTATCTTGCCCACCGTGCCCGGGATCGATGACAACAGTGATATTTTGGGATTGGGTTACATCGTAAGCTTTAGCGCTGGAGTTTCCCCGTGATACTATATTAATTGGCGTGGTATATTCACTGCTGACCCATCCGTACTGTCCTGTTGGGGTGCGGACATAATACCAGCCGTTCTGTTCTTGCTGAATGAGAAGATGGTTTCCGCAAAAAACCCGGCCTGTTTGAGTATAGTCCAGCCCCGGGCCGGAGCGTACCCTCAAGATATCCGCGGTTACGGCGGCAAGGCGAATAAAAGGATCAGCCCCCTTCTCTTCGCTATTCTTATCCTCCTCCAGCTTTTGGGTACACCATCCGGCTACCCACCCCTGCCTACCGTCCGGGAGCTCCACCTGCAGCCAATCTTCTTTTGTTTTATCCAGGACTGTAAGAATCATACCTTTGGTAAGTTCCCCAAGAGGTGTGCTGTTTAGTTGCGGCTGTTCCCTTAGGGGTAGAGGTGTTGAGGTGACAATCACCTTGTAGGGGTACTGCTCCTCTTCTTCGGTGGATGTTAGCTGATGCGGGGCAGAAGGTGGATTTTCACCGGTCGCATTAATATCCGGTATTTGCGGTTCAGTACCGGCTGCTTGGGGTGTAAAAGAGGTGTACTCGCGGTAAACCCAACCGCTTGTTCCATCGGCGAGCCTTACTAAAACCCAGTCGCTTTCATGAAAATATACAGTAACGGTGTCATGCAGGTGAAGCTGGTTAATCCGCTGGTAATTTAAACCGGCTCCCAGCCTGACATTAAGCAGGTTGACTGTTACAGTGGCTTTTTCTCCGATAACAGGAGGTAGCTTGTCCGCCAGGTTGGAGGCGAAACCCGTGTATTTACCGTCTACCCAACCTGTAGTGCCGTCTTTGAGCCTCACCAGAAGCCATTCTTTTTCCTGGAACAGCACTTCCAGCGGAGTGCCGGAGGGAAGTCCCTGTATCCGGGTGTAAGCGGTTGAAGGGCCGGTACGGAGATTGAGCAAATTTACTTGCACCTCCGTATGAACAGGGCTGCTTACAGCTCCGGCAACAGATGAAGCCGCCGGAATCATTAATATAAAGAGTACTGTCCATATTAAGCTGAGGAAAAAAAGTTTCCTGTAAGGGGTGCAAACTTTTTTAGGGAAGGTCATGCCTTTTAACCGTGTTCCAGACAAGGAAATACTCAATGAACTGTCATCTGACTTAAACGCGTTGGTCACTACATACCCTCCCTGAAAAACCGCCGGGTTTTAGCTTTTTTAACCTCGGTTGCTAATTTAGACAAGTTTTGCTAAAATTTTACCATATAATTGTTTTTTTGTATAGGAGGTAATTAATACCAGTTTAAAATAAGCAGTACTTTTATACACGGAAGGTAGTGTAAACTTTTATTGGGTGGTTGGAGGGATTTAGCAAGTTAAGTTGACAAGGGAGTTCCCGTTAGGCTAAAATCAGTATGTGGTTACATCTATTTTTTTTCAGGTATTAAGCAGCGATAGAAAGGGGTGTGATTAAATGAGCATTAAAGCGCCTCGTGGGACAAGGGATATACTTCCTTTGGAAGCCCAGAAATGGTATATTCTGGAAGAAATCTTTAAGAAGATGTGTTGCATTTATAACATGCACGAAATCCGCACCCCGCTCTTTGAAGAAACGGAGCTTTTTGTCCGCAGCGTGGGAGAGGAAAGTGACGTTGTGAACAAGGAGATGTATAATTTTAAGGACAGGGGAGGCAGGGAGCTGGCTTTAAGGCCTGAGGGAACTGCCGGAGTCGTACGGGCTTATATTGAACACGGCCTGTATAATATGCCGCAGCCGGTAAAGCTTTTTTATTATGGGCCCATGTTTCGTTATGACAGGCCCCAGGCAGGCAGGCAGAGGCAGTTCTACCAGATGGGAATAGAGATTTTCGGTACAAGGGAGCCAATCGCCGATGTAGAAGTAATTAAATTCACCGCAGATTTTTTTTCCAGCCTTGGCTTTAGAAATTTGCAGTTGCATATTAACAGCGTTGGGTGCCCGCAGTGCAGGTTTCCTTACCAGGATGACCTGAAGGAGTTTGCCCGGGAAAAGCTTTCTATGCTGTGCGCAGACTGTCAGAGAAGGGCGCTGCTTAATCCCCTGCGTCTTTTGGATTGTAAGGAGGAGGGCTGCAGGGAGTTGATGAAGGATTCCCCGCAATTGGAGAGCTATCTCTGTCAAGACTGTCGTGATCATTTTAACGGAGTATTGGAGTTGTTGAATGTCTTAAATGTGCCGTACTATGTAGACCCTTACATGGTCAGAGGACTGGATTATTATACCAATACAGCCTTTGAATTTATCTCTGAGGATATTGGTGCCCAGGGCTCACTGGGCGGAGGAGGGCGTTATGACAACCTGGTGGAGATATGCGGCGGTCCCTCTGTTCCCGGTGTAGGGCTGGCAATGGGTGTGGAAAGGATAGCCCTGGCGATGGATAGAGAGCAATTATGGCCGGAGGAGAGCGAACCGGAGGGCGTTTTTATGGCCGTACAGGATTCAGGATTAAAGGAAGAAGCGCTTTCTATGCTTTACTCACTCCGAGAGAAAGGTTTAAGGGCGGATACTGATTTCTTAAACCGCAGCTTGAAAGCGCAGATGAAATTTGCCAACCGGAACGGGTTCCGCTACGTAATTATTTTTGGAGAGGAAGAGAAGCTAAAAAATCAAATTAAACTCAGGGATATGCTTAAAGGAGAACAGTTGGAGCTTTCTTTTGCTGAAGCCCTGGATATTCTAGTAAAGGAAAGGAGTTAAGGCCCTCTTGGGGCTGGAAATAATTTATGCACCTAAACAGAACTCACTACTGCGGTTTATTAACTAAAGAGGATATCAATAAAAAGGTGGTCCTGGCAGGTTGGGTACAGGTTAAAAGAGACCATGGCGGGCTTATATTTCTTGATTTACGGGACCGCTCCGGGATCGTACAGGTGGTATTTGACAGCCAGAGAAATGCATCTTTTTTTAGTGAGGCGGAGAGGCTGCGCGCCGAATATGTTATAGCCGTAAAGGGTGAAGTTAAACACCGTTCGCCGGATACGGTCAACCTTAAACTGGCTACAGGAGCAATTGAGGTATATGCTGAAGAACTGGAAGTGATCAACTCTTCCCAGACGCCTCCTTTTTACATTGAGGACGGCATTGATACTGATGAAAACCTGCGCTTGAAATACCGCTATCTGGATTTGCGGCGTTTTGAAATGCAGCGCGCTCTGGAAATGCGGCACAAAGTCATGATGTCCGCCAGGCAATACCTTGATGAACATGGTTTCTGGGAAATTGAAACGCCTATGTTGACTCGCAGTACACCGGAAGGTGCCCGCGACTTTCTGGTGCCCAGCCGGACTTCCCCGGGTAATTTTTTCGCCCTGCCCCAATCCCCGCAGCTGTTTAAGCAGCTCTTGATGGTTTCTGGAATAGACAGGTATTTTCAGATCGCACGTTGTTTCCGTGATGAAGACCTTCGGGCTGACCGTCAACCTGAATTTACCCAGATAGACATAGAGATGTCCTTCTGCAGCAACCGTGATATCATGAGAGAAATTGAAGGGCTGATCGCTTATCTTTTTAAACGGGTGCTGCACAAGGAGATAAAGACCCCCTTCGCTGTTCTTACCTATAAGGAGGCCATGGAGAGGTTTGGTTCTGATAAACCCGATACTCGCTTTGCCATGGAGATAGTGGATATTTCAGAAATCGCCGGGCAATCTGCTTTCCAAGTGTTCAAAGGGATTGTGGAAAAAGGCGGGGTGGTAAAAGGGCTGAATGCACGCAAGTGCGGGCACTTCAGCCGCAAAGAGTTGGATGATCTAACCCGACTGGTGCAGTCATGGGGAACAGGGGGTATGGCCTGGATAGTGTTAACAGAAGACGGTTTTAAGACGCCTTTGGCCAAATTTTTTACTTCCTCCCAGCTCCTTGACATTAAGGAAAAATTACAGGGTGAGCCTGGCGATCTTCTGCTCTTTGTGGCGGATCAATGGGAAACGGCATTGAAGGTAATGGGTCAGCTCAGGCTTCATCTGGCGGGGCGTTTGGGGCTGATACCCCAAGATCAGGACCATTTCCTCTGGGTAATCGACTTCCCGCTGTTGACTTATGATCAGGAGGCAAAAAGGTATACGGCCAACCACCATCCTTTTACCGCACCCTTGGAGGAAGATACCCTAATGCTGGATGAAGAACCCTTAGCCGTGCGTTCCCAGGCTTATGACCTTGTCTATAACGGTGTCGAAGTTGCCGGCGGCAGTATTCGTATTCATAAAAAAGAACTTCAGCAGAAAATTTTCCAACTGTTAAACATAAGTACCGCTGAGGCGGAAGAAAAATTCGGTTTTTTCTTGACGGCCTTCGAATACGGGGTGCCGCCGCATGGCGGTATTGCTTTCGGCCTGGACCGCCTAATTATGCTCATGAGCGGTAAAAAGAGCATCAGGGATGTTATCCCCTTTCCTAAAACAGCGGGAGGAACATGCCTTTTAACAGGTGCTCCAGCCCCGGTCTCTCCTGAACAGCAAAAAGAGTTGCATATTTCAACCATATTAAGGGAAAATAAAAAAGAAAAGATGCCCGGTTCCAAGACCTTAGATAGCTGAAAATAGGTGGCGCGGGTTGATGCTCGCTGTGGGTTCCGCTCAGAAAGTTCCACGGCTTGCTTGGGCACCAGCGGGCCTACTGGCCAATTCTAGTATAAAATGACTGTCGAAATTTTCTCTTGCATAAGAGCTGTATTTATGCTATCATAATATTGCAAAAAATTAAGAAGCAAAATATCCTAAAAATGCCCTACTGTGTACGTGTAAAGTCGCTAAAGTTTTGAGCTAACACTGATCATACGGGAGCCTGACTTTATGTGTGGTATAGAAGCCCCAAGTTTAAGGGGACCTATAAAGCACATAAGAGGGCACCCACCTGCTGGGAGAGCAGTTCAAAACAGCGGCTCCTACGTCATGGTGGGGTTATTTTTTTGTTCGGGTTTTTATAAAAACTTATATCCTTTGTAAGAATATGCTATAATAAACCTAGTTTTTTCAGGGAAAGGGCAGCTTCCCTGGGGGGTGAGTAAAGTGTCAATCCAGCAGACTTTGGAGAAAATACTGCGCCAGGTAAAAGAGGGCATGCATCCCAGCGACCTTGTGGACCTGGTAGACGAGCTGACAGACGCGCAAAAAAAAGAGCTTTTTGAGCTGCTTTCCGATGAAGAGGCCGCCTTAATAATACAGGAAATGGAAGAGTTTGACCAGGTATCCTTAATAAGGCTGCTTACCGGGCACAGGGCTTCCGCCATTCTTAAGGAAATGGCCGTCGATGATGCTGCAGACTTACTGAGAGAGCTTCCCCCGGAGCTAACCAGAGAGCTTCTATCCTTAATCGAAGAAGAGGCCGAAGAAATACGGGGTTTGCTGAAATACCGAGAAGACACAGCCGGCGGTATCATGACCACGGATTTTATTTCCCTGCCGGAAGATATTCCTGTGGAAGAAGCCATTATCCGCCTGCGTGAAGTTGCCCCCGAAGCAGAAATCATCTACTATGTTTATGTTGTCGATGAGCAGACCAGGTTAAGCGGGGTTCTCTCCCTGCGGGATTTAATTGCCGCACAGGACGGGACTTTGCTCCGGGAAATAATGTACCGCAATGTTATCAGCGTTCCCACTGATATGGACCAGGAAGAGGTTGCCCGAGTCGTAGCCCGCTATGACCTGCTGGCTGTTCCCGTTGTGGATGAAGAGCAACGTCTGCTGGGTATTATTACCGTAGACGATATCATTGACGTTATTGAAGAAGAGGCTACGGAAGATATATACCGGCTGGCAGGTACCGGCGAGGTTGAAGGGGTAAATATCCTTGAGGCCTCTGTTTTCGGGCTGGCCCGCCGGAGGTTTCCCTGGTTGGTAATCAGCCTCCTGGGGGGGCTTCTCTCCGGAAGTGTAATCGGGGTTTTTGAAGCAACGCTGCAGTCAATAGTGCTCCTGGCTGTTTTTATTCCGGTAATTATGGGCATGGGCGGCAATGTTGGGACCCAGTCATCGACGCTTTTTGTCCGGGGTCTGGCTACAGGTGAGATCAAATCAAGAGATGTCTGGAGCTATCTTTTTCGCGAGGTCAAGGTAGGGCTGGCTATGGGTTTGGCCAATGGTGTTATTATAGCATTGGCAGGCTTCCTCTGGACGGGAATTCCGGCGCTAGGCCTTCCTAATGGTCTGATAATAGGCCTCGCTGTCGGCCTGGCTATGTTTCTTACCATTACGCTGGCCGCGATTATTGGTACCATGGTTCCCGCTATTTTTAACTATTACGGTGTTGACCCTGCTATCTCGGCAGGACCCTTTGTTACGACCATTCAGGACGTGATTGGCCTATTGATTTACTTTTATACGGCCTCTATGTTTTTAAACTATTTAGCTTGATTTTGTCGAGCTGTAAAAAAACAGTTTTTCTTTTTAACCTTTTACTTTTCTTCTTGCTGCATCTGCATGTCACAGTTAAATAAGAAAAGCAGGAATTAGTCAAAACGCCGGTCAAAATGCCGGTGTTTTTTTATAGTTTTTTGTTTCCCCGCTGTACTAAAAAATTTTTTTGCCGCGTGAGGTTCTAAATCCTAAAAATAAACGACGGCATTTTCTTTTTTTTGCGGCGTTCCTTTTATTGTTTTATCTAAGAAAAAAGAAAAAGTTACAGTAAGAAATAGATTGTTACACCGATCTTCTCTCTTTTTTCTATAAATTTTTAATATTTTTTTTTACCTTTTAGCAGGATTTTTAAGAAGGGGGTAGAATATATCATCAAAGTGGTTTGATGTGGTTTAAAGTGGTGGAAAGTTGGAGGCAAATACAAGTGTTAAAGGGGAATAAGAATCCCGGCCTCCGCATTGGCTTCTGGCCTCAGACGCAGACTTTATCCATATTTTTGACTTTTCTGGGCAGGCGGTACGAGCTATGCTAATCGGTGAATATTACCATACACTTGACAATAAGGGCCGCGCCATAGTGCCTTCCCGTTTCCGGGAGGAACTGGGGGAGAGGTTTATCATTACCCGGGGGTTGGATAGCTGCCTTTTTCTTTATCCCATGTCTGAGTGGAAAAGTTTGGAAAATAAGTTCAAAAGTCTTCCTTTTACCAAATCTGAGATCAGAGCTTTTATGAGGTTGCTTTTCTCCGGAGCTACAGAGGTTGAAATAGACAAACAAGGAAGAATTTTACTTCCACCGTTGCTCAGGGAGCATTCACATTTACAGAAGGAAGTGGTTTTTATCGGTGTATCCAACAGGGCCGAGATTTGGAGCAAGGAGATTTGGGAAGAATATCGCAATAAAGCAGACCTGTCCTTTGAACAGGTAGCAGAAAAACTGGTGGATTTCCAGTTTTAAACATTAAAGGAGTGGAAACATGGTTCCTGGGCTCGGGAACTACCGCCATACTCCGGTAATGCTGGAACAGGTCCTTGCTTTCCTGAAGCCTGCACCGGGAAAAATTATGCTTGATGCCACTCTCGGAGGAGGAGGGCATGCCGAAGCAATTTTACAAAAGCTGCAGCCCGGTGGAAAACTGATTGGCATCGATCAGGATAGCGATGCCCTGGAAGCAGCCGGGGCGCGCCTTGCTCCTTTTGGAGAAGCTTTTTGTCCCGTAAAAGCTAATTTTGGGCAGTTAAAAGCGGTAATGGAAAAACTTGGCTATGATGCCCTGGATGGCCTATTGTTTGACCTCGGAGTCTCTTCTTACCAGGTGGACTGCCCCGGACGGGGATTTTCCTACAGGGACGATGTATACCTGGATATGCGTATGGACAGGGATTTGCCCCAAACCGCTGCCGGATTGCTAAAAGAGCTCCCGGCACGCGAGCTGGCCAGGATCTTTCGTGAATACGGGGAAGAAAAATGGGCCATGCGTATAGCCTCTTCCATTGTCAGTTATCGGCAAAGCAAAGGCCCTGTTTCCCGGAGTAGCCAGCTTGTGGAAATAATCAGGGACGCTGTTCCCGCTGCCGCCAGGCGAAAAGGCGGCCACCCGGCCAAACGGGTTTTTCAGGCGCTGCGTATCGCCGTAAATAACGAGTTGGAAGTGTTGAGGACAGCTCTCATACAGGGAATCGAGCTCCTGCAGCCGGGAGGCAGGATTGTTGTCATTGCCTACCACTCTCTGGAGGATGAAATTGTTAAGAAGCAGTTTAGAGAATCTGCACGGGGCTGTATTTGCCCGCCGGGGGTTCCGGTTTGCCGGTGCAATAAAGTGCCGGTTATTACAGTGTTAACCAAGAAACCTCTTTATGCCGACCCGCAAGAGGTGGCGGAAAACTCCAGGGCCAGAAGCGCCCGTTTAAGAGCAGCAGAAAAGACAGTTCAACCATATTCAGAGTTCTAAGCAGATTGGCAGGTGAATAAGTTGTTAGTAAAAGAAAGTTACAGGGCGGGTTATTTGCCGGAACAGAAAACGAGGAGCGGCTATGTTCTTCCTGAAACCGGGAAATATAATATGCCTTCGGTAAAAACGAGGGGTGCCGCTTTGCCGCGCGAAAGCAAGCTGCTCTGCGGTTTGCTTTTGTGCCTAATTATTATTGGAGTTGGTATTATCAGCCAGTACGGCCGGACGGTTTACGGTAGCTACCAGCTTGATAAAATGCGCAGAGAACTCATTTTATTAGAGGAAGAGAGAGAGTCGCTGCTTATCGAGGTAAAGAGTTTAAGCTCTCTGGAAAGAATTGAAGCTATTGCTATTCACGAGCTGGGCTTACAGTATCCGGAAGACAGGCAATGGCTGATCCTTTCGGCAAGGGGAGATTAACTCTGCCCCGGGGAGAAGGAAAATGGTCAGGGATACTACCTCAAATTTACATATACGCCGGAGACTTTTATTTATTTTTTTTATTACGTTCCTGATAATGGTTGCCCTGGTGTTACGGCTTGGTTGGGTGCAGTTCGTGATGGCCGAGGATCTGCAGAAGAAGGCATGGGAGCAGTGGAACCGCAGTATACCGACGCGCTCCTCAAGGGGCAACATTTACGACCGCAACGGTCAATTGCTGGCAGGAAGCGCCACAGTGGAGACCATTGTCGCCGTCCCTCCCCAGATTGAGAATCCTTCATTTACGGCCAGGGCCTTGGCGCCTGTTCTGGAGATGAATGAGGAACGGATTTACGAGCTCATTACCCAGAAGCGGGCTGCCGTCTATATAAAACGAAAGGTGGATGAAGAAGTCGCCAAGGAGGTCAGGCTGTTAAACCTGCCGGGTATTACTTTTACGCATGAAACCAAGCGCTTTTACCCTAATGGGAGCCTTTTGTCCCAGCTTTTGGGTTTCGTGGGCATGGACCAGGGATGGGCGGGCCTGGAGATATATTATGAAGACCTGCTAAAAGGTCGGGACGGACAGATTGTGTTCCCTACAGATAACCTGGGAAGGGAGATTCCTGGGGTGCGCCGCTATATCCCTCCCAAAGAAGGGATGAATCTGTATCTGACCATTGACGAGACCATTCAGTTTATCGTTGAGCGGGAACTTTCCAAGGCCATGATCGAATATGAACCGGAAAGAGTAATGGCTTTAGCGGCGAACCCGAAAACGGGTGAAATCCTGGCTGTAGCTTCTAAACCGGATTTTGATCCCAATGATTATAGCAAATACAATAAAGAGTACTGGAGATTATACCCCATAACAGATACCTTTGAACCCGGTTCCACTTTTAAACTGGTAACTCTGTGTGCCTCGATTGAAGAAAATATTTACAACGAAAACGAGTCTTTCTTTTGTTCGGGCTCCGTTACCATAGCGGGGCATACCATTAGATGCTGGACATCGCACAAGGGAGGACACGGTTCCATAAATTTCCTGGAAGCTGTCCTGGGTTCCTGTAACACGGCTTTTATAGCGCTGGGGGAGAGGCTGGGCCCGGAGAGGATGTTTGAATACATACGCGCCTTTGGTTATGGTGCCAAGACCGGTCTGGATTATCCCGGTGAAGGAACAGGTTTGATTTTCAGGCCCGAACAGATCGGCCCCCTTGAACTGGCTACTTCATCCTTCGGTCAGGGGGTTTCGGTAACTCCCCTGCAGCAGGTTATGGCTGTTTCGGCTATTGCCAACGGGGGACGCCTGCTGCGTCCTTATGTAATTGGAGAGATCAGGGACGTCGATGGGAACGTTGTGGAGAAGAGAGGTCCCGAGATGGTCAGGCAGGTCATTTCAGAAGATACAGCGAAACGCGCCACGGCTATTATGGAAGAAGTGGTAAACATGGGGAGCGGCGCAAATGCTGTTATTGAAGGTTACCGTATAGCCGGTAAAACCGGTACGGCTCAAAAGGTTGGCCCTGGTGGAGTATATATGCCGGATGAATTTATTCTTTCTTTTATCGGGTTTGCTCCCGCAGAAGATCCCCAGATCCTGCTTTATATAGCGGTTGATGGCGCTAAAAGGGGGCCCCAGTGGGGTTCACAGGTGAGCGCTCCTCTGTTTAGGGCCATTATGAAGGATGTTCTCTCTTATCTGGAGATTCCCCCTGCCCGGCCTGCCGGTGAGGAGGAAGTAAAGTTGATCGAAGTCCCCGAGCTCAAGGGTAAGACTGTTGATGAAGCCGGTGCGCTTCTGGATAACCGCGGCCTGTTGCTGAAGATGGTGGGGAAAGAAGGAATCATTAAGGAGCAGACGCCCAAAGCCGGCGCACAGGTCCCTCTGCACACAAGTATCATTGTGTACCTTGATGATTTGTGGGATGAAAACAACCCAGAGCATGTTTTTACACCTGATTTGAAAGGTATGACGGTAAAAGAGGTTGGGGAGGTTTTAAGCCGTTTGCATTTAAAAATGGAGCCCGTCGGTTCCGGAGTCGTAGTCAAGCAGGAACCGGAGGCCGGGACTAACCTGCGAAAAGGATCGCCGGTAAAGGTTCATTTCTCCTCACCTCTCCAGTAATAACAGGAAATTTTTGGCTGTTTACATAAGGGTTAAAGTACGGGTATATAATATAAAGATGGATAATTTTTTATGAAAAGTTTGCTGGAAGAGAAGGGATCTTTTGTGGATATAGTTAAGAATCTTGGTGAGCTTTTAAAATTCCTGCATGCCATCAAAATTGAGGGTCCAACCAGCATTCCTGTCAGAGGTTTGGCCTACCATTCCGGTCGCGTACAACCCGGATTTATTTTTTTCTGCCTTAAAGGGAACAAAGCCGATGGTCATGACTTTATCCCCCAGGCGGTAGAGGCCGGGGCAGATGTGATCATCATGGAGAAAGACCGTGATGCCCGGGGAGCAACGAAAATTCTTGTTCCCGACGTGAGAGTGGCGATGGCGGTTATTTCAGAATTGTTTTACGATTCGCCCTCACAAAGGCTTAAACTTATCGGTGTTACCGGCACCAATGGAAAGACGACCACCACTCATCTTTTAGAAGCGGTTATTGCAGGGCAGAATTATAAAACCGGTCTGCTGGGGACAGTTAAATACAAGGTGGGAAATGAAACCCTGCCGGTAATGGCTACCACACCCGAAGCGCCGGATCTTCAAAGGATATTGCGGATTATGGTAGACAGGGGAGTAAGCTATGCCGTTATGGAGGTTTCCTCGCATGCCCTGGAGCTAAACCGGGTTTCAGGATGCGACTTCGATATAGCAGTGCTTACCAATGTTACGGATGATCACCTGGATTTTCATCAAACCCATGAAAGGTACCTTTCAGCCAAGGGAAAACTTTTTTCCCAGCTGGGGGGCAGTTTCCTCAAAGGTGCCACCCCGCGTTTCGCTGTCCTTAACGCGGATGATGCCAACTACGATTACTTCTTGCGGCAGTCGACCGTTCAGTCCCTTTCTTACGGTATCAGGGAAGGAGCTGCAGTGCGTGCGGAAAATATTGAGGTGACCGGGGAAGGGGTAAAATTCCGGCTGGTATCCCCATGGGGCAACGAGTATTTTTCTCTTAAACTTACCGGGTACTTTAATGTCTACAATGCACTGGCAGCTACCTCCGCAGCGCTTTTGGGGGGAATTCCCCTTCAGGGGATTAAGCATGCCCTGGAAAATATAAGAGGAATACCGGGGCGTTTCGAAAGAGTGGATAGGGGACAGGATTTCCTGGTTATCGTCGACTATGCTCATACCCCTGACGGGCTGGAGAATATTTTAAAAACAGCCAGAGGCATAGTGCGGGGGAAGATTATCACTGTTTTTGGGTGCGGGGGAGAAAGGGACAGGGCCAAGAGGCCTGTTATGGGCAGGATTGCCGGCCAGTACAGTGATTACTGCATCTTGACCTCCGATAATCCCCGGGGAGAAGATCCCTGGCAGATTATAAGTGAGGTGGAGGCCGGGCTGCAGGAAAGGAAAACGCGGGGAAGCGGGTACACAGTCCAGCCGGATCGCTACGAAGCCATTAAGCTGGGCGTCGAGCTGGCCAGGGCCGGTGATATGGTAATCATTGCCGGTAAAGGGCATGAAAACTACCAAATTTTTGCTGATTATACCATACCGTTCAGCGACCGGGAAGTTGCCTCGGAAATAATAGAGCAGCGCCTTAATAAAAAGATTTAAAGGGGAAAATATGCTTTTCTCGGTGGAAGAGGTTTTAAAAGTAACAGGCGGAAGGCTGTGGCGGGGGGAACTGAAGGGTTCTTTCTGCGGTGCTGTTATTGATTCCCGTAAAGCCGGGGGCGGGGAGCTCTTTTTCCCTTTGCGCGGTGAAAAAGAAAACGGGCACAACTTTATAGCGGATGCCCTTTTAAGAGGGGCTAACGGTTCACTGATAGAGGAGGAAGAAAGTTCACGTTTCGCGGGGAGTTCTTTCCCCTCCGGCAAAACGTTAATTGTCGTTAAGAACAGCCTGGAATCGCTGCAGAAACTTGCCGCTTATCACCGCGAAAAATTTTCCCTCCCTTTAATCGCCGTTACAGGAAGCAATGGTAAAACTACGACCAAGGATTTTATTGCTTCTGTTCTGGCAACAAGATATAATGTTCTTAAAACAGAAGGAAACCTGAACAACCACCTCGGCCTTCCCCTGATGCTCCTGCGCCTAAAGAAAGAACACCAGGCCGCTGTACTCGAGCTTGGCATGAATGCCCCAGGAGAGATAGCTCTGCTGACCTCCTTGTGCCGCCCCAATCTAGGGATAATTACAAATATTGGAGAGGCTCAC
>CZCB01003131.1_pt1 | contig 13894 bp, 4 predicted proteins | sample 591991 | NCBI WGS metagenome assembly CZCB01 (sample SAMEA3556809, study PRJEB10932) | anaerobic digester metagenome | reverse complement strand
CTAAACGGGCTTTGCAAAATGTAATAGGATATCGCATATACAACAATCTAAGGAGGGGCTGGCGTTTAACAGCTCCCAATTTAGAACAGTGCGGTTTACTGCAGTTTGACTATATTAATCTGGACGATATCTGTCAGGCCGAAGAGTATTGGCAAGGTAGCCATATCGCTCTTGTAGAGGCAAGCCCCGCCATTAGAAAAGAGGTTTGCAAGGTTCTTCTAGACTATATGAGGCGGGAATTAGTCATTAAGGTTGATTATCTTGATAGGGATTACCAAGAAGCAATAAAGCAGATGAGCAGCCAGCATCTGGATGAGCCGTGGGCTATAGAAGAAGACGAAGTGATATTTTCTTCAAATATTCTCTATCCTAGGAAAAAAGATAGAAATTATGGCCAAAATACGGTATGCATAACCGGCCGGAGCGGATTTGGGTTATACCTGAACAGAAAAAGTACTTTTCCAGAATACATAGGGCATTTAAGGCTTGAAGAACGAGAAGAAATCATAAAAAAACTGCTCGAAATCCTATCTATTGCGGATATTGTACAGAAAGTTGATACGAATGATGAGATTCCGGGATATCAGCTTAAGGCTGCGGCAATGATATGGAAAAGCGGTGACGGAACACAAGCTTACCATGATATCATTAGGATTCCACGCCAGTCAGATTTTGGCAGCCGTAGCAACAGCTATTTTGTTGATTTTTATAAAAACGCAGCATTTCAGTATAAAAATGTCGTTGCCCGTGAACACACAGCCCAAGTTCCCAGCGAGGAAAGAGAAAAAAGAGAAGAATTGTTTAGAAATGGTGAACTCCCCATTCTATTCTGCTCACCTACAATGGAGCTAGGAATAGATATAGCGGAACTAAATGTGGTCAACATGAGAAACATACCGCCTACTCCCGCAAATTATGCTCAAAGAAGTGGACGGGCAGGAAGAAGCGGGCAGCCTGCATTAGTGTTTAGTTATTGTTCCTTGGGCAGTCCCCATGACCAGTACTACTTTCGCAGGGCAGAGAGAATGGTATCGGGGATTGTGGCTCCTCCGCGAATTGACTTATCAAACGAGGATATGTTGGAGGCCCACCTGCATTCCATCTGGTTGGAGGAAAGCAACGTGGATCTAGGCCGTTCTTTGTTGGAACACGTTATAGATGTAAGTGGTGATCCACCTTCCTTGGACCTAAAACAAAACATGAAAGATGATTTGCAGAACCAGAATGCGATGAGGAAAGCTGAGTTGCGGACAAGGAATATACTTGATACTATTCGCAAGCATCTAGAAAATTCAGGATGGTACAGTGAAGGTTGGTTGGAGGCAGTGCTGAGTAAACTGCCATTGAGTTTTAATAATGCATGTAACAGGTGGAGAGAACTGTACAGGTCTGCGTATAACCAGATTATTACTCAAAATAAGGTAATAATGGACACTACAAGGCTTGAAAAAGATAGAAAAGAGGCAAAACGGCTGAGACGAGAGGCAGAATCACAGTTAGAACTGCTGTGTGATACCCGAAATGTCATGCAGTCTGATTTTTACAGCTACAGGTATTTTGCAAGTGAAGGTTTTTTGCCTGGCTATAACTTTCCGCGTCTTCCGCTTTCTGCTTATATTCCGGCACGCAGAAGCACAAATAAGCAGGACGAGTTTCTATCGCGGCCTCGTTTTCTAGCTATATCGGAATTCGGACCTCGAAATATAATTTATCATGAAGGAGTTAAATATAGTATCATTAAAGCCATACTACCCGTAAACCGCGGAGATGACGGAACACTGCCGTTAACCGCTGTAAAGATTTGCAGTGAATGCGGTTGTTTTCATCATATCAATGACGACTTTTTGGTAGATAACTGTGTTCATTGCGGGGCAGAACTGGATGCATCAATTAACAACCTATTACGGCTGCAAAATGTTTCGACAAAGCGCCGTGAGAGGATAAACTCTGATGAAGAAGAACGGACCAAGATGGGGTATGACCTGATAACCACCTACCGGTTTACCGAAATACAAGGACAGCGCATGATAAAAAATGCTGTAATAAATACTGAAGAAGAAGACAAATTCAAACTAACATATGGTCATACAGCAGAGCTCTGGCGTATTAATCTTGGGTGGAAGAGAAGGAGATTTGACGGTTTTATTATCGACACCGAACGTGGATACTGGGCTAGGAACGAAAACGATGATACGGAGAATGATGACGGTGTAAGACTCGGTAACCATGTTCAACGAGTAATTCCCTACGTTACCGATCGGCGCAACTGCCTGTTGGTGGAGCCATTATTTGATATTGGTTATAACGCGATGTGCTCTTTACAAGCAGCGCTAAAAATCGCTATTCAGGCCGTATTTCAGTTGGAAGATAATGAACTTGCTGCTGAACCACTGCCTGACCGCAATAATCGCAGAATAATTCTCCTTTATGAATCCGCTGAAGGAGGAGCAGGAGTATTGCGCAGGTTGGTGGAGGATAGGGATGCTATCAAACGTGTTGCCGTTGCAGCATTGGAACTTTGCCACTTTGATAGTAATACAGGCGAGGATAAAAAAAGGCATCCAAGGAGTAAAGAAAACTGTGAAGCTGCGTGTTATGACTGTCTGATGAGTTATGCCAATCAGAGGGACCATGAGTTTTTGGACCGCTTCCTAATAAAGGATATATTGATTGCACTAAAGGATGCCAGTCTAAGGATTTCCCCTAGCTCTCTCAGTTGGCAGGAGCATCTTACAAACCTTAAAGAAAAGTGTGATTCGGGCCTGGAAAAAAGATGGCTTGATTTTCTTGTACAATATGACCTAAGGTTACCTTCTTCAGCCCAAAAACTAATTACTGAATGTTCAACAAGACCGGATTTCATTTATGAAGAGAGTTTTGTGGTAGTCTATATAGATGGCCCGCCACATGACTATCCTCACAGACAAGAAAGGGATGCCTTGAAAACAGCACAACTCGAAGACCTCGGCTATCAGGTTATACGTTTTGGGCACCTTGATGATTGGCTAAGTATTGTTAAAGAACATGAGGATATCTTTGGTAAAGTTGATAAGCATTAGTAGGGGGTGATGGACCAATGGCTTTTGCTGTTGGGTCATTAGTAAAAGCAAGAGGGCGTGAGTGGATAGTACTTCCGGGAACTAATGAAGAGATTTTAATGGTCAGGCCCCTGGGAGGATATGAAGCTGAGGAGACAGCAATACTACCCCAGCTTGAGGAAGTGAGTTCAGCTAATTTTGCATTACCTAACCCTGAATATATTGGTGATAATACCTCCTGCCGCTTGTTAAGAAGTGCCATAAGGATTGGTTTGCGCTCCGCGGCGGGACCTTTCCGTTCATTTGCCCGGTTGGCTGTAGAACCGCGTCCATATCAGCTTGTGCCCCTATTGATGGCTCTAAAGCTAGACCCTGTACGTATGTTGCTGGCTGATGATGTGGGAATAGGCAAGACAATAGAAGCGTGTATGATTGCCAGGGAACTGCTGGATAGGGGTGAAATAAAGCGGATTGCAGTGTTATGTCCGCCCCACTTGGCAGAGCAATGGCAAAAGGAACTGCAGGAAAAGTTTCAAATATATGCTGTAACGGTCCTGCCGGGTACTGCACACAAACTGGAAAGACAATGTATGATGGGCGAATCAGTTTTTGAACGGTACCCGTATGTTGTTGTATCCACCGATTTTATAAAAATGGACCGTAGAAGGGATGAGTTTTTACGAACCTGTCCTGAATTTGTAATTGTAGACGAAGCCCATACTTGTGCTTATTCTGGCCAGGGCAGAAGTGCTGGGCATCAGCGCTATACCCTTCTTAAACGTTTGGCATCAAGGCAGGATAGGCACCTTGTTCTGGTGACTGCAACACCGCATAGTGGTGATGAAAACGCCTTTCGATCTCTCTTGTCAATACTAAGTGAGGACTTCGGCAGTTTACCAGAGGATATGAGCGGTAAAGAAAACGAGAAGCTGCGGCGACAACTGGCAAAACACTTTATTCAACGTCGCCGTGCTGATATAAAAGATTATCTTCAGGAGAATACTCCTTTTCCGGAAAGGGAAGAGACCGAGGAAGCATACAAACTACATCAAGACTATAGGATGCTGTTTGATATGGCGCTGGACTATGCTCGTAATAGTATTGCAGCGTTAGAGCACGAACCTATGGCAGCCAGAATTCAGTGGTGGTCGCTGTTGGCACTGTTGCGTGCTTTGGCCAGCAGCCCGGCAGCAGCAGTGGATACCTTGAGAAACAGGGCAGGGGTATCAAATGCTGAAACCATAGCCGAGGCTGACGAGATTGGGTATCGTACTGTGTTGGATGTAGACATTGATCAGGCAGGAGAAGCAATGGACATTACCCCCGGGAGTGACGGGCAGGATAAATTGCCCTGGGATAAAAAGAATAAAGCGATTCTCCTGGAAATGGCACGAATGGCGAAGCCTCTTTTTGGAGATAAGGACAACAAGATGTTAAAGGCAGCAGGCTTGGTTAAAAAACTAATAGAGGATGGGTATAAGCCAATTATCTTCTGCCGCTTTATTTCAACAGCGGAATACCTGGTCCAGGAGTTGCGGAAACGACTGCCAAAGAACATCGAAATAGCGGCGGTAACAGGGCAACTGCCACCGGCTGAAAGGGAAGAACGAATAATAAAACTGGCAGAACATGATAAATATGTCCTAGTGGCAACCGATTGCTTAAGCGAAGGGATAAACCTTCAGGAACACTTTAATGCGGTCTTTCATTACGACTTAAGCTGGAATCCTACCCGTCATGAACAACGGGAGGGGCGTATAGACAGGTATGGTCAGCAAGCCAAAAAAGTTCGAGTGGTTACATACTATGGCGTGGATAATATGATAGATGGCATTGTTCTTGATGTACTAATAAGAAAACATAAAGTTATTAGGAATTCACTGGGGATATCTATCCAGGTGCCAGCGGAAAGCAGTGCGGTTCTTGAAGCCGTTATGGAGGGCCTTATACTGCGCGGTAAAAAGCTTGGGAGCGTGGAGCAAATATCATTTTTCGATTTGGACCCCGGTTTAATGCCTATGAGAAAAGAACTCTTTGACAAATGGGAACTGGTATCACAACGGGAAAAACGTTCACGCACACTATTTGCACAGGAAACTATACGTTTTGAGGAGGTAGCCAGGGAACTGGAAGAAGCCAGGAGTAACGTTGGCAGCCGGGAAGAAATAAAACAGTTTGTACAGGATGCTTTGCGGGGTTTCGGTGCGGTATTGCGCGGGGATGAAGTGATTGACGTTGATTACGCAACGGCTTCACAGCTATTAAAAGACCGCTTACATTTGGACGGAAGAAGAAACGTAAGGTACTCCTTCAAATTATCCGAGTGGCAAGATGCAGTGTACTTGACCAGAACTCATCCTGTGGTAGAGAGTTTGGCGGATTTGGTGTTCAATACAGCTTTAGATACAATAGGAAATCCACCAGCCAAACGATGCGGTGTAATAAGGACCGATGCCGTGAAAACGCGGACCACTCTACTGCTGCTTCGTCTAAGATATAATATGCATATCAAGGTTAAAGGAAACAGCAAAAATACACTGATTGAGGAGTGTCACCTGGCGGCCTTTAGAGGAGCACCCGAAAATGCGGATTGGCTTAAGGAAAGCCATGCCCATGAACTGCTTAATGCTGTAACAAGAATGAACGTGCCCCTTGGTCAGGCTAAGGAGTTTGTTCGCAAGGTAATTGATGGTTATGATTCATTGCTTCCAACTATCAATGAAATAGCATTGAATCGGGCAGAAACATTGCAAAATGCCCATAGGCGGGTCCGAGCTGAAGCGAAATCCATTGGTACGGTTACGGTTAGCCCCCAGTATCCAGTTGATGTTGTCGGAATATATGTATTTCTTCCGGCAGGGGGTGATACAGGTGTCAGGTAACCGGCGGGAAAAGTATGCGACTATACGCATTGAGGGTGTTGTACTAACTCCGGCGTTAATACGTATGATAGCTTCGCATGATAGCGAAGTACCGGGATTGGAACCGAAGGATTATTACTTGGCGACCGGTGAACGGATTAACGAGGCCATCAGCCGGTCGTGGCAGCGGATGACCGCGCTGTGGAAGCGTTTTCGAGAACAGGTTGACGGCCTTGAGGAGGGAGATCTAGGCACATCAATTACCAGGGAGAGATGGATGCTGCCACTGTTCCAGGAATTGGGTTATGGCCAACTGCAAGGGGCCCGGGGGTTGATTCTGGAAGGCAAATCATATCCCATCTCCCACATGGGCAGGCAAGTGCCGGTGCATATTGTCGGATGCAAGGTATCTCTGGACAAAAGGACGGCAGGGGTAGCAGGAGCCGCCCGGTTTAGTCCTCACAGCCTGGTGCAGACTTTCCTTAATACTTCTGACGATCACCTGTGGGGTATTGTGACCAATGGATATACCTTACGCCTGCTGCGTGATGATATAAGCCTAACCAGAAACTCGTACGTGGAATTCGATCTTCAGGCAATGATGGAAGAAGGAGTATATTCTGATTTTGTAATACTGTGGCTTCTTTGCCATCAGTCACGGTTTGATGCTGAAAGGCCGGAGGAAACTATTATTGAAAAATGGAGCTGCTTGGCTCAGCAAAACGGCACTAGAATGCTAGACAACATAGGTGGGGGTGTAGAAGATGCACTTCGCGCTTTAGGCAGGGGTTTCTTGCGGCATCCTGCAAACAGTGACTTGCGCTCCAGGCTTAAAAGCGGAAGCCTGACCCCGGTAAACTACTATAGGCAACTGCTGCGGCTGGTTTACCGGTTTATTTTCCTGTTTGCTGCAGAAGACCGAGACCTGCTCCTGGATACCGATGCCAAGGCTGAGGCCAAGGAATTGTACCGGCGTTACTATTCAATGTCTCGCTTGCGTCAATTAGCCCAGAGGGTAATTGGTGGTCATCATAGTGACCTATATGAAGGGCTTAAGGTTGTAATGTTGGGCCTGGGACGGAAAGAAGGCTTACCTGAGTTGGCGCTGCCGGCTCTGGGCGGCGATTTGTGGTCAACAAGGTTTATACCGGATTTACAAATAGGCACTATTGCCAATAGCTATTTGTTACAGGCTATCCAGGCACTGGTCTTTACTCGCGAGAACGGTTATCTGATGACGGTGGATTACAAGAATCTTGGACCGGAAGAATTAGGAAGTGTTTATGAGTCTTTGCTTGAACTGCACCCGGAAGTTGACCCGGAAGCAGGATATTTCGAGATCGCTCCCGCTGCGGGTAATGAACGTAAAACCACCGGCAGTTATTATACACCCGCCAGCCTGGTCAATAGCCTGTTGGGTTCGGCTTTGGAGCCGGTGGTTGCCCGGGCATGGAAACAAAAGGATATAGAACAGGCTTTGTTGGATATTAAGATCTGCGACCCGGCATGTGGGAGCGGCCATTTTCTGATAGCGGCGGCTCATCGACTGGCAAAACACTTGGCTGCTGCACGGACCGGTGAAGAAGAGCCTGCTCCGGATGCGAGAAGAAAGGCGCTGCGTGATGTAATAGCCAATTGTATATATGGAGTGGACCGCAATGAGATGGCCGTGGAGTTATGTCGGATAAACCTTTGGCTTGAATCGCTAGTTCCGGGCAAACCCTTGTCTTTCTTGGAACATCATATACAATGGGGCAACAGCTTAATAGGTGCTACACCTGATATGATTGAAAAAGGAATACCGGAAAGTGCTTTTGAACCCATCGAAGGCGATATTAAAAGAATATGCAGCGAAAACCGTAAACTAAACAGGAAAGCCAGGGAGAACTATGGTCAGCAGACCTTTTTTAGCAGTATAGGTTATCTGTACGGTGTTCAAGAAAACATCGTACGGGAGTCCGCCGAGTTGGATACTCTTTCGGATGATAGTATGGATGATGTGGAACTTCGCCGCGCTGCTTATTACGATTTGATAACATCGGAGGATTACATAAAGACAAAACTCTTGGCGGATATGTGGTGTGCCGCCTTTGTGTGGAAGAAGAATGAAGATTTTCCTATGGCTTTAACAGACGATCTCCTACAAGCCGCTATGGATAACCCTGATATTGTAGCACCTTGGATGAAACAAGAGATCGGCAGGTTATCTAGACAGTACCAGTTTTTCCATTGGCATCTTGCCTTCCCGAATGTATTCTCCGGTTCTAAAGGGAAGGGATTTGATGTTGTATTAGGCAATCCACCTTGGGAACGGATAAAACTACAAGAAACAGAATGGTTTGCTCCCCGCATTCCAGAAATAGCGAAGGCTCGTAATGCCTCAGAACGGGGTAAAATGATTGCACAACTTAAGGAGGATAACCCAGAAATTTATTATGCTTTCTTAGAAGCAAGGCGATTAGCCGAGGGAGAAAGCCATTTTATCCGCAATTCAGGAAACTATCCCCTTTGTGGCCGCGGTGATGTTAATACTTATAGTGTATTTACAGAACTGATGCGCAGCTTGATTAACGGAAAAGGGCGGGTAGGCTGTATAGTACCCTCAGGCATTGCCACTGATGATACCACGAAATTTTTCTTCCAGTCTTTGATGGACAAAAGGTCACTGGTAAGTCTTTACGACTTTGAGAATAGAAAAGGAATTTTCCCCGGTGTTCATAAGAGTTATAAGTTTTGTCTTCTTACTATTTCGGGAGAAGATGACCCTCAAAAACATGGGGCTGAGTTTATATTCTTTGCCCAGGATATAGCAGACCTGGCGGATAAGGAACGGTGTTTCACTTTGACTGCAGAGGATATTGCCCTTGTCAACCCCAATACCAAGACCTGTCCGATATTCCGCTACAGGAGAGATGCGCAGATAGCTATGGACATTTATAAAAAAGTGCCTGTCTTTAGGAGAGAGGACGGCGGTGATGACAGCGGCTGGAATTTTCGTTTTAGAAGAATGGTGGACATGGCAAACGATTCGCATCTTTTCAGGATTAAAACTGATCTGCTGGCCGAAGGGTACGAACTGAAGGGTAATACTTTTATTAAAGGTGATGATATATACCTGCCGCTGTATGAAGCCAAAATGTTTCATCATTACGATCACCGTTTTGGAACCTATGAGGGGGTACCGGAGGGAAGCTCAAGTACCAGCCTGCCTACGCCTTGCCTCGAGCAGTATAAGGATCCGGAGTTTGTAGTCCAACCAAGGTACTGGGTACATAGTAATGATGTTGAACCATATCTGATCGATGCTCCTTGGGAGTTAATCAAGTCTTATTTTTACGGCGATTATGATAAACTGTTATACCAGGTCAAGACATGGCTTTGCGGCTATTACCTAAACAGGGATAAACGATTGGAGGATGCATCTGGCGTTGAAATACTTCGGGACCTGTCAGGCATCAGCAGGGAAACTGCAAAGGCTATGGAAAGAGAGTACCTATTGGAGGAAAGCCAGGCTGAAGCTCTGTTGCATAGTAGGGACATAAAAGAGGCTTTGAAGGGCATTTTTAAGGAAAGGAAATATAAATGGCTGTTGGCGTTCCGAAATATTACGAATGCTACAAATGAAAGAACATTTGTAGCGTCTATTCTCCCTTCGGACGCAGTTGGAAATAGTGCGCCTTTACTAATATTTAACTCAAGGCAAAAACTGGGGTCAATTATTTTGGTAGCGAATCTTTCAACTTTTGTTTTTGATTATATTGTACGGAATAAGATCGGAGGAATGAATTTAAATTTCTTCATTGTGGAGCAAATGCCCATAATTCGATTTTCAAAATATTTTAACGTCTTGTTATGGACTAAAGGCAAAACCCTTTGGGAATGGCTGCAACCTAGGATACTGGAATTGCTCCATGTTAATTATGAAACCAAGCCATTGGCAGATAGCTTTGGATGGACAAAGCCACCCACTTGGGACGAAGAGCGAAGATTCCAGCTTCAATGCGAGATTGATGCGGCCTATTTTCACCTATACGGGGTTAAGCGCGATGATGTGGATTACATTATGGAAACTTTCCCCATTATTAGGGAAAAGGATATAGCCAGATATGGCAGCTATAGGACCAAAGAAATGATCCTTAAGTACTATGATGAGATGGCAAAGGATTAAAAAATCACATAGAATTGAATTGACCAAGATGACACGAGATATAGATGCCTTATGGACTTAACTTGCGGCCACAGCGATTAGACCGGAATTCTACTTTGCCGTTTTTGACCGTTGCTAGAACTGGAGTAGTGTTATTTTTAGTAGCTTTACTGTTTAACCGCTGCTTATCTATTCCAGTTAGCTGAGTGGGAGCATTTTTTCCGGCTTTAACTTGAACATCCCACTTTTTCGTACCGAAGTCAGCATGTAAGTCTGCTGCACCTCTGCTACCGGGAGAAACCTTAACTGATGCTCCTGCTCTACGCAGTATTTGAGCTACTTGTTGTTCCGCTTTACGTCCTTTACTATACGTGTTACCCATTTGGCGCCACCTCCTGCTTATAGATTTATACTATATCTCGTGTCAGGAATATTATACCATACAATATATAGTCTATCAAACGAATGTTCGTGTGCTTTGTATCAGTTAAGCTATATTTGATTTAATTATCAATAAAGAATACTACTGCATATATGCAAGTCATAGGGGGAACAGAAGATGATATTTGCTCTAAACATATTTAGGATTTGAGGGTGATGTTATGGAAAACTTAAGCGGACCTAAATGGAACAAGTATAATGCGAACAGAATTGTCGGTGAAGACCACTTGGGTATTAGATATGTTGCAATAATAATTGCAGATTACTTACAGAACGGAATAACAAGTATTACTCCAAGGGCAAGATATTGGTCATTTTATACGTGGGTGTTACATGACTTTATAAACAATAGCCAAAATCGTTCATTGGCAGAGTTTAAAAAATATTTAAAGAGACAGGAATGGTTCTACATTCTGGCAAATATTGCTCAATTAGAAGGTAATGGTCCAGTTGGCCTGATAGGAGTAACAAAAGGACAGGAAGTATGGAATACTGGTTTAGAGGAATTGCCTGAAAGAACAGATTACCTGAAAAATTCGCTTGGAGGGTATGGTCAGGCATATAGGAATGTTATTAAAATATTAGGGTTTACAAGGGAAGCTGACACGGAAAAAGGCGTGGAAATTGATAGAATTACGGAAGAAGGAAAAGCATTGGCCATAGCATTTGAAAACACAATAAAACACACTGATTATTATAGAAACTATCGTTTATCAAGCGATAAAATTCCAAGGCGCGTACTTAAGGAATATGGAGATGTTGCAGGATTAGACAGACTGAATCAACCGTTCTCGCAGGACTTGTATATTTTGAAAAAACATTTCATGCCGGATAAAACGGAAGACAGGCTAAAAATACTTAGATGTTCTTCGTTAGAGTATTATATGTACATAATCAAAAATCATGGAGCAGAATGCAGTAAAGGGCTAAGCGGATGGCGGAATATAATATATGATAAGCACTCAATAAAGGGCCAGCAGTACAAAAAGATACCAGATATATTTGATGAGGTAGCGAAGGGCTGGGAGATATATCATGGAAGGCAGCTATTTACATATGGATTAGAAGCTATATGGTCATACGTCTTGGATTTATTAAGCATAAAACCATGTCTACGTTCTTGGCTTATTGAAAATGTAATAGAAAATCTAAAAAATGAAGGCATTGATGTGAACAATAGGGTAGAAGAAATATTGCATTTATTACCATTAGATATTACTGATAGAGAAGAGTATATAAAGAAAGCTGCAAATCAGTACGGGTCTGCCACTGAGAGGGTATACTATCCCTTGTTATTAATGCTAGATGTTTATTATAGATTTAAGGACAGAAGTGACTTCAATGAGATGCATAAAGAGTTTATAAATCTGGGAGAAGACTACCGAATATCACAGAAAGCATGGGAAAGGACTGTTGAGGATAACAGAAAAAAACAAGTTAAGCAACTAATCAGCCATATAATTAGATATTTTATTCTAGAGCAACACCAAATAGTTGCTTTAGACAAGCTGCTCACTACAAATAATGAGACATATCATTTTATAGAGAACGAGGGAATTCTTTATTTTATTAGCAGTGATAGGCCTAGGTTTAATACGTTTAGAACACTTCAAGGCGTTTCCATATTAAAAGACCTAGGTCTTATATAAAACATGATGTTTCAGGCAAGTAGGAGGGGGTCATATGCAAGAGATTAATGTATGCGAGGAATTCAGTGAGCAAGGATATGATGTTATACTTATATCATCATATACGGCTAACTTGATTTTTTTTGAAAGATTTATATTAAGACACTTGATTGAAAACGATTGTTCCTATATTGGTTTGTTTATAGACAGCAAGGAATTACAAAACAGCTTTTTGCACAGCAGTGCAATTACTCAACTCGGGTTATCGTATGCGGTCCGCGGAGTAGATTTAGACGGAGCTTTTCACCCAAAAGTTTATTTTATGCTCGGCAAAGAAAAAGCCAAGCTGATAATAGGAAGCGGGAATTTAACTACATCTGGAATGATAATGAATATTGAAGTATTTAATACTTTTAAATATGAGGTAGGCAAACCAGATAACTTGTCTCTTGTTAATGACGCGTATGATATGTTTAAAATATATAATAATGCTTATCAATCAAATGCAATGAATAGTATTTTTGAAAAGATTGAAGAGTTTGAGTATATTGGACAAAGACAAACGGATAACGAAAGAGTATTTTTGCAAAACTATCATATACCTTTGTATGACCAAGTAAAGGGTTTAATATCAGAAAAAATTAATAATATTCACATCTTTGCACCGTATTTTGATAGTAATTTATCAGTAATCAATAGGTTTATTAAAGACTTTGATCCTGATAGTATAAGTGTATTACTCCAAAATAATACAACTAACTATCCACTGACAATAAAAGCCGATGCAAGAGTGATTAACAGGGAAATATGTTTTAAGAATAAAGGGGATAGGAGATACCATGGGAAAATCTTCTGCTTTGAAGGGGAAAAAAGTGAATTCTTAATATATGGAAGTGCTAATTGTAGCAGTGCTGCACTTTTAAATAGTGTAATAAACGGTGGTAATGCTGAAGCTATAATTCTTGATATTTTACCTAAACATACTTTTTTAAAAAGCATAGATGAAGATGTTAGTATTAATAACAATGTAGCCAATCTGGAAACAATTGCTATAGAAAGTAATCAAAAACGTAGTAATATTCCTATTAGCTTTATAGAAGCAGTTGCTGTTGTTGATGGAGTATATATCTATCTTAATTGCCAGAAACCTATAACGAATCTGTCTATTAGCGGAATAAATGGAGAAATAATCCCCAATGATAATGAGATAATCGCTAAGTGGGATATCGGTATTCTGGATAAAATAAATAGCAGGGTGTTCAACCTAATAGCCCAAATAGAGGATAATACATATGAACTAAAGGGTTGGATTAATAATCAAGAAGAGCTGACGAAGAACCAGTTAAAAACGTGGAAAACATTATATAACAGGCTTCAGGAAGACCCATTTATTTCTGACTACAAAAATCTGATAGACTTGTTAGAAGAGCTATTGGATAGGCTTGTGCTAAACGAGGATGACCTAGAAACGATTATATTGAAAAAGGGAAGAAGGATTTCAATACACGAGAAGACTGAGTTAGATGATACATATGAAATCAGTGACAATATTGAAGACTATTATGTATCCGAAGAGAAGCTGTTCAAAGATCGTATTTATACCAATAAAATTGATGTACTGGGAGAATTGATTAGACAGCTTCTGCGGCCTTTTGAAATGGTAGATATACAACAAAAAACAAACATGAAAGAAAGCAAAGCCGGAAGAAGAAGCAACACTAATGCAACTGCTGAGCAGATTAAAAGAATAGATAATATCATGCAAAGATTTGTAAATAG
>CZCB01003363.1_pt1 | contig 13913 bp, 14 predicted proteins | sample 591991 | NCBI WGS metagenome assembly CZCB01 (sample SAMEA3556809, study PRJEB10932) | anaerobic digester metagenome | reverse complement strand
CGGGTCTGGTATAGGGTGGCATGCTCGATAAAAAGCACCGGGTTGTCGGTGCGGATGGCGGCCTTGAGCAAGCCCTTGGCATCCGCCGGGGTGCCCGGAGCGACCACATACAGCCCGGGGAAGTGAGCGAAGATCGCATCGGGCGTCTGGGAGTGGGTTGCCGCAAGCTGGCGGCCGCCGCCGCTGACCGCGCGGATCACAATCGGCACACGCATCTGCCCGCCGAACATATAGTGCAGCTTGGGAGCCTGGTTGACGATCATGTCCATGGCCGAAAAGGCAAAGTTGATTGTCATCAGCTCGGCCACCGGGCGCAGGCCGGTCAGCGCAGCGCCGATGGCCCCGCCGACGATGGCGTTCTCAGAAATAGGCGTATCGCGGACGCGCTTTTCGCCAAAGTGATCGTAGAACCCCTTGGTGACCGCATAAGTGCCGCCCCATACGCCGACCTCTTCTCCCATGATAAAGATTTTCGGATCGCGTTCCATTTCCTCCCACAGAGCCTGGGAGATGGCTTCACGCATTGTCATTCGCGCCATGACTACCACTCCTCTTCGACGACGTAAACATCGGTGTAAAGCTCTTCCGGCTCGGGTTCAGGGCTGGACTGGGCAAATTCCACCGCCTCGTTCACTTCCTGTTCGGCCAGCTCGTCCTGTTTGTCCAGTTCCTCTTCCGTGCAGATCCCGTTATCCATCAGGTACTTGCGGTAAATGCCGATCGGGTCGTGGGCCTGCCAGCGCTTGATCTCCTCCGCCTGGCGGTAGCGCTCCGGGTCGCCCATCGAGTGGCCCCGGTAGCGGTAGGTGATCACCTCGAGGAACTGCGGGCCGCTGCCCTCGCGAATCTCTTCAAAGAGCTGCAGCGCCTTCTCCCGCACCTCGATCACATTCATGCCCTCAATGCGGTAGTTGGGCATCCCGTAGCCTTCCGCCTTCTGGCGAATTTCCGAAACAGCCGAAGCGCGCTCGACGGAAGTCCCCATCCCGTACTGGTTGTTCTCGCAGACCCACAGCACGGGCAGGTTCCAGACCTTGGACAGGTTCAGCGCCTCGTGGAAATACCCGATATTGGAAGCGCCGTCGCCGAACATGCACATGGTGACCGCCTTGTTCCCGGCGTACACATCGCCCAGGGCCAGGCCAGCGGCAATCGGCAGGTGCCCGCCGACCACGGCATGCCCGCCCCAGTAATTCAGGTTCACATCCGCCATATGCATCGAGCCGCCCTTGCCCTTCGAAACGCCGGTGGCCTTGCCGAGCAGCTCGGCCATGACCAGTTTGGCCGGGATGCCGCAGTTAATCGCCACACCGTGATCGCGGTAGGCCGTAATAATGCGATCCTCCGGCCGCCGGGCGGAAATCAGGCCGGTGCTGACCGCTTCCTGTCCAATATACAGATGCAGAAAACCGCCGATTTCTCCCTTTTGATACAGTTCAGCGGCTCGTTCTTCGACCAGTCGAATCACCACCATCTGGTGATACAAATCCAAATAGTCGCCTTTTTCCATTGATGATAATCCCTCCTGAGGATGTTGCGTTGACACCAAAAAACCGGTAGATACCCGGCGGTTATTCCCCTCTACTTCGACAAATCCCCCTGATTCCCCCAGAAAATTATAACATCAAGTCGAATCGGACACTTTCGTCATGAATACTACCGTTTTCTCCCCCCACCGGCAGACATACAGCATGGGCAGGCAGCAGCTGCCTGCCCATGCTGCGGTTGTTGCTTTTCGATCTAGAGATCGGTGTTTTCTTTGCCCTGGCTGTGCTTCAGAGCAGCATGGGCGGCCGCCAGGCGGGCGACCGGCACGCGGAACGGAGAGCAGCTCACGTAGTTGTTGCCGATGATATGGCAGAACTCGATGGAGCTGGGATCGCCGCCGTGCTCGCCGCAGATACCCACTTCCAGCTCGGGGCGGGTCTTGCGGCCGTCGCGGATGGCAATGTCCATCAGGCGGCCGACGCCGTCGCGGTCGATGGTCTGGAAGGGATTCTTGGGCAGGATTCCGTCTTCCACATACTTCACCAGGAAGTTGCGCTCGGCGTCATCGCGGCTGTACCCGAAGGTCATCTGGGTCAGGTCGTTTGTGCCGAAGGAGAAGAACTCGGCGACGCTGGCGATTTCACCGGCGGTCACGCAGGCGCGCGGGATCTCCACCATCGTACCGAACTTGTAGGGGAACTCCACGCCCTTCTCCTGCATCACTTCGCGGGCAATCCTTTCGAGCGTCGGCTGGATGACCTTGAGCTCGTTGATGTGCCCGGTCAGCGGGATCATGACCTCAGGCTTCGGCTGGATGCCGCGCTTGGCCACATTGGCAGCCGCCTCGAAGATCGCGCGCACCTGCATCTGGACGATTTCGGGCATCACAATGCTCAGGCGCACACCGCGCAGGCCCATCATCGGGTTGCTCTCGTGCATGGTGCGGACGGTGTGCAGCATGGCTTCCTTGGCGGCGATTTCCTTGGTGTCGCCCTTGCCCAGGATGAAGCTGGCCATGTTGTTCACGCGGGCGGTGATGATCTCTTCAATCAGTTCATCTTCGCCGGGCAGGAACTCATGCAGCGGCGGGTCGATCAGGCGGATGATGACCGGCAGGCCGTCCATCGCCTCGAACAGACCTTCGAAGTCGGAGCGCTGCTCGGGCAGCAGCTCGTTCAGGGCGGCGACACGCTCTTCGGAGGTCTTTGCCAGGATCATGCGCTGCACAATCGGCAGGCGGGATTCTTCGAAGAACATGTGCTCGGTGCGGCACAGGCCAATACCCTTGGCGCCGTAGGCGCGGGCGCGCTGCGCATCGCGCGGGGGCGCCGTAGGCGCGGGCGCGCTGCGCATCGCGCGGGTAGTCCGCGTTCGCCCAGACCTGCAGACCGGTGGTCGGCCAGCCCTCGGGGAACTTGCGGGTGCCGGGGCGGGCGCAGATTTCATCCGCCCACTCGAGCAGGGTGAGCAGGTCTTTCTGCTCTTCCAGCGAAGGCACAACCATATCGATCTTGCCCAGGTAGACCTCGCCGGTGGTGCCGTTGATGGAGATCCATTCGCCTTCGCGGATAACCTGACCGTTGACGTTCATCACCCGGCGGTCCAGGTCAATGCGCACGGCGGAAGCACCCACCACGCAGGGCACACCAAACTGGCGGGCGACCACCGCGGCATGCGAGGTGGCGCCGCCTTCGCTGGTGAGGATACCCTTGGCCGCGAGCATGCCATGCACGTCATCTGGCTTGGTGAACGGGCGCACCATGATCACGTCCTGCTTGTGGTTCTTGCCCATTTCCTCGGCGGTGTCGGCGTCAAAATAAATCTGGCCGACCGCGGCGCCCGGGGAGGCGTTCACACCGGTGGCGATCATCTTGCCGGACTGTTTGGCTGACTTGATACTGGCTTCCACAAACTGGGGGTGCAGCAGAGTGTCGACGTTTTCCGGGGTCACGCGCAGGACGGCCTCTTCCTTGGTGATCAGGCCTTCCTTAACCATATCGACGGCAACCTTCACCGCAGCCTGGGCGGTGCGCTTGCCGGAGCGGGTCTGCAGCATCCACAGCTTGCCGCGCTCGATGGTGAACTCAACGTCCTGAACGTCGCGGTAGTGCTTTTCGAGCTTGTTGGCAATATCCAGGAACTGCCGGTAGGCGTCCGGCATGTCCTTCTCCAGCTCGGTGATCTTCTTGGTGTTGCGGATACCGGCAACCACGTCTTCGCCCTGGGCGTTGATCAGGTAATCGCCGTACATTTCCTTCTCGCCGGTGGCCGGGTTGCGGGTGAAGGCCACGCCGGTGCCCGAGTCGTTGCCCATGTTGCCAAAGACCATGGTCACAATATTCACCGCGGTGCCCAGGTCATCCGGGATGCCGGCGGCGCGGCGGTAATCGACGGCGCGGCGGCCGTTCCAGGACTTGAACACGGCTTCGATGGCCAGGCGCATCTGCTCGAACGGATCCTCGGGGAAGGGGAAGCCCTTGCCGCGCTGGATGATCCGCTTGAACATCTGGGTCAGTTCCTTCAGATCATCGGCGGTCAGATCGGTATCCAGCTTGGCGCCGCGCTCGGCCTTGAAGTCCTCCATCGGGTCTTCAAACGCCTCATCGGGCAGGCCCAGCACCACCGAGCCGAACATCTGGACCAGGCGGCGGTAGGAGTCCCAGACGAAGCGCTCATTGTTCGTCAGGCGCACCATGGCTTCCGCAGTCTGGTCGTTGAGACCAATGTTGAGGACCGTGTCCATCATGCCGGGCATCGAAAACTTCGCGCCAGAGCGGCAGGAAACGAGCAGGGGATTATCTGACCCGCCAAAGGTCTTACCAGTCTGCCGTTCCACTTCCTTCAGCGCAGCCAGAGTCTCATCCCACATGCCTTCGGGGAACTGCATGTTGTTCGCCAGATAAGCATTGCAGGCCTCTGTAGTGATCGTGAATCCCGGGGGCACGGGAACGCCCAGGCGGGTCATGTCGCCAAGGTTGGCGCCTTTACCGCCCAGCAAGGCCCGGACATTCTCCCAGTCCCCGCCGACATACTGTTCGGCCTCATTCACTTCGCTGAACAGATAAACCCACTTTTTCGAAACCATTCGTGTCCTCCTAAGTTGTTCAAAAACCCCAAAACCAGGGTATATGTGCATGTTCCCCTCAAGAGAGAAATTTTACCACATACCCTGCCCTTCAACCGGAATCATCTGAACTTTTCTCGGGCTTGATGTTTGTAAGCCGGTTGCAAGGTGATTTCAAGGTCGAATAACACATAATAAGGACAGGTACCGATTCACTTTGGAGGGTGAATGGATATTCTCTTCATAGCAGGTGACATTACAACCCGGGATTTATTGACCCAGATGTTCCATCCCCGCCAGGCGAAGATCACTTACGCGCCAAATCTCCAGCAAGGACTTCGATTGGCGAGACAGGCGGATTTCAGCCTGTCCATTCTGGATGACGGTAATTTCCAATCTGAGACTATTCGTTTTTGCCAGGAGTTCCGCCGGCTGAACGGCATCCCTCTGCTGGTTCTTTCCGCGCAGGATGATCCCAACCGGATCGCCACAATTCTGGACGCAGGCGCGGACTATTATCTGGTCAAGCCAGTACCCCGTGCCATTCTGGAGGCCACCATCAACACCCTGCTGCGCCGCTGCCAGCCCTCTCAACCCCTGATCACCTCGTGGGGAGATCATGTGAGCATGCTATAATCATCAGCAAGCTCAATACCGCACAATTCATACGGGGTGACCACTGTGCAAACCTGTTCCGTCTGCGCCACGCAAATGCAAGATGAAATTCTTTCCTGCCCCAAATGCGGGGCAGATATGCACGAGCTGTCCACCACAGCCGTGGCCATCAAAGAATACCGGGCCAACCCGCGCGTGGGCATCATTCGCGTTCACGTGAACGACGATGCCTGCCCGGCCTGCGCTCAGCTTCAGGGTGCTTATCCCAAAGACAAAGTGCCCCGGCTGCCGGTCGAAGGCTGCTCGCACAAGGATGGCTGCCGCTGCTTCTACGCCCCGGCGCTGACCGAGATTTTCCCGTAAACCGGTTTCTCCGCCCTGCCGTCAGGCCCTTCGGATCAAGTCCCGCAGGGCCGCTGCCACGATTTCCGGGGTTTCCATCATGGGCAGGTGACCCGCGCCGGGCGCTTCCACCATCCAGCCGCGCGGGAAGAAGCCGATAAACTCCGCCGCCGTCTCCGGGCTGACAATCCTGTCTTCCGATCCGGCCACCACCAGCGCGGGCACCTGAATGGACGCCAGTGCGCGGGTTGTATCCTCGCGTTCGGCCATACCCAGCAGGGCGCCCACAATCCCCTGCTTCGGGTTGGCCAGAATCATGTCGCTCACCTGTGCGGCCACTACAGGATTGGGGGTCAGCGCGGCCGGCATCTGGCTGGCCAGCTTCGCCTGCCCGCGGGAACGCACCTGGCGGGCCTGCACCAGCCGGGACTGGCGCTTTTCCAGCGTGTCGGCGGCGGGATGGCTGGCAATCAGCGCCAGGCCGGCGAGCCGCTTCGGGTAAGCCTGGGCGAAGGCCAGCGCGACGTACCCGCCCATGGAATGGCCGCCCAGCACCACCCGGTCCAGGCCCAGACGGTTGAGCAGCTGGTAGACGTCCTCGGCCATCTCGCGCATGGTATAGGTCCCCTCCGGGGCCGGAGACTGGCCGTGCCCGCGCAGATCGGGAAGGATCAGGCGGGCGGTGTCCGACAGCAGTGGGATAAGCGGCTTCCAGATGGACCGGTTCAGCGGGAAGCCGTGCAGCAGCACCAGCGGCGTTCCGCTGCCATGTTCTTCGTAGCTGAGTTGTACCGGACTAAGATTCATTCTGCTGACCTCCATGGTTCGCGGACTGGCTGCGCGCCCACTTTTCGGCGTAGCGCCAGGCCTCATCGGCGGTGCTGATCATGCCCTCCGCCTGCTTCTCGCGGATGGCGTCCAGCAGCCGGCCGATGTTCGGCCCGGGTGACATTCCCAGCCGCTGCTGCAGCTCCGTCCCGCTGATCAGCCGCGGCGGGGCGACCAGCTCCTCCTTGCGCTCGTACCAGGCCTCCAGCAGCGATCGGACCACCTCGACCTCGTCCTGCCAGGTCTGGTCATAGGTGGGAACGGCCGACTTTGCCAGCGTATCCGCCAGCGACAGCAGGCACACCTCCACCCCGGCCGGGCCTGCCGTCCGCCAGAAGCGGTACAGCGCCCGTCGTGTGGGCGGTTTGCCGGTCTGCACCAGATGGTGCACGCGCATGTGCTGGCTCACCGTGGTCTGAGCGCGTTCCACTTCCGCCCGGCTCAGCGCCAGCTGCCTTGCCCGGTCAGCCGTCACCGGCCCGCCTTCGCGTTCGTGGCGCAGGAAGCGAATGCGCCCGCCCTCCTCCACCGAACGGGTGTCGGGCTTGGCAATGTCATGATACAGCGCGGAAAAGAACAGCAGCGACCGGACGGTGCGCTCCGGGTGCAGCGGCTGGTCAAAATGCGCGGCCAGCTGCTGGCGGTAGCGTCCGATGCGCATGACCGCCGTGCCGTAGATCAGGTCCGCCGCCTCGTGATGGTACTCCCCGACCAGCAGCCCGAAGAGCTTTTCCAGCGCGTTCAGCACCTGCAGCGTGTGCTCCCAGACGTCGTACTCATGCGGCGGGGGCTGGGTGACGCCCTTGAGCGCATCCAGCTCGGGCAGCACCTGCTGCAGCGCGCCGATCTGGTCCAGCATGCGCACCGCAGCGGCTACCTTATGACCGCCCAGCAGGCGGAACAGCTCGTCCCGCTTCCGCTCCGCGGAAACCCGACCCAGCTGGTCAGCGGCCTCCTTCATCCATCGCAGCGTCTGCGGCTCAATGTGCAGCTGAAAGGTCATCGCCATGCGCACCGCACGCAGCACGCGGACCGGATCGCCGGACAGGCTGGTTTCCGTGCAGGCGCGCAGCACGCCGTCCCGCAGGTCCGCCGCCCCGCCCAGGGGATCGATCAAACTGTCGGGATCGCGCAGGCTGAGCGCCATGGCGTTGACGGTGAAATCCCGCCCCAGCAGGTCTCCGGACAGATCCTCCGAGCGCAGCCCGGCAAAGTCCAGGATCAGCCTGCCGCCGTCGGCCCGGTTGAGCAGCACCCGGGCCGTGTCGTGCCCGGCATCCAGCACGTAAAACGCGCCGCCCAGCCGGTTGGCCACCCGCCGGGCCAGCCTGACCGCGTTTCCGCGCACGGCAAAGTCCAGGTCGTGCGCCGCGCGGTTCAGCAGGCGATCGCGCACAGGCCCGCCCACCAGATAGACCTCCTCGTCCGGTCTGGTCAGTCCAAGGATTTGCTCAATCACATCCGTGTCTGCCCGGAGATCCGGCTGCATGCCTGGCCTTACTCTTTCGATGGATACTTGTCCAGGTCCACCACCCCGATGAAGGGCAGGTTGCGGTAGTACTCATCCAGGTCCAGGCCGTAGCCAAAGACGAACTCGTTGGGGATGGAGAAGCCCACATACTGGATGGGCACATACACCTCGCGGCGTTCGGCCTTGTCCAGCAGCGTGCAAACCCGCAGCGTGTTGGGCCGGCGGGCTGAGAGCAGCTCCAGCACGGAAGCGATCGTCCGGCCGCTGTCGATGATGTCCTCCACCAGAAGCACATCGCGCTCGTAAATATCGGTGTTCAAATCCAGCGTCAGGCGCACCTGCCCGGTGGACTCCCGGTTGCCCGCCCCGTAGGAGGAAACCGCCATAAACTCGATGGCGTGCGGGACGGTGATCTGCCGCATCAGGTCGGTGAGGAACATGACGCCCCCGCGCAGGATGCAGATCAAAATCAGGTTTTTGGAGTCTATGTAATCCTCGCTGATTTCTCGGCCTAGCGCGGCGATCCGCTCCTGGAGCACATCTTCCGGGATCAAAACCTCTTTCAAAACGTCGCGGTAGGGGATCATGGCTGCTCCTGATTGTTAGTTGCGTGGAACCTGGTGATGCTGGCGGCAGCGGGCTTCGTACATCTCCGAGGCCCCCACGATGATAACCGGGTCATTGTAGTGCGCCGGCTTTCCATTGACCAGGCGCTGCGTCCGGCAGGCCGGCTCGCCGCAGACCATGCAGATGGCCTGCAGCTTGTCTACCCGCTCGGCCACAGCCATCAGCACCGGCATGCAGCCGAAGGGCTCACCGCGAAAATCAGTGTCCAGCCCGGCCACGATCACGCGCAGGCCCCTGTCCGCCAGACGCTGCACCAGATCAACAATGCCGTCGTCGAAGAACTGGGCCTCGTCGATGGCCACCACAGTGGTTTCGGGGTCCAGCAGGCCCTCAATTTCGCTGGAACTGATGACCGGATGGGCCGCGAAGGTCGTTCCGGCATGTGAGGCGACCTGCTCCACCTGATAGCGGTTGTCGATCAGCGGTTTGAACACCTGCACTTTCTGCCGGGCGATCGTCGCCCTGCGCAGGCGTCGAATCATCTCGTCAGTTTTCCCGCTGAACATTGACCCGGTGACCACCTCGATAGCGCCGCTGTGATGCTTCATGAAATGCTCTCTCCTGGTTAGAATACCTCCATTCTACCGCAATCCGCCTGCCCCGAAGGCAGCGATCAGCCGCTTCTGGAAAAAAAAGAGCAGGCGATTAAGCCTGCTCCTGTACCAGTAATGTCTTTGACTGCCTAGATGGCGATGTCTTCCGCCGCGGCGGGCAGCTCGTAGCCCATCTGGCGCAGTTTCTTCTTCAGATCGATGAGCGACTTGCGGCCGAAGCCCTCGACCTCGAGCAGGGCGGCTTCGCCCTGGCTCAGGCGCTCCAGCACCTGGCCGACAGTGGTCAGGCCGGCTTTGGTTAGCGCGTCGGTCGGGCGGGTGCCCAGGCCCAGGCTGTCGATGGTGCGCTCGGTGGAGACGCGCTCCGCCTCGCGGGAGCGTTCCTTCTCCACGAAGTCCTGGCGAGCCTGCAGGCGCTTGTAGAAGCGATCAACCTGGCCCTCCATATCCAGCATGCGCTGCTGCTGGCCGGTGTAGAAGGGATGGCACTTCGAGCATACCTCGGTGCGGATTTCCTTTTTCGTGGAACCGGTCGTCCAGGTATTGCCGCAGGCGCAAATCACCTTCGCATCCGGGTAGTACGTGGGATGAATATTCGGTTTCATGGATTTATTGCCTCCGTTCCGCTTCCGTCAGCCCATCTCCTCCGGCAGACGGTGCGGAAGCGTACTAATGTGCGTCCTGATATTTACTCGACGATCGGATCGACACTGACCATCTTGCGGCCGCCAGGGAGGGTCTTGTAGACCACGATCCCGTCGGTCTTCGCATACAGGGTGTCATCACTGCCCAGGCCAACGTTCATACCGGGCTTGATGCGGGTTCCGCGCTGGCGAACCAGGATGTTCCCTGCCAGAACGCGCTGACCGGCATAGATTTTGACACCCAGACGCTGAGCGTTGCTATCTCGTCCATTGCGGCTGGAACCGCCACCTTTTTTGTGTGCCATTATTCTTACTCCAAATCAATCGAATCGATGAACAGGCGAGTGTACATCTGCCGGTGACCGGTCTTGACGCGATAGCGTTTCTTGGGGCGGTAGCGGAAGACGATGATTTTCGGGCCCTTGAAGTGATCCTGCACCCGGGCGCTCACCTTTGCGCCCTTCACCACGGGCGTGCCAACGGTCACCTTGTCCTCATCCACCACCAGCAGAACGTTGTCGATGGCGATCTTCTCGCCCTTTTCTGCTGCCAGCAGATCCACCTCAATGGTGGACCCTTCCACGGCGCGGTACTGCTTTCCGCCGCTTTCGACAATTGCGTATTTCATGTTCAGAGCTCCAATCTTCACTTCGCCGCAGTCAAAGCGCCTGACGTAGCGCGCCCCGCTGCGGGGAAGTTGGGTTACAAGATGAGACCCCGGTGCTTCAGCCGGGGGAAAAGCAGGCTGTATTATACAGGCTGACGGGGTGAATGTCAATGATTCGCCGGGCGATTTGCCAGCCGGCGGGCGTCCTCGACGCGCACCGTCACCCCGGTCTGGTCCAGATACTCGAGGAAACCCAGGGCATAGCGCCGGCTGGTCTGGAAGCGATCGCGGAACTCGGCCACGGTCAGCGTTTCATGCGCCTGCAGATGCTCCCTGACAAAAGCCAGCATCGCGTCGAAGTCCTCCCGTCTGAAGACCACCTCTGGCGACACCTGCAGCAGGATGCCCTGGTCCAGCAGGTAAGCGGTGACCTCGTCGCCGACCTGGGCCTGGCACTCCTTGAGCGGCGGGGGAGAATAGGGTGACTGGCGGAACTGGTCCAGCAGGCGGTCGACAGCCGCGCGCTCCGCCGGGCTGAGCGCCGGGGTGAAACCGGGCAGCGACAGCGCGGACCCGTGCTCCGCCAGCGCGCCCTCTTCCACCCAGCGCTTGAGCAGCGACTGGAACTCGCGCCCGGCCAGCTTCAGGCGGCTTTTCAGGGCTTCTTTGGGCATCCCCCGGCGCAGCGGGTACTGCCGGTGGTAGCCGGTCACTTCATCCAGCGCCTTTTGCTGCAGCGCGCTGTATACACTCCTCGAAACCGCCAGACCGTTCAGGGCGGCAGGCAGCGATACATCCTCGAGCAGAACCAGCAGGCCAGCCTGCACCAGTTCCTCAACCGCTGCAGCGGCCTGGTCACCATCCAGATGAGCGCGCTCCACCATATGTTTCAGCGCAGCCACCCCGCTGGTGGCAGCCGCCTGCAGCAGCAGATCGGACGGAGCTCCCTGGCTCAATGACTGGAGCCGCTCGATCACCTCGGAGGCAAAGCGCCTGTGACGCCGCGCCGGCGCCGGGTCGACCACCACGCCTCCGCCCAGCGTCTCCCCCGGTGACGGCCGGCGGAGAATATAGCGGTCGCCGCGGACAGCCACAACCGGCTCAGTCAGCTCCAGCTGCAGCCAGCCTTCCTCGCCAGGCGCGATCTGCTCGGCGCCCAGTACCCGCACCCGGGCAAGCACTTCCGACGCGCCCAGGAACAGCTTCACCTCCTGATTGTGGCGCACCGGCTGGCTGGCCGCGAGGAGCAGGCGAAAGGCCACATCCAGGCGGTTGGTTGCCTGATAATGCCCCACCCTGGTGAGCACCTGCCCGCGGGTAATTTCGCTCACATCTACACCGGTCAGGTTGACCGCCACCCGGTTCCCCGGCTGGATGTGGTCCACCTTTTTCTTGTGCGACTGCAGCCCGCGGATGCGCGCCCGGCGGTTCCCGGGCAAGATTTCAACTTCGTCACCAACCTTCAGCTGGCCGTCGCTCAGCGTGCCGGTCACCACTGTGCCGAAGCCGGCGATGGTGAACACCCGATCGATGGGCAGGCGCGGGCGGCCCAGGTCCGGCCGGGTGGGCTGCGAGGTCAGGCAGTCGGCCAGCGCGTGCCTCAAATCCTCAATCCCCGCGCCTGTGCGAGCCGACACGCGCACCACCGGCGCGCCCTCCAGCACCGTCCCGGCGACCTGGTCCAGAATATCCGCTTCCACCAGGTCCAACCAGTCCGGGTCGTCCACCAGATCCACCTTGGTCAGCGCGATCACGCCCTGTTTGACCTGAAGAATGTCCAGAATGGCCAGATGCTCGCGAGTCTGCGGCATCACACCTTCATCAGCGGCGACCACGAACAGGGCAGCGTCAATGCCCCCCACCCCCGCCAGCATGTTGTCGATGAAGTCACGGTGACCGGGCACGTCGACCACGCCCACCGGCTGGCCGCCTGGCAAAGTAAACCAGGCGAAGCCGAGCTCGATGGTCATCTCGCGCTCCTGCTCCTCTTTCAACCGGTCAGGATGCATCCCGGTCAGCGCGGTCACCAGGGACGACTTGCCGTGGTCCACGTGACCGGCCGTGCCAATCACCCACATGCCTTACCTCGCGCGGGGTCCGGTCTCTTCGAAAGCTTCCATCCAGCTGCGGCTCAGCGCCAGCAGGGCCTGCAGCCGTTTCTGCGTCTCCGTCTGGATCTCGGTGATCAGGTCACGGGCTTCCTGGGTGATGTCCTCCAGCATGACGATGCGCTCTTCCAGCTTGGCGAAGGCGCGCGAGAGTTCCTTGTCTCGCTCGTCGTGCGCCAGAGTGTAGTTGGTCCAGCGCTTCTGGTCGTCGGCCTTGAAGGTCACCCATTCCTGCCGGAAGCGGTCCTCCACCAGGCGCTGCAGCTCGGTGATCTCGTTGATGCGCCGTTCGAAGCGCTCGGTGATCTCATCAAAGGCCTCCTGCGCCCGGCGCACCTGGCGGTGCGTGGCGTCGAGCATCTGCAGCTGTGCGTCCAGGTCCACGGCTTGCTTCTCGATCATCTCAAAGCGGGTCTGCCATTCCTTCCAGGTGCGCTCGCGGTCGACCGCCTGGAGAGTCATCTTGTCGATAAAAACGGCCTGGGCCTGGCGGCGTTCACTCTCGGCCGCCTGCAGGTCGTTGATGCGCGCCTCCAGCTTACGCACGATATCAGTCACCACATCCGACTTGCCGCGCTGCTCTTCAATGCGCTTGCGGAAGGCGGCGATTTCGGACTGCACGTCAGCCAGGCGCTTGGATTCCTTCCGCTGCGATTCCTCCATTACCTTCAGCGCGCGGCGGTACTCGTCGTCCGAGCGGCGGTAATCGGTGATCTTCTTGTTCACCTCTTCGATCAGGCGCGCCAGGCGGAAATCCTCCTCCATGCGGGCCTGCAGGCTGCGGCGCAGTTCGGGGATGGCGTCCAAACCGTGGCGCACCTCGGCGATGGATTTCTGCACCTGCTCCAGGTCGGCCGCGCGGGCCTTTTCCGCCTCGCGCATCTGTTCGATGCGCTGCCGGTCGACAGCTTCCACTGCCCGGGTGAGGTCTACTCGCAGCTGGACAATACTGGCCTCCACCTGCTCGAAACGGGCCAGAGAGGCCTTCATCCGGGCCAGGTCTGCGGTCAGTTCGCTGGTTTCTTCTTTCAGTCCCGGAAGGCTCTCTTCGAGTACCGATAATCTCTCTTCCAGGGTCGCAATGGTCAGTTTGTCCTTGCGGCGTTCGTTGTCAAGCCACTCCAGACGTTGGGTAATCTGTTCCAGATCCATGGAGTATGGTCCTCATTACGGGGAGATTGATTCATTATACCATTCGCTACACGCACGAAGCCGCAGCGAGACAGGCAGGGTCATCTCAGGTTGGGGAAGGCCAGTAGCACCTGCAGCAGACCGCGCAGCATCGGGCCGGGCAGCAGGCCGATCAGCACCAGGCACAGCGTCCCGGCCAACAGCATCAGCCGCTCCAGGTCGCCTTCGGCTTCCGCCTCCCCGCCGGAGCCACCAACGATGAAAGCCGCCAGCATGCGGAACCCGGCCAGCAGGAAACCGGCTGTGCTGGCCAGCACGGCGAACACCAAGTTGACGTTCTGCCCGGCGAGCAGCTCATACAGCCCCTGGCGGACCGGGAAGCTGCCCAGCAGCGGCAGGCCGCCGAACGAGAACACCGCAAGGACCAGCACCCC
>CZCB01012268.1_pt1 | contig 13982 bp, 3 predicted proteins | sample 591991 | NCBI WGS metagenome assembly CZCB01 (sample SAMEA3556809, study PRJEB10932) | anaerobic digester metagenome | reverse complement strand
TTTTTTGGGGGGGGTTTTTTTTTTATACAAGCCCCCGCCATAGTGCCTTTGCAACCATTTTCTTAAAGAAAATTTTGATAACAAATATGACGCTAATATCAACATAATATTCAGGAGAAAAAGTTTTTCGCATTAAACAATCTGCTACATAGCAGCAATTTATTTTTTTATCTATTTTAATCTTGTTGATAATTTTAATGAGATTCTATATAATATAATTATATTTTTTCTTAAAGGAGTTACATAATGGCGAAACTTAATATTGACCAAAAAAATATTATGAAGCTATTTGAGGACAAAAAATCTGATTTTCTAATACCCGATTATCAAAGACCTTATGCGTGGGGAGAAGATGAGTGTAAAACTCTGTGGGATGATATTTTTGAATTTGCTTTTCCCAACAATAATGTAGATGATTTTAACAGTGAAGAAGAATATTATTTAGGGCCTATCGTTACATTTAGAAATGATGACGGTAAGAAAGAAATAATTGATGGTCAGCAACGCCTCACAACTTTAATGTTATTGTTGCGCGCTTTCTATGTTAAATTTGGAAAAATGCAAGATGATAACTCAAAAAAAATGCGTGAAAATATTGAAAAATGTATATGGAAGACTGACGAGTTTGGCAACCCTAATAAAAGTGCTTTGAAAATAAATTCGGAAGTTGCAACGGATAACGATAAGGAAGAATTTTTGAAAATTCTTAATACAGGCGATGCAACTAATATGAAAAGTCGTTATGCGGAAAATTATAAATTTTTTCAAAAACAAATTGATGGTTTCTTAAACAATTATCCGTCGTATTTTGCATATTTACCTGCGCGAATACTAAATAACTGCATTTTGCTTCCGATTGAAGCTGATGACCAAAACACAGCTTTGCGTATTTTCTCGACGCTTAACGATAGAGGCTTGCCGGGGAAATACTTCTTCTACAACCGAGTCTTTGAGAAAATTTTATGAAAGAAATAAATATGAATTATTGCGAAAAGATGAAACACTCGAAAATCTTATGGACTTAGCATATTTTTGGAATGACGTCGCGAACCAGGATAATGAAAGATTTTCCGAAGATGTATTAAAAAAATTATTTGTTCTTAATTACGCACCAAACAGTATGTGGACTTATTTTGTATCTGTATACTATTTGCACAATCGTAATAATAAAGGCGAATTGGATAATAATTTGTTTAATGTTTTCTTACAAAAAACGATAGCATTTATTTGGGCACACGCTGTTTATATGCCAGGCGTAAATGCGTTGCGTACTCCTATCTATACAGAAATGGTGAATATAGTAAATAACCGTCCTGTCGAATTTTTAGATAGAAAATTTGATTTAATTCAATTAAAAAGTATGTTTGAAAACTATGAGTTCAATAATAATCGCCCAATAACAAAATCAATGCTGGCATGGTGGGCATATCAAGATATTGAACAGCCTTTATTGTCTATTGAAACATCTTATGACATAGAACATATTTACGCAAAAAACCGCTACGAGAAAGAGCGTAGTCTAAGCAATGTTAAGAATATAGAAAAATTAGGTAATAAATCCTTACTTGAAAAACGTATCAATATTCGCGCGTCAGATTATCGATTTGAAGATAAGAAAAAGTATTATATGGGATTCATTACTCAAAGAGGCAAAAGAAAAGAGCCTACGGCAATTATATCTTTGCAAAAAATAGCGCAACAAAACGATTTCGTCGAAACCGATATTATAAATCGAAACAACTGCATAATCAATGCGTTTTTGGATTTCTTAAAAGATAATAATTTGAGTAAATAAAATTTATTCGTTTTACGTTATGATTTCTCCACCATATACAAACAGGGCGTCTTTATGGCGCCCTGTTTGTATATCATAAAGCGTGAGGGGACTCGAACGGGCGGGTAAGGCAAAGACATTGTTGTCTTTGCCTCCGCCCCGGCGTGATAGCAAGCCCAAGTGAGAGGATATTGGATAAAGAGTAATCCCACTTATGTTTATAAGCTTACCGATAGCGAAAGGGTGCGGCGGAGCGAGTCCCCTTATCTCCAAATAGGGCGCAGCGGAATTAGGCAAGGGCGGAAATTAAGGCTTTAACTCTTTGACGCGCGTGTTATAATAAAAGATATATCACTTGACAAAACATTAAGCCGAATACGCATGAGGAGAATTTATGACGGAGAATAAAACATACGGAATAAACTTGAAAGAAAAAATAGGATACGCGTTCGGGGATTTTGGCTGCACGCTGTCCTTTTCGCTTGTGGGCTCGCTGCTGCAAAAATTCTATACCGACATTTTATTGCTGCCCGCCGCCTCCATAACTTTATTGTTTTTGATAGCCAGATTATGGGATGCCGTCAACGACCCTTTATGGGGGAGGATAGTGGATACCATAAAGCCCACAAAAAGCGGTAGATACAGAAAATGGATGCTTATTTTTGCTCTTCCTTTGGGCGTAAGCACCGTTTTAATGTTCATGAAAATTCCGGGACTTACTCAAAAGCAATATTTGATATACGCTTATATTACATATATCTTGTACGGAATGCTGTATACCTGCGCCAATATCCCTTACGGCTCCTTGGCTTCGGTTATCACTACCGACGAAAAAGAAAGGTCGGTTTTGTCCATATTCAGATCGGTAGGCTCGGGGGTGGGCGGTCTTCCCGCTATGGTTTTGGCGGGATTGGTGTTTGTAACGGTTACGGTCAACGGCGAACAAATAACGCAAATGGATTATAATAAACTGCTCTTGGGGGTAGGCGTTATTTCGGCGCTTTCAGCGTTTATTTTCTATTTAAGCTATAAATGGACCCGCGAAAGGGTGATACCTTCGGCAGTTACGGCCAAAAAACAAAAAATGTTTTCGTAGGCATTGTTGAAAAACTTGTTTATGAACAGACCTTTGATGATTCTATGTCTTGCGTCCATGCTGCTTATTACCGCTCAAATGTTCATGGCGTCTTTCTATATTTACATATTCGACGATTATTTCGTTAAACCCGGCTTGTATACCTTAACTACCGTGTGCAGCTATGCCCCCATGGGCATAATAATGTTTTTTGTGCCGAAAATTGTGGAGAAAATAGGCAAAAAAGAAATATGCGCGCTGGGAGCGCTGCTTTCGGCGCTGTCCAATTTCATTTTGTTTGTAATAAAAACGCATAATCCCTATGTTTTCCTTGTGTTTGCGTTTATCAGCGGCTGCGGGCTGTCGTTTTTCGCTTTGCTGGTTTGGGCGCTGGTTACCGACGTAATCGATTATCATAAATACCGTCGAGGCTGCGAGGACGAAGCTACCTGCTATTCCTTCTTTTCGTTCACAAGAAAGCTGGGCCATACTTTAGCCGGCGTGCTGGCTACCCAGGCGTTGGTTATTATCGGTTATGAAGGCGCCAAAGAAGTGCAGGACAAATTCACCGTAACGCAAATGTACAATATAGGAGTGTTCATACCCGCCTTGCTGTTCTTTGCCATGTTCGCGGCGCTGTGGTTCTTTTATCCGCTGTCAAAGAAAAAATTAAAAGAATTGGAAGCCGAAAAAAATCAATTGCTTAAATAGGCTTTACCGTTAAACAATGCTTGAAAGCTGTTGTTAGGCCTTTTTCAGATAATGTTTATATTCTGTTTGCAGTTATTCATTTATTTTAATAATGGGCAACCATATGCTTATTGTTGGATACTCAAACTTTGATTTTATTGCGGGCAGGGAATAAGGAACGCGCTTTGGGATTTTGATATTTGCGTGTTTGACTGTTTGATATATTTAATCTATCATTTACAAAAATTTGCGTATTTGCTCTATTGTTTGCGTATTGACAATTTTTGAGCTATTTTGTACAATTGTTATTGGATATCATGAAGTTTCTTAAAAAATATAAGTTTTTTATTATTTCTATTGCGTCAATGCTGATAATAGCTGGCATTATAATCGGCGTAATTTTGTCTATTACGAACAATTCGGGCAAATACGGCTATTATGTCGCTTTGTATTCGGGCGATATTTTGTATGATTCTTTTTGGGCGGAAAAAGGCGAAAAAATAGAGTTGCCCGACAACCTCGTCAAAGAAGGGTATATTTTCGACGGCTGGTATTATGACAAAGATGTTTGGCGGCAAAAGTTTGATCCCGACACTCCCATTGAAAAGAGCATAACCCTTTACGCCTATTGGAAAAAGCGGCCTCCGCTTGGCGACAATGTTATGGGGAGAGTGGTGGGCGGCTTGTTCGCTTCGGGGGGCGATTATAAAGCTTTTCCCATAGGCAGCGAAGTTACCGTAATCGCGAATGTTCCCGAAGGCAAGAAGTTTTCGCATTGGATTTTTGAAGAAGACGGCGCGCTTTTTTACCATAACCCGCATACCTTTACGGTAACCAAAAGCTTTACCTTTACCGCTGTTTTTGTGGAAGCCGTCGAGCATTATAACATTACCGTCGTTGGGGGATATCTCGATGATATCCAAGATAAAACAGAGGGCCGTTATCCCGTCAATTCAAAAGTTACTTTGACGGCGGTTATCCCCCAGGGCAAAAGGTTTTTGCATTGGGAAATCGGAGAGGAGCGCGTAAACATAAATCCATATACGCTGACGGTTAATGAAGACGTTACGGTAACCGCCGTTTTTGAAAACGATTTTGACCAGCCTTCCCGCAGCTTTAATTTTGAATTTGACGAACAGTGGGGCGGCTATATATTGTGGGACTATGTTTACAGCAATGAAGTTGAGATAAAGCTGCCGGCAATTTATGATAACGGAATAAACGGCGAATTGCCGGTAAAAGGCATATCGGAAAAAGCTTTTCAGGATTGCGCGAATTTGAAAAGGGTTTTTATCCCCGACAGCGTTGTCGCCATAGGAGACCAAGCTTTTATAAATTGCGCCGCTTTGAGCTTTGTTTATATCCCAAACAGCGTAACGCAAATGGGAGAAGATATTTTTAGCGGCTGCGACAATGACAAGCTTTCAGTATTCTGCGAGCATTCCGAAGACGACATAAGCTGGCCGCCTAATTGGAATTCGGGCATTTCACCCGTAACTTGGAATTGTCAAGGAATAGATACTGCCCCCGACGGTATGCAATATGTCAAAACTTCGAATTCTTTGGCAACCATAATAGCTTATAGGGGTACCCAAACAGACTTTGTCAAAGTGCCCCAAATGGACAAAGGGATTACTGTCAACGCCATATGCAACGCCGCTTTTTGGGAGCATAAGCGGTTAAAGCGCATAGAATTACCCTATAGCGTTGTTACGATAGGGAACGAGGCTTTCTCGGAATGCCTTAACTTGTTCAGCGTAATTTTAAGAGCCGTTACTCTTCCTCGTCTTTATGAAAAATCTTTGCCCGAAAAGAACGACGCGCTTAAGATTTATGTTCCCCACGACAAAATTAACGATTATAAAAGCATTCCGTACTGGAACAATTACGCGGAAGCCATATACTCCTTAATATTAATAGATAGCGACGATTTTGCCGTTACCGGCGAAGGCATGTTGCTGCAATATTTGGGCGATTCCCCAACGCCCTGTCTTCCTGAAAATGTAAAGGAAATCGATTTATACGCTTTTGTGGGATGCGATAATATAACTGGCATTGATGTTCATGAGAACAATCAAGATTTTTGTTCGGTTGACGGGGTGTTATACAGCAAAGATAAAACTCAATTGATTTATTATCCATCGGCAAAAATGGATAAAAGCTATTCTTTGGCAGAGGGAACAACGGTTGTGCGCATGCTGGCGTTTTTGGAGAACAAGCATATAGAAGAAATCGATATGAAAAATGTGGAAAGAGCGCAATCATACGCTTTCAGCGGCTGCGACAACCTGAAAACATTTTATTTCAGAAATATTAATCCGCCCGTATTCGAAGAAGGCTCTATAATCAATAACGCCGTTTATTTTGTTCCCGCTGAAAGCGTGGACGCGTATAAAGAGGCTATTAGGAAAGCGATTGGGGAAGAGGTAGAAAACATGGAGATTAGGTCTTTTTACTAATATTTTACTTTAATAAAAATTTTTACGGTTGCATTTATTTTTTTTTACTGATATAATTATAATAATAAGATTGCATATAATGCAACGAAGGGGAAAATTGACTACTTAAGGAAACTATTGAAAAACGGCGCGATGTCGGTATGAGAGGCAAAAATGCATGAAACTAAAAGACAAAGGCCCTACTTCGTTATATTATTACTGTCTTTAATTATTTTTTCCATAGTCATAAATTTTGCCTTCATTGAGAAAGGGGAGACGGCTCACGCGGCCAAGAAAACTCCCGCTAATTATTTTTCCACGGTAGGCACTTCCGATTTGGGTTCTAATATAACTTTAACGACAAGCAACATAAACTATTACGGATATCAATTTTTCGGCACTCCCGATGTGCATTTAGAGATTGCCACATGGAACGGGGGAGTGGGCAATGACGGACAATCGGGCGTAAATGACAGGGAAGTGCTTCTTTACGGCAAAATACCTTTATCCGCCCAAATGGTTGATTTGCGTCAAAAGGGAGTGCTCAGCGTAACTTTGTCGGGAGTTTTTTGGTCGTCCAGCAATAAAGACAGCGGAAGCGTGGGTATAGGCAAAGCAAGCGTTACCGATTCTTCCATAGGCACCGGAAGCTCCAGAAGCTCGCTTTGTGTGGCATACAGCGATTATAAAGCCACCGGTTGGTCGCCGGGATGGTGGACCAGCACCAACGTAAGCGTGTCCGCCACTCTCGATTATACCGGAAGTGACTCTTACGACAACTATCTGTACTTCTTTTATTTTTGTAGATTCGCGGGCGGCCCCGCTTTTCAGTTCAAGGATTTTTCCATTAACTTTAGTTACAAAAGCGATGTCGCCAATGTAAAGGTAAAAAAGAACAACGCGTATAACGGAAATGGCTCCGGACTCGATACAAAAACCGTGGCCAGATACGGCGTCAATACCGATTCGCCGTCCACTAATTTATCCACTTCGTCCACTACTTTGACTTTTTCGTCTTATTCGACTTATTATTGCCTTACCGCCATCGAACCCAAAGGATATAAATTTCTGGGATGGCATGTTTCTTCAAGCTATACCACTTCTTATACCGTGCCTTCAAGTTACAGGACTTCAAGCCTTTCCTCGATAAGAAGCGCGATAGGGGGCTTTATCAGCGGAGAAACCACCATTTATTTGTCGCTGTACGCCAGAACTATAAACAACAAACAGGCGTTTGAAATTTCCGTGGGATACTATTATACGGCGGTATTCGCCCCCCTTACTTATGCGGTAAATTTCAACAGCAACGGCGGTTCGGGCAGCATGAGCCAGCAAATTTATACTTACGACGTAGCCCAAAGCATTAAGCAAAATACTTTTACCAACGGCGACAAAGCCTTTATCGGCTGGAGCAGCAGCGCGGGCAATACTTATAACGACGGCGATACGCTTAACGGCGCCACTTTATTGGATACTTACGGCACTTGGAATAATTCCTCAAATTATGTTTATCCCATCAACACCTCGGGCAGTCAGATAAGCTTCACTTTTACCGCGGTTTGGAGCGATTACAGCATGAGCGACGGGGACAGTTACGCCACCTTTGTGTTTTACAGTTCCACCTCGCACGGCCCTTATACCGACGTTACTTATACGGTAACCGAAAATCGCAACGGATGGGACATTAAGAATGTATACGCCGCTTATTCCAGCGGGCCGCTTAGCGGGGTTACCGTTAAATTGGAATATGTAAGCAGTTCGCGTTGGAAACTGCCTTATGTAAGCGGAAACTATACGCTTATGTGCGAATATGAAGAATATACTTATTCGATTTCGTACAACAACACCTCAAGTTGGAGCATGCCGTCTTCTTATGTCAATCGATTTACATATACCGCGGGATTGAATTCAAGGGATTTGCCTTTCCCTACAAGAAGCAATTATGTTTTTCAAGGATGGAGGATAGGAAGCAGTTCGGGCGACTACTTGACCATTTTGACTTCATCGGATATTGATGCGCTTTTGTCGAAAAACGGCACGCTCTATCTTTATCTTGCTTCGACGTATGTATATTCGGCGCATTCCGATTCAAACTCTTCCTCGCATACCACAACCGTATCCACTTCTTCATCGTATTGGAATAAGGGCTCGGGAGTAAGTTACGGTACCGAAGAAGGAAGCACAGGTTTGGTGGTGGCCGGAAGTTGGACATTAAAAAATCAAGGTTGGAAATACGATTACGCCGCTTATACGGTGCATATGGGCGGAGATTTAATTAAGGCTCTGCGATCGGGGCATTCCGTTTCGGTTTATTGCACGGTTACGGCTTATGTGGGCGGAAAAGACGGCGGCCTTTTTAGCACGGGCGACGGGGAAGAAGAAGCTCGGTGTTCGATTTGGTCGGGAACTTCGACTTCGTACAGCACTTCTTATCAAAGCACCGACAGAGTATACGCGAAATATACCGGAGATCCTTGGGTAAAAAGCAACGGCACCATCAGCAGTCAAACCCTTTATTTGAGCGCTTCAAGCTCCCCCGCCTTTACCATAGGGTTGAGATTTGGTTTTGCCAACGAGCATACCAGCAATCCCGGCAGGCAATATGTTTGTTTTACTTCGGTGAAGTATACCATTACGGTAGACTCGGTAACTTGGAGAACGGTAACATTAAATCTCAACGGCGGAAGCACCGGTTACTACTTTCCCGTTTATTCAGTCCGTAACTATAGTTATTTTTATGTTCCCAGTGTTTATATAGACCGCACAGGATACAGGTTTTTGGGCTGGAACACGAGCAGCACGGCGTCCACGCCCAGCGTTTATCCCGGAAGCAGTTATTATATCAGCGCCAACACAACCCTTTACGCGATATGGGAGCGCATAAATTATACTGTCGCTTCTTATGATGTTTACACGGGGTCGGCAAGCGACAGCGAAAAATATGTGCTTGTGAGGGAGCCGCATTACCGAACGCACGGCACCACATACAATATAAACGAATCCATAAGAAAACAGACATATTCGGGTATAATCGAACCGAACAACCATGACGGTTATACCGAATCGGGCTCATATTCTTCAGACACCCTTAGTTCCTCGAAAACCTCTATTTCCTCTTCCAGCACCAACACCGCGGAATATGAGGCCTTTTATGTAAAATGGGCGCTTAAGCAAGGCTCAATCGAAAAAATAGAACCTACATACGAAACCCGTTATCCTTCTTACGGGTTAAGTTCGCATTCTTCAACAAACGCCATAAACGCCATAAACAACGGCACCGCGCCTTATGTGTTCTTCAAATCGGCGGGAGGAAGTTATACGTACAGAGCGCTGAGTTCCACTTATTCCAGCACGGTTTATATTTTAAGAAGGAAAGACAGCGCCAGCGATGTGGAATATGTGGGAAAATCCGGCTCGGGCACAAGCTTTACTTATACTTGGTCGGGAACGCTGGGATATACTTATTACATTCTGCCTTGTTCGAATACGGCTTCTCAGGCCAACACCATTACATGGAAAATAGACAACCATGATATAATTGTCAACTACGGCACAGAGGTTAACCTTGCCAATTGGCTTACATTCTCGCACGAAAACAGCGCCGTCGTGGCTAACATTGTTCGTTGGCAATACGCAAGCGGCGGTTCGGGAACAGTCAGCTGGAAATTAAACGAAGGAGTCATTTACGACGCCGACGAAAGTTTTTTTGCGGGAAAAAGCTATTACGCGCAAGTGCAATTCTCGCATACCTTAGGCGGAAAGGTTATTAAAAACAGCGCTTTGGTGGGCGATACCATAGAGCCAGTCATCAATCCCCTTAAAGTCAGGACCGATGTGCTGGAAGATACGCTTACTTACAACGGATATGTGCAAAATTATCCCATATCCGCCCAGATTAACGAAGGCAGTTATTACGGCGACGATTTGTCCAGGGCGCAAGCGGTGTTTTCTTCAGAATTCAATACGGGCAGGAGCTGGTACAGCGCTTCTTATCCCGGGTTGACTTTAAGTTTGCAAGGTTTGCAATGGAAATCCACCCCCGAAGGATCGTACACGAATGTGGGCAGCTTCAAGGACGCGGGAATTTACAGGTTAAGCGCCATTGCGCTTTCAAGCAATAATTATGAATGGATAGAGTCCACTGACACATCCAATCCCAAAGTGCTCAGAGGCTATATGCCCGAAGTTACGATAGAAAAAGCTCCGCTTGAATTTATTTACTATTTCGTTCAAAAGGAATTCAACGGCATAAACGGCGCGGATTTAACTAAAAGCCTTATTGTGGATGACAGCTTGGTCGATAACGGCGCTTATCCCAACGACGGAAAAACCGCTTGGTACCTTAATGCCGTAGGTCTATTGGGGGACGACTTAAGCAGCTCCATTTATACAAGCATATTGAATTGCTTGAAAAGAGAGTCCGGATATAACAAGGGATTGTATAATGTTTATGTCGACCACAACCAATTACCCTCGGCTTTGACAAAAAATTATACTTTCTCGTATTTGAAAAAATCTCGTCAAAACGACGATTTATTGGATATAACCACTACAACCAACGGCTATTATGCCGCTGTGGATTATTTTGAAATTACTCCCGTTCCGCTCACCATTTCTTGGAGCGATTACGGCAGCTTGGTTTATAACGGAACTTCGCAAGGCAGGCTGGCCGCTGTAGCCACAATAAAATCGGTGGGCGGCAACAGCGATAGGATATATTTAAGCGCTTCGTCGGGGTATTCCATTACTTACCTTAACGGCTCTTATGTCGACAACGCCAATTCCTTTGCGGTAACAAAAATAAACGCCGGTTCGTATTCGGTTACCGTTTCCATAAGCGGGGTTAGTTCCCATAACGGTTCAAGCTGGCAAAGCGTAAACGCCGATAACTATACGATTAAAAGCGGAGCGTCCACTTCGTGGAATATCGCCAAAAGGACGCTTACCATAAATTTCGCCAACACGGGCTCGGTATATTATAACGGCTCTTTGCAGGGCTTACAGCTTTCCATAACCAATATCGTCAAAGGGGACGTGCTTTCCTTCCCCATAACCGCCAATAAATCGGTTAGAGCCGATATGGTGGGAGCGGGTTCGGTAACGCCGTCAACGGGCACTTCGTTTACGCTGACCAATTCAAGCTCTCTCAGCACCGTTACCGCCACATTCAAAGCCATACCCGCGGATACGTATGTAATTACCGTGGGCAACTGCGGGAACAGCAACTACACTTATACGGTAGGCACATCGGGCAGTTTTTCCATTGTGAGAAAGGTCATAACTTTATCGTGGGCTTACAGCAGCGGAACTACGGGTTCGTTTACATATAACGCGGGCAATCAAGGGGTTATTCTTACCGTAAGCGGCATAGAAGCCGGCGATATTGTCAAGCTTACTCCCACGATAACGGGCTCTTTAACCGTTCAGGACCTTTACTCAAATACTATTGTAGCAAATACCACTTACAGATTCTTGGCCAAAAATTATTTCATGGAGTATAAGGTAAGTATTTCCACTACCGTGGGCGGCGATGACGGCGGCAATTACAGCATTGAGACGGTGTCGCGCGAAAAAAGCTGGTCAATCGCAAGAAAAGCCATAACCATTTCGGGATGGTACGCGGGAACCTGGGTTTATGGTCAAACCGCTCCTCCGACATACAGCGATTCAAGCTATACTTACGATGGAACCAATAAAACCATCACCGCGGGCTTTACCGTAGGCTCGGGCGCGGGGCAAGTATATTCGGCGGATGCTTCCAGCATAGTATTTGTTTATAACACCGGCACGCATACCAATGTGCAGAAAAACGCCGGCACTTACTCCACCACGGTTACTATGTCCACTTCGGGCGTAAGCAACAATTATTCCGTAAGCGAAACCAAAGTTTGGAAGATAAACAAGCGCAAGGTTCATATAACTTGGTCGGAGCTGTATACCGATTCTTTCAGCAGGCTGGGAAGCTACAGTTATTGTTACTCAAGAATGGGACAGGGCGTTTACGCTCAAGTAAACAATTTGGTTTCCGGCGACAGCATTAATTTCAATATTACTAAACACAGCTCGGTAACCGTTTCCACTTCGGCCAATCCGTATACGGCAACGGCCATTAATTACAGCTCTTCGGCTTATTGGGTGGTCATAGGCCAAGTAACGGCGTCATATCCCAATTATGAATTGGATACTTCTCATGCCAATTACAGCTCCGCGGACGGCGGTTATAAGAAAACTTGGACAATAGCCAAAAGAATAATTACGGTATCTTTCTCGGGAACGGGCACAAAGACTTATGACGGCAGTCTACAAGGCTTGCAGCTGTCTTTCTCCAATATTGTTCCCGGCGATACCCTTGCTTTCCCCGTTTCGGCGAACAGAACGGTAAGCGCGGCGGTATCGGGAAGCGGCTCGGTAACGCCTTCGTCGGGTACGTCCTTTACCTTGACCAACGCAAGCTCGGCAAGTTCGGTTACCGCCACTTTCAGGGCAAAGAATTGCAACACCTATACCATTTCTTTGGGAGAATGCCCCAGTTCCAATTACGCTTACAGCGACTCGTCCTCGGGAAGTTTCACCATAGTAAGAAAGAGCTTGACCTTAAGCTGGTCGGGATCAAGCTCTTATACTTACAACGCCGCCAATCAAGGGGTTACTTTAACTATAAGCGGCCTTGTTTCCGGCGATACGGTTTATTTGACTCCCATAATCACGGGAGCGCTGAGCGTGCAGGAATTATACTCGAACACCGCCATAGCGAACGCTTCTTATAAATTCCAAGCCAAAAACGCCGATTCATATGAAGTGGAAATCTCCTCCACTTTGTCGGGCGCCGACAGTGGAAATTATACCATAAGCGGCACTTCCAGAAATTGGACGATAAATCCCAAAACCATTGATGTTACCTGGTCGGGCGACGCTCTTTCGCCTGCCTTTAATTCAAGTTTTGTTACCACATATAACGGCAAGACAAGAACGATAACGGCTTCTCCCACATATACGGGCATTCCCGCGGGGTCGTCAAGCGCGGGCGTGCATGCGGGAGACAGCGTTACTCCCACATATTCGGGAACAAGGAGCGCGAAAAATGTAGGAAATTATTCCGTCACCGCGATTTCAAACAACGCCAATTATGTTATCAGCGACGCCACAAAGACCAGAAGCTTTACCATTAATCCCAAAATCGTTACGGTAAGCTGGAATGGTTCCAGCCGTTACACATACAACAAGACCGCCAGAACTATAACGGCTTCGGTGGCCAACCTCGAATCCGGCGACACCGCCACATTTACCATTCTCAATACCGGAGCGTCGGAATCGGGACGGCTGCTTTATCATACTGCCGTCAATGTGGGATTGTACAGAGCCAAAATTACCGCCGTCAGCAATTCTAACTATACCATTTCGGGCGCCAGCGACCTTTATTTCGATTGGCAGATTGATCCCGCCACCATAAGCGGAATCAGCATGCAGGGCCTTACCGTAACTTATGACGGAACCGCCAAATCGATTACGGTGAACACGCTCACCACTTCGCTGGGCGATGTCGTGAATGTAAGCTATTTCATTAAGAAAAGTTATGAAGGCGATACCGCTTATCAGCCGGGGAACAGTAAAATTGACGTATGTCTTAACGGCGACCAGGTATCCTCGTATACCGTAAAGGCGGAGCTGACGCACAGCAATTATACCACTTTGGTTTTGTACGCTCAGCTTACCATCAATAAGGCTTCCATCGGCGTCAGCTGGGTGGATTACAACGAATATGATTCTTCGCTGTCCACCGACAGCAATCCTTATATCGTTACTTATACCAAGAGCGATTACGGCAAAAAAATTACCGTTACGGGCATAAAATCAAGGGATAACGGGCTTGTCAGCTTGACCTTTACCAAATCGGCGAATGTGGCCACCGTCGGCAATATTATCGCGCAAGCCACTTCTTCACAAACTCTTGCCGTAAGCGACGGCTTTAGCATAACTTTCTACAGAGAATTGGCTTCATCCAACA
>CZCB01008198.1_pt1 | contig 13996 bp, 21 predicted proteins | sample 591991 | NCBI WGS metagenome assembly CZCB01 (sample SAMEA3556809, study PRJEB10932) | anaerobic digester metagenome | reverse complement strand
AGGGCTTAATAAGCGAATATATACTAATTATTTATTTCAAGGCAAGATTTTGGAATTTGTTGAAAAATATAAAGATGATATACCTGAAAATGTTTATAATAGTATTTTAGAAAAAATAAATAATAAAGTTCGTTAACACAAAATTAACTTGACATACTGATGTCGTTTTTATATGTATCATATAAAAAGGGGGGTAAATGATTGATTAAAACTATTGGCGTTAAATACATCGGCTCTAAAGATAAACTAATTCCAAACATAATAAGTGTTGTTAATAGTTTAGGGTTAGAAAATAAAACAGCTATTGATGTTTTTAGCGGGACTACAAGGGTGGCGCAAGCTTTAAGACATGAGGGGTTTTATGTTCAAGGTAGTGATTTATCTTGGGCTACAGAACATTATTTTAATACTTTTATAAAAGCTACTAAGAATGATTTGGAAAAAGCAGAGCAATTATTAAAAAGTATTCCTAACAAATCTACTGAAGGATGGTTAACAAAGAATTATTCATCGCCGCCAGCTACTGTTTTTCAACCTAAAAATACAATGAGAGCTGATTTTTTTAGAGATTATATTGAAACTATAGATGATGAAATAGTAAAGTCCATATTAATAACTTCACTAATTATAGCACTTGATAAAGTGGATAATACAGTAGGAGTTCAGCAAGCATATCTAAAAAATTGGTGTAAAAGAAGTTATAATGATTTAGATATAAAAATACCTTCACCAATATATTATGATAAGCCTGTTGGAAAGTTTTTTAGCGGCGATTGTTTAACGATAGATTATGAACCAGCTGAAATAGCATATCTTGACCCGCCATATACGCAACATAGTTATGCTACATATTATCACATCTGGGATAGCATAGCTAAATGGGACAAACCTGAAGTAGGGTTAAAAACTAATAGAAGAATAGACAGAATAAATAATTCAAACAAGAAAGATAAAAGCATGGAATCAGCGTGGAATGTTAAAGACAAAGCGTTAGATGCTACAAAACAATTAATTGAAAAACTTCCAGTTAAATATATTATCTTATCTTACAACAACGAAGGAATAATCAACGAAGATGAATTAATGGATTACATAAATAAGTTTGATAATGAAGTATATGAAATAGATTATCAGCGAAACATTATGTCTACTATTGGTAATGCTACAAAACATAAAGATAGTGGATTTAAAACTAAAAATGTTGAATATGTTATAGTTCTAAAAAAATGATAGGACTAGACTTCTGTCTTGCCCATAGTTTTTAGACAAGTCTGCCCTTAGGACGCCCCAGAATCGATTTCAGGTAGTAGATGAAGGTAATCTATCAGCTAGCATATCAAAAAGCGTCTACGGGGCTGTAGCGAAGAGGTAGTATTATAAATTGCTAAAAATTTTGTTTTCTTAACTAAAAAGTAACTATTTTGTAACAAAAATATGATATAATATATATATAAGAAAATATGTTAGGTCAAATTTTGTTCAGCCGCTTTTTTTGAGAAATAATAAAATAAAGGGGGGAAGTGATATGATTGTAAGCTTTTCATGTAGATCAGTCCAATACCCCAATCCTATTATAGAAACTTTGGAAGAAATGGATAAGTTTATGAAAGATAATGGATACCAAATGCTTGAAGTTACATATGACGAAAATTTATATAGGAAAAAAAACCAGGCTATACTTATAAGAGGATTTGGAGAAATATACTTTTTAAGATGCGAAATGTCAATAGAAGAAGCTAACCATATACTTAAAGGTATACAAAATATATTAATAAAACATGGTGTAGAATCTTTTAAATACAAAATTCATCCAATTTGTCGAGGGGCATTAACCATTAATTATGAGGAAGAAACATTTGCGGGTATATAAAAAAATGAGAAAAGGAGGAAATGAAAATGCTTGATATGATACTTTTAGGTGGTATATCTTTGTTATTTAGTTACATGCTACAACAATCTATAGAAACGATTAACTTCATAGCACTACAATCTATATCGTTTAGATTATCGAATATATTTTTTATATTTATGATTATTTCATTGATGTTTGTTATTCGAGGTATTAGGAAACAATTAGGGAAAACTTCTGTAATTTTTGATAACCTTGAGTTTACACCTGATCCAAGCATATATTTTACACCATTGTTTAATATATTTATTGTAGCATTTTTAGGAATACTAATAACAAGTCCTTTATTTTTCCCTAAGAAAAGCGAATTTTTAGCTATATTTGTAAGCATTTTTGGACTATTTATAATCATTTCTTCATTTGTTAATCTACTATATCTCGCCATAAAATTGAACAAGTAATATACCATCAAGTATCAACTTTGATGGTATTTTTTTTTACGGCTTTTTCGTGCTGATTTTTACAAAATCTCTACATATACCGATTTTGTCAAAAAGAACGCAGCCTATCTATAAATGGGAAATAAATGATAATATGGATAACCGTGCTTAACCCATATAAAAAAATGGTAGTGCCATTGTTAGACACTACCATTAAGTTTAAATCATTATTTTCCCATCTTCTAATCCATGTATATATACACTCATTAGTGATGGTTGTCTCCTTAGGAACTTTAAATCATATTCGTCTGGGTGTTGAAGCATCCAGGTAAATGCTGTTTGGTATACTGGGTCTCCTCTTACCATTCTTTCGTTATAGTCTGGATGTGCTTCTTGCATTATTTGTATCGCTTGAAGGACTTTTTTGGGATAGTCCCTACGAGCCTTCCATCTTTCGAATGCTTCGGCAATAGCAGATAGGATGGCACCATATAAAAACACTGAAAACGCCATAGCTATAAACGTAAAGATCAATAATGACCGCCTCTCTTACGGTAAGATTTTCTTCACGAAACCGTCTTTCTCGTATTGACCGTTATATTTTGGTTGTTGAAAGCTATTCATATAGTCATCCATTATCCAATCAGCGTATCGGTTGACTGGTGAATATATCTTTTTCTCCTTTATTTTTCTTTCGTCAAACTCTACCTTATTATATTTAGTATTAGATATAGCTTCTTCATCTATTAGTATTCTATAGTCGTATTTATTATCTTTTTTGAATAAATAATCTTCCATAGTTTTTATATGAGTTTTAACTATTTTAGCAAATGCTGATTTATTAATGCCATTATGTAAAAGTTCCTGTAATACCATTTTATATAGCTGTTTACTATAATCGCTAATAACGTCATTAAACATATCGCTGTTTCCCATATATGGTTTAAAATAAAATACATCTAATGGATTTATTGATATAAACTTATTGTATACCCATGTTCGTATCTTTATTTCGGGCAAAAATGAATCTAAATCCGCTAATACAATAGAAAGACTTGTATTATTCTTATCATCTTCGTCGTCTATAGATGAAAAAAACGCACCCATATTATGATGTGAATGGACATTGGCAATAAGCTTATATCCGTCATCTACATGCGGCTTATATTCTACACTTGAAGGGGACACGGTCTGTTCTGGGATTGTTATTGTATAATGCCCATCTTCTCTATCTTGTAGAATAAAAGCAAATACCTCGGTCTTATATTTAGCATATATATCCTTAAAGAAATCTTGTAACTGTAATAGAATGTATACTGGTATTTTATTGTATACTTTATATTCTGGTATATTAAAATCACCAGATCCTAAGGGATTTTCTATCTTACTTTTTATAAATACATTTCCCCAGTTAGATGGTATCTTAAAATAGAAATGGTTTGAATCTACAGCCGATTCTACAGACGGACTATTTATAAAATCATGTACATTATCTTTAGTTAAGTTAATCATTTTTTTGATACCTCCCATTATTTATAGTCTATAAAACAATCTTCTACTTCTCTTTGCTCATTAGTTCCATCGCTATTAATAACTATATTATCTTCGCTATTAGCAATTCTTTTTATTCCTATAATATATCTTGGTACATCATATCCAGATGCAAAGTATCTTGTACCATCTTTAATGTTAGATAAGAAGCCATATCCGCTATTTATAAGAATGTCTGTATACACTTTATTTATATCTCTTGGTTTGTCTATATATTTTAGTATTAATACTTTTTTACCAAACCTAGCTACAGCTGATCTATTTTTCTTTACCAACTCCCTTACTTCATCATCCGTTAATACTGTTTTTGTCGTAAAATTTGCTATAAGGTATCCCTTCCGTGAAGTCATCTCAACTTCTTCTATCCTATCTACAGTTTCTCTAATAGACTCTTTTTTTTTAAACTCTATAACATCCTCTGTCGCATTATGAACTTCTAAAGGTTCGCCAATTATTTCTCTTGCTTCATCAACTGTAAGTTGTCTGTCTGTAGTAAACTTCACTACCCCATTTACCTTAACTACCATTTTTATTCCCCCTTATTTTTTATTTTAGAAAAAGGAAAGGTCCAAAAAATGGACCATTTCCTTACTTGCTAACCCATTTTACTATCCCTTTTCCCCAACCTCTTTTAAGAACTTTACGTACTTAACTCCATCCTCTTCATACTCTTCAACATTTATATCAGCAGATTCTGGCATAGCACCTATAAGTTGAAGTTTTTCTCTAGCTTCCTCTACAGATATATCACCATTTAGAGTTAACTCAGTTCCTGAATAAGATATAACTGTTCTCATTAAAAATCCCTCCTTTTTATTTTTTATCTTCACTTGCTAACCCATTTTACTATCCCTTTTCCCCAACCTCTTTTAAGAACTTTACGTACTTAACTCCATCCTCTTCATACTCTTCAACATTTATATCAGCAGATTCTGGCATAGCACCTATAAGTTGAAGTTTTTCTCTAGCTTCCTCTACAGATATATCACCATTTAGAGTTAACTCAGTTCCTGAATAAGATATAACTGTTCTCATTAAAAATCCCTCCTTTTTATTTTTTATCTTCATATATATTATAACATATTTCCTTCTGGCTTGTCAATAAACAAAATGTTGCTAAAATGTTAAATAAATGTTAATCTGGTTTCAAACGCTATCTGTATATTGGAATCCGTTATTCTTATCTATCACATTAAACTTAATAAACTTATACCCGCTGCCGTCAACATATACCCAAAATTCTACTTCTTCATCTTTATCCATAATACCTTCTTTTTGTAAACTTTTTTTTAGCTTCTTCGACAGATACATCGCCATTAAAAGTTATTGCTATATCATTATAAGAAGCTACAGTTTCCATGATCATAAAATTCACCACCTTTTTATAAACATATACCTTCCTTTTCAAGTTCCAGTTTCAAATCATCAAGGAAATTAATTAAAACATTAAGTCTCTCTTTAACATCGTCAATAGACATGTCGCTATCTATTATTAGCTCTACTCCATCCCACGGTATAACTGTCTTTACAAAAATCCCTACCTCTTTTCTAAAATCAATGTATTTCGTATCACCGTTAGTTTCTTCATATACTTTTATCCCGAAGTCATTAGGCATTACATTTATGGATATAAGTTTTTTCATAGCTTCGTCTACTGATATATCATGGTCAAATATTAGCTTGTTTCGCCCATAAGATACAATAGTTTTCATAATATGCCTCCTTTTGTTTTTACTCGAAACAAGGCCATTGAGTTGTTAGCTCAACGGCGATTATTAAAACTATATCAAATCGTCCAAATCCCTATATTCTTCTATATCTATATCCATTATATTTTCATCGTCTAAGACTTCATTGATTGTATCATCTATTGTTTCTTCGTTTATTCCAGTATCTTGAACTTGTTCACCTGGTTTCCCATATATTTTATCATAGTTTTCTCTACTTTTCTTTGACAATGACTCATAACCTATTTCATCTACTATCTTTTTCATTTCTTCAAAATACTCTTTTTTTAGATTTTCTTGTTTTAACTTAAGGTACCTACCTAATTTTTTCCCGACATACTCAGCTAACGCCTTATCAATGATAGCTTTATCTAACATATTATATCCCTCCCTTTATTTTTTTATTATTAAACATCAAAAACTCCCGCCTTAAACGTTGGATTTACCTTTGCTGAATCTGTTGTCGTGTGGCTTTCCATAAATCTTTGAATCCTTCCTGGTAATTCTTCTAAAGTGTATAAGCACCTTTCCCTTAACTGTGTGTTTGAAGAAAACTCAGACACTTCAAACATGGTATCATCATCGGTTGATGGGACTATAGATAAAAAATCACCGCCTAATGATTTACGAACTACTAACTGTGGTACTAGGTTTTCCTTGTCTTCATTCTCCATAAAATAGTTCAACGTTATGAAATCTCCATACCCAGTCATTTCAAATAAAACTCTCAATGTATCCATACTTTCCCCTCCTTTGCTTTTATTATTTTCTATTTATATTATACTATATTATCTATCGGCATGTCAATAAACGGAATGTTAACAAATTGTGAAGGAAACATTACAACAGGTTTATTTTTCTTCCACCTTCCCATGAAGCTCTACAATACTAAGATCTGATTTGATATGGGATGTCTTTTTATAATCTGCCGACATCATTGTTCCAATATATGAGCTATCTCCAATTATTTCTGGATAAACTATTATCTCGTCATCCATCACTTCTTGTACGACAGGATTTTTAACGTTTTTTATATATTTATCAAAGTAGTTTGTTATTATCCTATCGTTATTTGATGATACCAGACACAAGGCTTCTGGTAATAAATATGTTTCTAATAACTTACCAAATTTTTGGCTATTCAAAGTGCCTTTTATTAGTAAGGTTTTATTACCAATACTTGGGAAATTACCCCCAGTAAACTTTGGGCATGATGTTAGCCATCCTCCCTCAACGTCTCTATAATCTTCGGGTACATTCAATAACTCATAGTGAAAATATTTTTCCCCGCTAAGACCTATAAGTTCAAAAACAAATTGTTTTGGAAATCCTTTGATAAGGTTCACAAAATCTAATCCATATTTAGAAAAGGATAATAGTATCTGCCTATTTATTAACAAATTGATCGGTATAGAAAGGATAATGGCACCATTTTTAGATGTAATATAAAAAGCTATATATTCTAATTCTTCCCCGTTCATGGAAAATACATTCCTGATGTTTGCCTCAACATCTTTTACATCTATATCTCCATATTCTTCTATATATATTTCTATCAATGTTTGAATCATTTGGTATCCGCCAGCATATTTATGTGATGATTGCCATCGGTTATTATATGTAATAAGATTATAATATGGTCTACTAACTCTAGAAAATTCATTAACTGTATCAATAAAATAAGTATTAAACTTTCTTAATTCGCTTCTATGTATGAGGAACACATTATTGAAAACATCAAGATACCAACCATTTACCCTTTCAGCAAGCTGATTAGGCACATTTTTATATTTATTTTGGATTTCATATGTATCACTATCTTCCAAGCAAACTAATATATCACTTAATTTTTTGACATTTTTAAACAATTTTCTCACCCCACATTGCTGTGTCATGATCGATAGAAACCATATACTCTCGATAAACCCTTAATAACGGGAAATATACCTCTTCTATTATTTGTTTCAAATGTACAGCTTTTAATAAGCTGTTTATTTCATCATTTATAGAATTATCAAATTCTTTAAAATCCTTGATACTCACTAATTTCTCTACTATGTTACCATACCTATCTCTATTCATTGTAAAATATATATTATACCCTATTATTAACTTTTTAATATCTAGTATAATTTTGCTATAATATTTATGGCTTAAATAGCTGGTATCACTGTTATCCTCATAATATCTCCTAAAATCTGACAAAATTCCTGCCATACCTGTCCGATAATAATTGCCTCCAATAAGTGAATACCTAGAATCTAGTATTTGTTTAGCAATAATACTATTCATGTAGCTTGATATTTTATTAGACGAATATGGTCTTTCGCCTAAACAGCTTAGCATTGTAATACCAGCCTCGTATGAACATTTATATTCTCTCTCAAAACTAACATCCGATTTTGTAAATACTACTCTCTTCTTTTCAAGTATAGATAAAATATATGATTTATAGTTAGCAATGTTTGTAAAATCAGCTATTTGAAAGTTGCTGTTTGGAACATTAACAGTTTCTAAATAACCCGTTTTTTTATTAACAGATAGTACTATAAACCCTAAAGCTTGGAATAATGGTGTAAATAAAACTGCGTTTTCTTCTCTAAAAAAGATAGCTATTTTTTTAACTTCTTCATCAATAAGTCTATTATATTCTTTTATATCTAATATCCCAACTTTTTCAAGTCTATTAGTATTAATGTTTCTTTCATTATGTAGCCCATATATTCTATCATTTGCTGTCAAAGCGGCTTTTGGGACACTAGATGCTACATCTATAAACAAAACATCTTTATCTAAATCTAAATCAATAATTTTCCCATTGCTATAATCATTTTTCAAAATCATACTATCACTCTCCCCCGACATCTTTTAGGATGTCTAAGGATGATATTTTGGGGACAGGAACAGACGAATTATATATTTCTATTATTTTATCTATTTGTTCTTTAGTTAACTTGTCAAATCTTGGTCTATAATACTTCCCATCTTTGCCAAAATCATGGGTTAAAGTTTCCATAGCATCTCCTAACGAGTTATATTCATAGTTAAATACTGTTTCTTTATTATATAGTCTTAGCAGTGTTTCTACGGCTAATTCCGCTCCTAAAAAGTTTACTTGTAGTATTTGTGGAGAGCTTTGCGAAATCATAGCACAAGACATAAAATCTTCTTTATATGATTTTTCTATTATATCTGGATATAGCGAACATAAACCTGGATTATCATCAACACCTTCTACCACCATTTGTCCATCGTCAACATTATTTCCTACATCTATATATATAGTATGGTTAGTTATACATTGTATTGAAAAAGCTACCCTTTCTCTTGCTTTATCGATGGCACATATTACTATATCTTCTGATCTTCTATCATCATTAGGATTTACTATATCTATAAATGGTATTTCTTTTATATACTTTTTATATGGAATTATATTTAAAAATGGATACGCCAACTCTAATGCTTCTACTTTAGGCATCCCAATGTCAGTAATAACAAAGTTTTGTCTTAACAGATTGTTAGCTTCAACTATATCTCCGTCATATAGATGGATAGTAGTATTTCTTTTTTGTTCTAAAGAAAATCTCTCATTGATTATATCGATTATCCATCCGCCTATTCCACCAGCACCAATAATATGGATGTTTTTCATTATTTTACCTCCCTTTTTCTTTTTTTCTCTTATATATTATAACAAAAAATCTTTACATCAACATTTCAAAAATGTTAAAATCTTATGAATTTTTTTAGATTAAATACTGGCAATAGCTCTTTAGACGACTTTGCCTTATTTATTTTTTTCTGTAGAATTTCATCGTCTAAACTATCGCTGTCTGCGAATAGCTTCAAAGTATTGCTAAATCTTTTACTTATGTCGTTTAATATATACTGTAATAATCCATCTTCTATAAAGTCTTTTTCTTCTTCCATTATTCGCAATATGATGTCATTTAGATACTCATATAAGTTAACACCATCAACATCGATAGATAAATCATTATTGTGCGGGGTATTAAACCATTCACCTAGCGAATGAATAGTCCCATCTTCTTCTGTACCCCAGCAACAAGTATTCCTGTCATAAAGATTTCCAAATGGGTAGACAACTACTAAACTATCCCAGATATTCTCTTTATTCATATATACTGGTAATAATACCATATCCCTATACTGGCATTTTTCTCCAGCATATGTAATAAGTATCGCTTCAGTTATATCTGTTTGGATAGAAAACATTTGTTTCTCGTCATTTGACATACCTGGCCTATATAGCCGCTTAAGCATATCTATTATTAATTCTTCTCTATAATAATCATTTGCTACATCGCACATTCCCATATACCATAAGACATCGTCATAGTATATATCATAATAATTAAAGATTAATTCTCTTGGACTATTAAACTTTCTATAAAATACTAAAGTATTTTTAGTTTTTGCTAATAAAGGATCTCTATAATAAAGTTTACATATAGCATTTATATTATCTTGTGATTTTTTTAATCCAGAATTACTAATCTCATATAACCTATCTGCCATCATTAAATAGTTTCCCATTATTTTTACCTCCCTTTATACAAAATCTCTTAAAAATCCTGTATATAAAAACGTATTTTCTTTCCAGTTTTCACCATTGTTATATCTTTCTTTTACACGCTCTACTTCTCTGTTAATACATCTTATCGCTATTTCCCAACTCGGTAGACCATAATCTACACTATCGTCATATCTTGAGAACAGCGCTTCAGTCACTGTAATAAATAAATGTAAGTCCTTATTATGATACATATGAAACCAATCCGATATTGAGTTCACATTGACACTCTCTTCTTCCCCCCAACATGCCGTAGAAGAATTATAAATGTTGCCATACGGATATATTATTACTGGACTACTTAATATATCTTCTTTATCTATATCTAATCCTAATAATATATAGTCTCTTTTATTTATATCCTGATTGTTAGTAGAAACTAAAAATACATGATCTATCGGTATCTTAACTTCAAATGTAGAATAATAATCATAAATAAGATTACCGTCAAGTGCGTCAACTAGTGTCTCGGCACTATCTATCTCATACATTATAGTATCTTGTATATTATATTTTACTATAAAGTCTACATCCTTTTTATTAGCATAAGCAACAATAGCCTTATCACTAACATATACTATTTTATCGTTTATATAAACTACTTCATCGTTAAGATCCCCATTATATTTTTTACTTCCCCATAACGGTACATACATTTTTTTGAACCCATCAACATTGTCCATTACATCATTATCTAATGGGTATTGTATCCATTGGTATCTTTCTTTACATTCTTCAAGATAAATCAAAACATTTATATTTATCATTATTCCCTCCTCCCTTTTACCAAATTTCCAGCGCTACATCTTGCTCAAACAATACTCCATTTTTATATATATTAAACTTTCCATCTTCCTGAACTAGATGAAAAACATTATCAGCCGCTATCTTTGTTGATAAAACATGCTTATCTAACATCTCTGGAAATGATAATGTTTGTTTAACAGTAAATGATTTGTTGGAAAAAGATTTATTACGTTTATGAATAAAGGAATTGTTTGGAAGATTTGTAGTAATTTTATTACCTTCAAATTGAAGGATAACCATCCCATTATCTAATATAGTTGTATATAATGTTTTATCTCCCCTTTTTAGATTTAGAAACGTCCCGTCTCCTTTCTTGAATATATAAATAACTTTATACTCATCCACGGGAACTATTATTCTAAAATCTTCTTCACCATAAAAAAATACGTTTACAGAACTATCACCATCAATGTCGTTATCATATTCTTTTATAATTTTTGCCGCAAGTACTATCAACGCTTTAAGTCTATCTACATTATCACAGTTATCTTTGTCCATCACTAACGCTTCTAGCTGACTAAATCTGTCAAATGTCGATCGGATATATTCACCATATTTATAAGCAGCATAGTTAATGCTTGGAAATGTGGAATAAAATATATCAAAATCTTTATTATTATCAAAAGCATTAATAATTTCATTTATAGTCATCTTTTTCCCCTCCTTTTTTACAGAATAGATAATATAAACATATACACTAATAAAACAAATTCTCTATTATCAAGTATCTTATTAAACTCGTTTAAAACGTAAATCATTTTATCTTCAAAATCTCTATACGAAAAATTTGTTTTATGTCTATAATACTCATCAATAAATCTAACCAGTATATTTAAGGATTTAGCAACATCTTTATCATCTAAAAACCTTGATACTGTTGACATAAATAAAGATAATATATTGGGATTAGTATTAGACGATATCGACATGACTTTGTCTTTATCCCACATTAATATAGGTACTTTAGCATTTTTATTATTATAGATGCTGTTATTAGACATCTCCCTTTTTCCGTTTATCAAATCGTTATTATACATAACTTTTTTCTTAGTTACAAAATTGATTAGCGTAGCTCTTATATTAACTATATATTCTTTATCAAAGTTAGATAAACTTGGGAAGTATGACACTCCTGGCGGCAATAAAATGAAGTTCAAAGTTTCTTGATAATCAAATGTATATATTTTAGCATCAAGATAACGAAGATATGGAATATATCTTGCCCCTTCTGTATTTGTTATAAACGCTGATATGGGTTTGCGTATCTCAGTTGTATTATATTGTATATATGGACTATTAACCCTACCATATTCATTATTGAAAATTCTATAATTCTCATACCTTATTCTAGTTGATGGTAAATAGTATACATTTTCAAATGACTTTTTTAATGGATTTTTTAAATCCAATATTATTACATCATCTACAATGTTTTTCACGCAATCAAATGAATTTTTTAATAGTACCATCATTTATTCCCTCCCTTTTTTACATAAGTATCATATCTTAGCAGATGAATGCTCTTTTTTCTTTAGAACACTTCTTCCTGTTTTACCATAAAACTCTATATCATACATAGATAATGTTTTTACTAGAAAAGCTTTTTTCCTATCCCTGAATGATTCATATTTTAGTATGCTATTATCAAACTCTCTCAGCCCTAATAGCTTATTTTGACTTAAATCTAAAATAGCAGGGTAATACCCCTTTTGATTAAACTGTTTTTTTATATTGGATACATTATTTGTTTCTGTAGTTAAAACAAAATCAGCTCTTTTTACTGTTTTATTCGTATCAAAATCTATCACAGTAATCAATGTAATCCCTCCCTTTTTATTTTTTTCTCTCATATATATTATAACACATGCCCATTGGGCAAAATATGTCAAAATTGTAAATCTTTTGTTAAGATTTAGTAAACGAACCACTTAGAAGCTATCTACAATGAACAGACGCTAATTAGAAGGATTAACTTTGTGAAGGATTTTCTAAACTTGAAGGAGAATAGGTAAGTCTTTTAACTATTCTATATATATATTATAACAAAACATCCATAGGTCTGTCAAGTTAATTTTTTATTAACAATTATTAAAACTGTGTAATTCTTTTGTAAACATTCTAACATTACATTCAACGTTCCCATTTTTCCCCACCATGGCGCGCACATAATGATGCGAAAATCCGCTGTGAATGGAGCCGTTTTTTTATATCATAACTTTCAAATTTTCAAATCTACCGTGCTGCCTTTTTCCCGCAGCTAAATAATTGTCATATATCTTAATTATATATACGATATCATATCTGTTTTTTTGACTCGCAGATATTTTCCTAGCAACATCAAGCTAATTATCATATACATATTTTTTATCCTATAGTACTATATAGTTATTATCATTCTTAGTAATAAAATATGTTTTATTCTATTTTATTATCAACGTATCATCATCTATAGTAAACAAATATTTACCTTTCTTCAAATATATCACCCCTTACTAAAAACCCCCCAATTAGGGGGGATATAATGTAATTACATTCACAAATTCTTACGCAAGGAAGCCACTGGCTTTAGCCACGTGGAGGAATTGCGTCTCTTACAAAGACGCTATTCTCATAGCCTCTATCTGTTCTTGTGTCTCTCGTATAATCCTCTTATAAATACCATCTAAAACATCTTTATCAACTATACCCTGTGATATAAGTGCCTCTATGATAGCTTGGACCTTGATGTCCGTTATTATGTTGCCATTTTCCTGCCGTTGAAAATAAACAGACAGGCCATTAAGGTACTGGTTAATTTTCTCAATGTCGTGAGACATTTTTTCTATTAAATCGTTGCGTTCCTGTAGATCCAACTCTTTAACCCTCCTTTATGTTTGAGCCAAGAACACTCGTGACTTTAGTCATGAGATGAATTGGCTCTATTCTGTTCACATATAATCCATGATTTTCTTGCACTGATTCTTTGCATTTTAGACATTTTCGGTGTCTTCATACCTCTAGGTGCATCACTAAAATCTATTTTATC